>Ga0209825_1000069_pt1 | contig 102369 bp, 90 predicted proteins | sample EN8Hudsemesocosm_FD_184631 | JGI IMG/M metagenome (GOLD analysis project Ga0209825, IMG submission 184631) | Methane-oxidizing microbial communities from mesocosms in the Hudson Canyon - EN8B Hudson Canyon (SPAdes) (version 2) | ecosystem: Environmental > Aquatic > Marine > Cold seeps | place... | reverse complement strand
CAATTGGTACCTTTAGGCAATAGTGAGGAATTTTCAAAACAAGTAGTTAAACTCTTAGCAGACCCACAAAAACGAAAAGAAATATCTAAACATGCTCGGGAACAGGTATTAAATAACTTCAGCCTGAACACAATGCTCACTACTTACATGAAGCACTATAAAAACTAACAATGAAGAGCATAACTTCGCTAAACCCAGCCCTCCTTCATTATGTATTGCTTACTTTTCTATTATCCAACATCACCCGCTGCATAGAAAGCAAGCGACCAATAATTGGGGTTGATGCTAATAACCGACACCAAAATGCAAAGTACCTTGGATTTTTAAAACGAGAAGACAGCTCGCCAGGGTTTTGTTTTTGATATCCCACATCGGCCTCAATTGACGCAATGTCTGCACCAATAAAGCTACTAATTTGATCCGCACCAGTGCCTTTAACCAAACCTTCGTAATATACATGGATAAAAGGAATACTCTCTTTCTTTAATTTATGCATCGCAAAGATAAATCTAGCCCGACTTCTTAGAGTAAAAGCAATATATTCTATCAATGAGAACCTAACTTTCCTGCTTGAGCCAGCTACTTTATTTTTCGCTTGTTGAACAGAGGTCCACTGGTCAGTGTTTTTAGCAATTTTCAAAGATGAATATTGAGCAACTTTATTTTTTCTCTCTAATAAGATAACTGGAATTTTGTTTCGGTAGACATATGACATTGCTGCCGGGTTGTGATCAAAAAATATTTTAAAACCAATAATATTTGGGTGTTGATGGTACTCATACGTTTTATCAAGAATTTTAGTGATGAAACTTTCTGGATTAGAGTCTCGCTCACCAATATTAGGAATAGTATCCTTTGGTAACTTGATATAGATGGCGTCTGGGTGAAATATTTCAGCATGACAAACTACATCCGGAACAGAACTAAATTTGCTAGTTAACATATTAGAACCTGTCCGAGGTTCACTGAGAATAACAAATACACTATACTTATTATCATTCATACATCTACATCCTTATACTCAAGTATAAAATAGAAGACTTAAAGCTATCTTCCAACGTTTTTTATAACCATTAGAAAGCTTTACTTTATAAAAAATTATAGACTTGAATCAAAAACCAAAATCATCCCGACAAGACTCTCAGTTTAACTCAACATCTCAAATTTGGGGAATATTGCAACACTATTAATGATATATTAAAATCAAAAAATCATCTTAATTAATACGTTAAGACGAGAAGGTTTTTACAAAAAATACTTTTATACTTTTAAGCTAACTATTAACCCCAACCACCTCACCACATAATGTGATGGCCCTCTCATCAGAAGTGTAACGTAGTTTTAACTTAAGGGTCTACCCGAGAACTTAAGATTGCAATCCCAAATATTTAAGCCTAATATTATGTAGTGACATTCATAAAATAGGAACCTTAACATGCTTTTACAGGTAACCTACCATACCATTATTAGTCAGCAAAATCGATTTCAACAAATCTTTTATGGAGAGATCTAAATGAACACCTATCGTAGCAGTAAAGTATTTAGTTTTATTTTGACTTTCTGTATAGCTTCAATAAGCTTCGCAGAAACTTATTATGTTTCACCAACCGGAAATGACTCAAACCCTGGAACTGAAACCTCTCCTTGGGAAACACCCGGCGAAGCATCTAGTAACGCAAGTCCAGGCGACACGATCATATTTAAAGATGGTATTTATCCAATTGGAGATTCTAGTAAATGGTCTATAAACAAGAAGGGACTGCCTGGCCAATATATCACTTATAAATCAGAAAATTTACACGGTGCTAAAATTACACATTCCTCCAGCACTGGACCTGAAGCAATGATTTCGATAGGAATTTACAATAGCGGCTGGGTAGAAAAACAAGAAATGTACACGATTATAGACGGCTTTGATATTCAGGGTGGTCGACGCCACGCCATTCAAGCTCCTGGTGGCGGGCAACTCATCATACGAAACAACAAAATACATGACACAGGCAACGACCCCATCAAAATTAATAGCATGGCAGATTACGTACTAATAGAAAATAACGAAATATATAACTCAGGCCTTAGTGATGCTTGCGATCCTGGCTGTAATTCAGATGGCATCGACATTACTTCATCCGATTATATAACAGTAAGGAACAACCACATTCACGATATTATCTCTTGGGGCATTTACACTAAGAAAGGAGCTACAAACGCCATTGTTGAACAAAACCTATTTCACGATATTGGGGAAGGTGGAATAGGGCTAGGCGAGTCAACCGTCACATATGATTCAATAGCTAGAAACAATATATTATACAATGTAGCCGATTCCTGCTTGCAAGCTGCAGGCGCAAAAGACAGTGGATTTTATAACAATACCTGCTACAACGTATCAACCAGTGGCGGAACGAACTGGGCAGGTATTCGTATAGCTCCTGCACAATGGGTAGGTGGCGCAAAAGAAGGTGACAACAAGTTTTCAAGGAATGTGACCGTTCAAAATAATATAGTTGTACTCAACAACGCGGAAGGTGCTTGCTTTAAAAGCTCTGACCCTGCTTTAGACGGAGCCACAAAAAATGAGCGCTTAGCTGAGTTACACATGGATAATAATAGCTGCTCCAACCTCCAAGAAGGTAATGGCTTTCAGTGGATATTTGAAGGTAAAACTCTCGAAGGCATGGCTGCATGGAGAGAATTCTCTGCAAGCCTAGGAAGTGAACAGGACACTAACAGCAACAATACCCTCCCAAACTTTTTGAGCGTAGACCCTACTAACGCAAACTTTCTAGTACTAGCTGAAAATTCCTCAGGAGTTCAAGAAGGTAAAATTGTATCTAACTATGTAACTGATGATTACAGCGGCACTTTACGTGACACGACACAGGCTTATGATTTAGGTGCATTAACCGTTAGTTCCATTAGTGGGCCTGCCTCCCTGCCATTGGCGCCAGCAGGGTTTTCAGCAACAAGTACCACACCATAATTAATTGGCGGGAGATAAGTATTGCTTATCCGCCGCCTAATTAACCTTCTATCTAAATATAATGAAAAACATTTGCACCAAGATATAAACTGCAATAACTACAATTACGTTAATCAACAGTACAAACCATATAGTTTTTGCTGGCATAGGCTCATTGATCCTACTGCCAAAAGGAAGCGCTACCATGAAGGCTAGCATAATATAGGGCATTTCACTTTGTGGTGACAAGAAAAAGAGTGTTGCAGCCAGCCCAATAAAAGATATCAGTACAGTAGAACTAATCTGGAACTCTTTATCTTCTTTTTTATAGCGCCTCATATAAACTAAAAGGTTTTTCCCCCCAGCAAAAAAAGCTAAGGAAAATAGTACAGCCCCAACAAGTCCCGTTTCAGCAAGCTGCTGAAGGTATATATTATGTGCCCGCTTCTTTACAGGGTTATTTCTAGCAAACTGACCTACACCAATCCCTATTACCGGATTATTTTTAAACACTTGCAAAGACTGATGAAATAGTTCTACACGCTCAGGGGATGAAGACTCACCTAATCCCCGCCCCTCCTCTTGAGGTTTCAACACAATTACAGCTAGCCCTAACATTATTGCCAAGGGCACAAAGACTTTAAGGTTGATATTTACCCTACGATAAAAATAAGCCCCCAATATTGTAATTAACCCAATAAAACCTCCTCTTGAATGAGTTAAATAGAAGGCATATAGAACAATCAGGCATACAGAGAGCCAGACCGCTTTCGATACGATACTTTTGGATAGAAATAACAGCCCAAAATTTAGCCCCAACAAAAAGATCAACAACATTGCAGTAGTATTAGTACCACTAAATGTACCGATCCACTGCACCGCACCTCGCCAATTCAAAACCTGAGCATGAGTGCCGATACCAGCACCAACACCTTCTCCTGTATGGTAGAGCCGAACACAAAGAAACCCCACGATAAATGCACCCAACACCATAATTTTAAGTATTTTTTCTAGCTTTTCTGCGGTATCAAGCGCTAATACAATCAAGATCATCGCCATAAATAACTTGATATAGAAATAACCAACGGTACCTAAAGCATAACGTAATCCCATATAACGAGAGCTTAATATGGATATTATTATAAAGAGTAAAAAAAATTTAAATGGCGGATAGGTAAGTAACTCAATAAATCGCTTGTTAGATACTGCCAGAACAGGAATAGTCATCAACAACACCAACTCTTGTAATGGAACACCTTCAAAAATAGGAATCCATTCAGCTGGCTGCAATACTGTACATAAAAGGTAAACGGTTGCGCCCCAAAATGCCATAGAATCAACTCATGCTGTTACGTTATTAAGTAGACAAGTGACCATTCCGATCATTTTCTTAATACTGAAAAGATTGCTATACCACTGTCGCTCGGATACACCACCTCTTTAACAGCTTTTTGCTTACTTAGATCAAACTCTAGCAGCCTTGTAGGGGCATCATTATTGCCAAGTTTTTTCGCCCAAGATACAAATTCTTTAAATTTAGTGTGGCGCAACTGAGTGAATCCTACGATCACTCTATCCTTAGAAATAGGCACAACTCCCCTACACCAACCACCGGACTGAAACTCTGATTCAGCCAAAATATCATTCAGGTTTACTTTATAAATCAATTCTCTACTGATTTCATCAAATACAACCATATGTCCATTTGTTGTTGTAAAATAAACTCTACCATTAGAAACGACCCCATCATGGGGGTTCCCAACCTCAATATTGAACCTTTTGGACTGATCATCTAAACCAACAGCATCTTTTTGCAGCATTCGAGTCACAAAGTAATCACCACCTGCTTTAAATATATGATTAATATGCATATCGTGCGGCTTAGTTGAACCAATTTTTCGATAGTCCTTAGTTTGATCAAACCTTTCCCAAGTATTTACACCTGAAAAGTTCCATTCATTCAGTACACTTCCTGAGACATCCAGTTGTTGAATAATTTCTAGTCCAGTATTAACAACCCAAAATAATCCATCCTCTTCCATAACACCATGGAGGTCATTAAACGTACTATCCGAAAAAACCCGTTCAACATTCCAGTTTTCGATATCATAAGTAACCAATTCAGTATTGCTTACAACATTTAATTTGTTGCCGTATATCTGCGCTCCTTTAAACATCATGCTTGGGTTCAAGTATTCTTCAGGCGATGTATAGCGTATCTTTTGAGTGACTACACCACTATCCCAATCTAACTCCAGTATCTCACCTTCACTAAAGCGAATGAAATTCTCTTCATTTTTTTCTTGTATTGATTTCCAATTATTTGGATATAAGCCACCAGTCACTATAATTTTCACAGAATATCTCAACTATTATAAATTTACTTTAAAGGTATGAACTCTCAGCCTATTTCTTAGATTTAAGCATTTTAAACTTACTAAAAATATAAACTCTTTCTTCTGAGTTAAGGCCAAATACAACTAAACTAATCAAATAAACAACCAAACAAACCATTAATTGTAAAGCGAATGAAATCCAACCCTCACAAAAACCGTTCACCTTCGACCAATAAAGCATTCCCCCATACGGAAGAGCTACCCAAGCTATTCGAAAATACGTTTTTGCAAAAAAAATTAAAGGGTTTAAATTTAATCGTTTATGCACAATAAAAATAAGAAACAAAACCCTCAACACCGCGCGCGGCCACATTAAGCCAATGGCAACACCAACCATTCCCTGTTGTTCACCTAAGTAAAACGCAAGAGGTAAAGATATAACTGTTTCAATCAACAATAACTTTAACAACAAGTCATGTTTAGAAGTACCAAAAAGCAAAGGATTTACAACCTGTTGCGGGCATATGAAAAAGTAAGCTAACGCTAAGATAAAAAGAATATTGTAACTTTCCTCGTACCCACCCCCCATCCAAAGAAAGATAAACTCTTGACCCTGTAGTACCAGACAAAGCAAAATTGCAAACGAAACAAAACATGCAAACTTTGTAACGTTCAGAACAAGCACTCCAATTTTTTTCACATCATTTTTAGCGTCTAGTTCACTAATTGCAGGCGCAATGACTCGAGTAGTAACAGATAGAAGGTCAGACGTATACTTGATAAGCCTTCCCCCTACGGCATAATGCGTAATAGCAGCCGTTGAAATCAAAGCCCCAACAATAATAGAGTCAGCATATTTAACCAAGATAGATAACCCACCAATCGCAAAACTGATAGAGTTAAACTTAATAATTGTGTCTGAAATATCTTTAGGTGGCTTAATGAAAACCTTCAAAGCCTTAACTGGCGCAACTCTACGACCGAAATAAATGGTCACAAAATAACCAATTATCGTTATTGCAAAATGAGTCAAAGCAACCGCATAAAGAGAAGTAAAATACGGCAGTAAAAAGAATATAATTGCCGCTCTCACTACAATTACAGAAATTTCAATCCCAGCGTTTATATCATAGCGTTGATACCCTGAAATCACACCGCCATAAACAGTCCCCATTAAAGCGATAGCCATCTGGGCACCCGCAAATAGAATGAGTACTTGAGCCATCTCTAACAAACCCGAATCTAAATCAGTCCAATTGGGCAATGAGTATGCAACAATTGCAGAAACGACAAATGCTCCTCCTGCGACACAAACAAAAGCAAGTATGGTCGCAGCAACGAACTCACGCATTTTTGCAAATTCAGATAGAGCCTTGTAATGAGATACATGTTTATTAATTGATGGACGAAAGCCCAATTTGAAAAGCCCCAGGTATCCAGACACCGCATTTATTAGAATCCATACGCCATAAGCTTCATCTCCAATATAATGAATAACATATGGCATCATAGCAAAGGCTGTAATAGCTTCTACCAAAAATGCAGTGCCATTCGATGCAGAGTTTTTTGCAATTTTAGCTGCTGTTCCCATTTACCTATAGCTCCTTAGAAAGTTACAGTAGGTACCTGAACAACCAATTGGTTTTAGTTTTAGTTTTAATTTCATATCAAGTCGCCTTCCAAATCGTTTAGCAACTGACCAAACATAGACTCATAATAAGCTGGCTGAGCATATTCTTCGTCCATCTCCATGCGGTAAGCAATTAAGTTGACAACGAAAACCACAATCAAAGGTTTAGCCAGTTCTTCTTTAAGGTTCATAGTTTTACAATATTCATGAATAAATCGCTTTGTTTGAAGTTCATTATCCATTTCGGCCAGAATATAAGACACTGAGCCGGATAAACTAATCTTTTTAGTTTTTGCAATATAGCTCGCTATCAGAAAAATAATATCAATCAATGGCAAACCGTGACGTTTAGAGTAATCCCAATCGAAAAGGCCTTGAACTTGGTCTGTCTTTTGGGAAATTAGTATGTTATCTAAAGAACAGTCACCATGATATATCACTAGCGGGAGCCTAACACCGTAAAGACTTCTTCTCAGATACCCTCGAATAATTTCAAACGTATTTTTTCTAGATATACCAAAAAGATTTTCTCCTCGACTTAAAGGCTCTTCAATTAAAGAAGAATATTGACCTTTATCGACAAGCCGTAGCTCGGAGCTAGCTAAATTTAAAGTAGTTATTCCATCTATCGACTGCTGAACAATACTATCCAACCGGTGCCGCTTTCTCATTTGAGCAGGACTAATATTCGCCCCAGGCAACCTAGATTCAACCGTGTAATGCAGACCTTCATAAATACCTTTTCCGATATATTCAGGCACGCACAGAGTACTCTCAAGCTCTAGCCTGGATATAGACTCAAGCATTCTTGAATTTGTCTCATAGCGGCCTCTTGTCAAAACATCATACGCTAGCCTAACAACATATTTATGCCTTGAATCTGGAGCTTCCACTAACAACAAGGCACCACGAGGCTTAGACATCACAACTGATTCAATACATAAGCTCTGACCTGCACAGTATCTAGTTGAAATCTCCTGTAACAAATAATCAAAAAAAGATGCTTCAGGAAGCTCTCTACCCCCTACAATTAAAAACTTGCCCCCAAAAAAGTAATCTCTAATTACTGCAACATACCCCCTTAAACTAAACCTAACGCTTCTTTCTTGTTCATTATGTATTTTCTTGATTCGAAATACATGACGACAATACTGCCCAATACAGCGATATATATCCTTACGAGGAAAGAATAGATCAAGTAAATGAAGAGTATCTTGATACGTTTTACGATAAGTAGACCTCTTCCATCTAGACACTTGACTATCACACGCCGTAACCAAGGCAAACTGGCCACGAGATGAAAGAATTCGACTAAATAACTGCAGGAGATTCTGGTCAATTACGTTTTTCTCCCCATCATCAATACATACGATTACTTCAATACTCCCTTGCTCCAGCTCTGACAAGCCATCAATCCCACATAATATTTTAATATTTTTCTTTTCCAGATGTACTGCTCTCTCCCTGACAATATTAGCAACAGACTCATCAATACAAACCACAACAACTTCATGAAACCTTTCAGAAAGCGCTAAACTACAAGACCCTAAGCCTGATTCCAATACAAGCGCAGTAGTTTTATGTTTCCCATCAAGAGAGCACACCCACCCCATATAGCGTTTAGATAGCTCTGATCTAATAAACCCTAATTGGCGAGCTGACAATGCAGACATGAAGTTTTCCAAACCTTTGGTCCAGCCAAATTGCTGGGTCAATTGTGCAAGTTTGGCTAAATCAACATCTGAAATAAACATAACAAGGCCTAGATAAAAGACTGACTAGTAAAAGAAAAGCAAAGAAACGATACCAAAGACCTTAATTAAACATAAGGCTAGCATAAATATCCTGAAGCTCTTTCGCTTGTTTCTCAAAAGTAAATTTAGAACATACATCATGGTGACCTTTTTGCCCCATAATTTCTCTGAGATTCTTATCTTTGGCCAAACCTTCCATCGCTGTAGCTAAGCTTCCCGAATCTTCAGCATCGACCATAATGCCATTAACATTCTGCTCAACAATCTCAGGTACGCCACCAACACAGGTAGAAATAACAGGTTTACTAAGAGCAAATGACTCTAAAATCACATTAGGTAAGCCTTCAGTTAACGACGGCAGCACCATGAAATCCATAATTTTAAATATTTGAGGGACATCCCGACGAAAACCTAAAAAAAGACAACAATCGTCAACACCTAGAGACTTCGCCTGCTCGCGAAGTGATTCCATTTCCATGCCGTCACCACAGATTAAGCAAATGAGATTGACATCGCGCTCTTTTAAATCTGCCATAGCCTTCACCAGAAAACGATGTCCTTTCTCGGGACTTAGTCTACCTGCCGCAACCGCTATAATTGCGTCCGGATCAATTCCGATTTCTTCACAAAATTTTTCTCGATCACCGCTTTCAGAAGCAGGGCTATTATCCAACAGCGCTGCGTTATGAACGACCCAACTATTTTGTTCATTTACATTAAGACCTAACTTTTTGAGCTTTTTCCGCTGACCTTCTGAAACGCATATAATACCAGCACTAATAGAAATAAATTTTCGGTCTAGCCACTCATAAAAAGCAACTTTTCTATTTTCTCCAGTATAACCTCTCGAAAATGCCACAACAGGATTACCATTGATCTTGCTAGCTATCCACCCCATCACGGCGGATTTATATCCATGGGTGCAGAGCAAGTCCACTTCACAGCTCTTCAATAGGCGAATTAACTTCCACAGAGCAATAAAATCCAAAGGTGATGACATATGCAACGATTGAACTTTTACACCTGCGCCTTTCGCCCTGTCAATAAATTCATTACCCTGCTCTCCCTCTATAAAAGATGCAGCAATCCCCTTATATTTTGTTTGATCCAAGCGTTTGAGGTGCTCAACTATCTGTTTTTCTGGACCACCATAAAAACTAGTTGCGATTAAATGCATGACTGTTTTTGCTGACATAATTTCTCTCTATTAGCTACGTGGCGTTCTAGCCCACTTATCAATACCTACTCCCATCAAACCCTTTAGAGAAATCACTATCAACCTCAGGATGACATAAGGAGTTTTCAACAATAATATTATTCGCCTAACGCTAATACCTAGCATAATTATACCCAAAGAAAAATAAACAACTTGAAGCACCAACACGATCATCGCAGTAACAACCATACAGATGCTAAATAAATCAGGACTCAACCAATAGGAAACACATACTAAAACCAGACAAATAAGAAGCTCTAACATTACTAAGGGCCGACTTAATACAAGCATGCTCCAACCAACATCTATTAAGGTTTTAGGACCAGATTGAAAGCCCTCTTTTATAAATGATATCGCATCAGTTTTTCCATACCCCAAGTTGCCCGCAGCCCAACGTGTCCTCTGTATATCCAACTGTTCCTTTGTTGCCGGAAAGTCTGAACGAACAGAAGCCTCTTCAATAAATTTAGTTTTCACTCCTGCGCGAATCAAACTAAGTGAATACTCCATATCTTCAACTATAGAGCAAGCGTCCCAAGGATGCTTTCTTAAAATATTGGTGGTGAATACCATTCCCGTACCACGGAGAATAACAGGCAATCCAATTTGAGTTTTAGCTGAATAATAAAGATTGTTTTCTATCATATTCCCAACAGCAACTGCATAACTCATTGGGCTATCATCAGGGTTAGAGGCTACATCATTTGCTTGAAGAACTTCTTCACCAGATTGAAGGTAGGCATCAAATACTTTTAAAGCATGATTATCTATTTCACAATCTGCATCTAAAACAATTACAGCATCAAAATCTTGCTCCAAAACATTTTTAAATGCATAAGCTAAAGCATAGCCTTTTCCTCGCTCTACTAAATTTTCTCTTTCTAAACAAGTCACTCCTGCATTTTTCGCAATTTGCGCCGTTTTGTCAGTACAGTTATCAGCTACCACATATATTTGGTATTGATCAGAAGGGTAATCAAGTAATGCGCACGATGAGAGTGTTTTCTGCAAAGTACTTTCTTCATTGTGAGCGGGAACAACAATCACAAACTTAGTATTATTCCCCTTTAATATTGTTATACCTTTACCTCGATTGAGTAATGCAACAATGGCAAGAAACATATAATAACTAACCACTAAAACGGCAGGCACCAGTAAAAGAAAAGAAAGTACTTGAAATATATAAGCCATGAAAAGCATTACCTTTTGTGAGAAATGAAGAAAGGGGCAAAGTACAACCCCTTCCTAAAAATAGATTTGCCAAAAATCTGAAAACTTCTACTATTTCAATCGACAAAAGATTATCGCCACAAATCTTCAATCATTGCTGGATTTAATTCCTCAAGTTTGCTCTGATAATTATGCAATTCAGACCTATATTCATTCTTCTGAACCTCAGATAATTCTTCTTTCCATTGGCTGCGTTCAGTGATGGTACTAATATCACCAGTACGCATTTTATTCCCAATTATATGGTGCTCTGCCTCAGAAAAGCCATCCACACCCATAGGATTTAAACCTAAAAATTGATGAATAGCATTTAATTCCCCAGCTGTATCCCTACAAAAATCTGAATAGCTTAGAGTATGTATATTTTCTGGCTTAAGATGCTTCAAGCATCGATTAATAGTCAACTGCTCAATAAACCAGCGACGACTAGCCTCTTTCATAGTGCATGAACGGCCCTTTCTCAAATTATCATTATAAATAGAAAAAGCCCCTCCAATGCCATTTTTGTATAGATAGATCGCTTTAACGTCATGACGCTCATTTAAAGTTTTCATTCTGTATGGATTTTTATTCGCATCTAAGAAAACTTTGGCATTTTGTAATTCGAGAATTGAACGCATAAAGGTGTCATTCCTCTTAAAAATACGCTTTTTGGTGTTTCGAAAATAAGGAAGTAATTGCAGAATTTGGTCTCTAATCCTCTCTAGACTATCGGAATGGATAAGAGGCAGTTTTTGGCTTAAATAACGATTTATTCGTTCTGATTCATGGTAATTAAACATCATATCCATGTCATCAACTTCAAACTCTAAACCACTTTCTTCCATTTTAGACTTTAACTTTGTAAAAAAAGAGCATATTCGAATAGGCTCGTCGCAGGAGCAAAGAAAGTCTTGATTAGCGGCAATTTCATCCATTACATCATATTCACTAATCGTACCTATACCTGGGTGAGCATTAAGTAGGAAAGACAAAAGAGTAGAACCCGAATAGGGCGAAGAAACCAAATAAGCAACATTCATTTGAAGTGACATCCCAAGAAAAAAACCTATAACAATACCCTGTATCAAGATATCGAGAACTCACCTCAACACGTGCTGGTAAAAAAAGCACACTATACTTAAATTTCATATAGAGCGACAATAAAATAACTAAAAAAGCGAACTACCTCAATTAGTTAACAATCTAAATTGTAATCAAGAGCTAGTCTTACTAAAACCTTTAATTACCAACTAGAGAAAACTTTACATCTCACTTACGTAAAGAATTTGACTAACAACTAAACAACTTAGGCATCGCAAGTAACGATTCAAATCGATGCCTACAGGTATACCGCTCAATGTGAAGACGAAGCAGCCCAAAAGCGTCAGGTATAGGAAATACATTAATACCATTTATATATGAACAACCCATTTTGTAGTTACTTTCTCTCGTGAGATTCTTCACTATTGAATTAAAGGCATAATCATTTCCCGCAGGATAAGAAATCACTTGGCAAGGCTTATTAATTTTTTTCTCTATTTGAAGCTTTGATTGCACAAGCTCTGCAGATAACTCTTGCGGTGTCAGCATAGATAAAATTGGGTGCGATACACAATGAGAACCAATCTCCATACCCTTGTCTGCCATTTCTTGTACATGCTCCCACTCCATTGGCCGACTTTGAGAGCTGTTTTCGTATGCCCCTCCCCCAACTACCTCAAATAGCTCATCAATTATTTCTAACCTACGATCATTATTTTGACGCTTTAGGTATTCCAATACCTGATGACAAGCATCGCCTCTATTTAAGCTATTTTGGCTTAGTGTTACTTGCAACCGATTATTATCAAGACTCAAATTTTCCAAAGTGGACTTTTTCAATAAGAAAACAACCCTATCAAACCAAAATGTTTTTGATTGACCGATATAACCCGTTGAAATAAAAAAAGTTGCTGGTATTTTCAACTCTTGTAGAATAGGAAAAGCTTGATGATAATTATCATCAAACCCATCATCAAACGTAATAATTACGGCCCGTTCAGGTAAATCTCTACCCTCCTCCATACAATCTATAACATCTGCAAAAGTTATAGGGTTATAAAACTGCTTTAAATGCTCCATTTGCCATTTAAAATCTGATGGTGTTGCACTAATAAGCTCCGCATCAAAATCAAACTTCGACTCATCATTAATCTCAACTATACGGTGGTAGGCAAGAATACGTAAATCGCACCGCTGACGTTTAACAAACTTGCGAAACAAATCAATAATCTGTGTTTTGACAAACACTTCGGCTAAAAAATTTTTTTTATCCATAGCTTGAAAATATTCCACGATGAAACCGTGAGCCCTTATAAATTAGTTAATATTTTTTTGATGTACTTTATTATCAAGAACACATTCTGAGCTTTACAGGCAACCCCGAACCTTTTACCCAATCCGTAACCAATGTCGTACACTAGATACACACATTACCTAACAACTAAAAAACCAACCCTACAAAATTTTTATTATTGAATATGAAATCAAAATATAGCATTTATTTCACTAATAAAGAGCCCATTTAAGACCAAGCCCAGTTGAGAGTTCTTCATATTCTCGTGCATCATTTTTGCTATTCGAACGAGAACCAAAACCGACAAAACCACTAACTGACAGGTCAGTAGATACCACATAGTTTGCATACACCCGATAGTTAACCGTTTTGTCTTCTCGGATTGAAGGTCTATCAATAAAATCATTTATTCGGTAAGCATACTCAAACCCAGAAATTAAATCCTGGTAAATCTGATTTTCAAAACGAAAATTTAAACCGTATGATTTTTCATCATCATCCTGAATAACAAGCGTCTCCTCCTCCCAAAAACCACTTACTGTATAGTTATAGCTTCCAACATTCCTATCTACACCTAATACCAACCTTTTTCTCATGACGACATCGCTGGATACATGACCATCTAATGGAGAATTTACATCTGTAACACCCTCTTCATCACTTTCAAACCCAATAGAAGTTTCTGAAATATCTTGCTGATATTCAAACGAAATATCATGCAACAAGACCTGCTCTTTATTCAGAAGAACATTATAAAAACTACCTTCGGTACTAGCAGAATCTTCAGGCATTAGCTTTGTTCTTCCAATAGAAAGCTGCAAATTACCGTGAGAAAAACGCCTAACAAACTCTATATATATGTTCGCATTCGCATACTCATCACCTTCATCAGCATCGATTGATTCTCCATACTTAGCCCCAAAAGACAAATCAGTAATTCTATTAAGAGAATTCGAAAAACTAAAGCTACTGTCCAGACGCTCTGAATCAGAAACATCATCGTCAGAATTTTCTACATTGATATAGTTAACGAGTAAATCTACACGCGTAGTTTTCGATATATTATAAGATATCGTAGGACCAGACCTAAGAATATTCCGGTATTCACGACTGTCAGGGGTGTCAGTATCAGCAGCATCAGACAACAATTCTGTTCGAGTAAATGAGGTTTTCCAACTCAAAAATGATTCGACCAAATCAAAATTAAATAGCCCAAACCCAGCCCTCATAGAGGTTTCGCCTGAGAAGGTATCATTATAGTAATGCTCTTTTTCAAGCAAGAAGTTTGCATTAATCTGAAGGCTCTTTCTTGCCTCAAGTACTTCGACGCTTAAACTGCCTGTTTGAACAACTTCATCTTCTTTATCTGTTGATGCCAGCCTGATATTATTGTTGTATTCGGCTTCAGTGGAAAAATCAACAGATAACTCAGTAGCATTTGTTGTAAATGAAGTACAAAAAAACGCGATGATAAAATACAATCCTAATTTGCAACTCATTAACATCACTCATTATCTAATTATTGTAGACCAGACCAGACAACTTTTCTTGCCCTACTATTTCTATCGCCGCTACCACCTGCTCGTGCGTCACACGACCATGAGGGATAACCAGCACCACCATATCAATAATGTCTGCGAGGATTCTCGCTTCAGATGAAATTGTAATTGGCGGAGCATCGATAAATATGTATCTATCGGAATACCGAGACTTAACCTCCTCAACGAAGTTCAGCATTTTCTCAGATGAAAAATACTCAGCCGCGCCTTCACTATTTCCCCCAATAGGTATCACCCTAAGACGAGGTATACCAGTTGCATAAACCACATCTTTTATACTTATACTGGAATCACTCAAATAATCGGTAATACCTGCCATGGTATCCCCGATGATGAGTTTTTCTAAACTCGGCGCATATAAGTTTGTATCAATTAACATACTTGTTTTAGTTTTATCTAGAGCAAAAGCCGCAGCTAAATTTGATGCTACATAGCTAGCTCCGCCGCCATGGCATATTGAGCTAACCATACAAACAAAATTACTCTTTTTACTCTTTTGAATTAATTGAGTACGGAGCTCTCGAAAAATGTTCAGTACTTTGGAATTTTGCACTCCTGAACCAATAATTTTTAAACGATCCATTTCCTCAGAAGAAAAACTGTCAACCTCTCCCATTCGTTTAATTTCTGAATGTGAACGTAAAGGGCCACCAACCTGAGATTCAACTTCCTTCGAATCAGATACTGAGGCTTTATATATCGTATTTATTTTATTGATTTCTTTCATTCAAAATAATTCCATTTTCGAAGCATATGCCAATACTATATAGACTGCCATAATTAAACAGCCCAACAACAGGCAAGTCAACATATCACTTCGAACAATCCTTTTAGTAAAAGGTGTATTAATGTGCGGAATAATAGCTAAAGTTGTAACATTAAGATCATCTAAGCGTTCAGAAAATCTTATCCGTTGATCTAACATAACAAATACAAAAGCAAGCCCCAATATGCCCCCAAACCCTAATATTGGCCCCAATACCACAAAATGGACAAATTGCAGTCCTACTGGATTTAGTGGTGGGAGGGCAGGCTCTTGAATTCGATAAGTAACACCCTGCCCTTCAATATTCAGAGTCATAGATAAACGCGCTTTTTCCTTTCGCTCTAGCATATCCTCATAAATTCGCTTAGTTACCGTATAATCTCTTGTTAACTCCGACTCCTCTGCTCCACGCTCAGCAATACGTTTACGACGTTCATATTCTTGATTCTGTAGAGCATCAAACGCAATTAGCCTATTATCTTTTGCCTTGATCTGCGTCTGAATAAATGACAATCGACTTCTTAATTCTTGATACAACGGGTTTAATCTTACCTCATCTACAACTCCATCGTCACCTTCCGTAGCACCCCCTGCCCCTTCAAGCATTGCACGTTTGATATCCTCAATCTGGTACGTCAAACTCACTACATCAGGGTAACCTTCTGTATAATTCAAGAGCAAGGTGCTTTTTCTTTCCTCTAAGCCCACCAATCGTTCACTGTAAACATCAGCTTTAAATTTCTTAGATGAGAACTTAGATTCCTCAGCAAGCTGCTTCTTTAGAGAAATAATTGTCGTCCGGTCTTCCTCTAAACTAATCTTTAGTTCTTCAATTTGCGCTCTTAACTTACTAATACTGGCATTTACATCGATATCCCTGCCATCAAAATTTGATGACCGAAATTCTTTCAAACGTTCTTCAGCCAGTAAAAGCTGATCTTTATACTGCTTAACCTGATTATCAATAAATAGAAAAGCATCGCGGCTCTCGGACCTCTGCTCATCTGCACTCGTTCTAATAAATACATCAATAACAGAATTAATTACTCGATAGGCATCTTTTGAAGTTGAATCCGAATAGTCGATTTTGATGTAATTATCCCCCAATCGCTCAACTAGTATCTCCGAGCGTAAGCGACTAATTTCCAAGCCCAAGCTTTCAGCACTTTCAAAACTATCTATACCATAGCCTTTCTCAATCGCCATCCTTAAAATTCTAGGCGAATGGATCATATCTCTAACGACTTTAGCTTGATTTTGAACGTCCGATTGAGCGGCTTGCTTCGAAAGCAGTGGCTTCAATATGTTTTGATTATCAGCGAAAATAGTTGCTGATGTCTCAAATTTTAACGGCCAGTACATTCCAATTACCAAAATAGTAAAACTAATTACAGCAAAACCAAATAGACACAAAAACTTCCTTTGCCATAATTCCCTATAAACCACATAGGCATACTTTAAGAGCTGAGAAAAATCCATACAGACTAAAAACCTCTTTCAGGAACAGTAATAATATCCTGAGGATATAAAATGTAATTAGAATCAAGAATACCTTTTTCCAATATATCATTTAAATATATGGGATAGACCTTAGCCCCATCTTTTGTTTGACGATATAGTTTCGATTCATCAGCATTAGCAAAGGCTGACACCCCCCCTGCAGCCAAAATCACGTCTAATACGGTAATACCTTTGCGATAAGGAATAGAGCGCTGATTAGCTACAGAACCTGTCACTCGAATTCGATGAATAAACTCAGCACTAGTTGGGTTAGTTACTATTACTGTCACTTTAGGATTACGAATATAGTTACTTAGCTTCTCTTCTATGGTTTTAGATACTTCACCTGTAGATATGCCATCAACCTTAATATCTCCGGCTAATGGTACTGAAATTTTACCGTCCGGCCTCACTACAACAGAAACTGACAAGTCAGCATTACGCCATACATTAACTGACACAGCATCTCCGATGCCAAGCAAATACTCTTCAACTATACCAATGCTCGACTCAACAGGTTGTTCAGTCACTACATTTGTTGTATTACAAGCGACTAGAAAAATTGACGCTACCATACTTAGTAATAATTTAACTTTCATTTTCTTCCCTACCCACCTTTCAGGTTATCTTCTCTTAGTTTTAGAAACTTAGTGAACCAAAGTATTTAACTGGAACGACAAACTAATGCACCCCCTTGCCGAGAAGCACTACCTCTACCGTTTGTATAACAATAAGTACATCTATAAAAAAGCTATGATTTTTCACATAATACAAATCATACTTCAGTTTATTGCGCGCATCCTCAACCGATGCACCATACGGGTATTTAAGCTGTGCCCACCCCATTAAACCGGGTTTCACTCGATGTCGTGCATCATAAAACGGAATCTTTTCATTTAATTCAGCTACAAATTGAGGGCGCTCAGGGCGCGGACCAATGAAGCTCATATTACCAACAAAAACATTATATAGCTGAGGTAGCTCATCTAATCGAGTGTTTCGAATAAATGCCCCTACACGCGTTACTCTCGCGTCATTTTTTTGCGCCCAAACCGCTTTACCATCCTTTTCAGCATCTTGCGACATGCTTCGAAATTTATAAATCGGGAACTCTATGCCATTAAAGCCTACCCGAGTTTGTGTATATAAAGCAGAGCCCTTGCTTTCTAATTTAACCGCAATAGCCGTTAATAACATAAACGGCCACATTAATAATAAGATAAGAGATGCGACTGCCAAGTCAAACATGCGCTTAGTGATATCCCGTAATTGAGAATAAACAAAGCCTTCTGAAAATAACGCCCAACTAGGACGAAGCATCGACACCTCAACACGCAATAACTCCCGTTCAAAGAAAGTAAGCGGATCTGTGACTCTTGTACCACTCAGCTTGCAATCTAGCAATGCATCGATCGGTAACTCTCCACCTTCATTGCTTCTGCGTTCATCTGGTGCAACCACGATTTCACTTACATCATGTTCGTCCACAAAAGCACGCCAATCTGTCGGCGCAGCCAGTACGAGCTTTTGATCTACTTTAATATCACCATGCCCGCATGGTACACACCCATACAAGTCGAATCCAAATTGATTATGTTCTGGGTTAATTCGCATCACAATCTCTTGTGCAGTGTTGCCAGAACCCAAGATAATCACTTTGCGCGTTAATTGAGCCAAATCAACGACTTTAAAAAACAGTACTCTAACTATTATGACAAAAGCCAAAGAAAATAGGATTGCAAAAGCCAGCACCCCCCGCCCTAAATAAAAAACAGGAAAGATAAAATAAATCACCGTTAAAATAGCCGTACCCAAAAAGAAATAACCAACGACCGTTCTTAACACCATTCCAGACAGCCCTTCTTTAAAGACGCTGGTATACACGCCCATCGCAAGCGAGCAACAACTCATCACCACTGAAAAAGCAAACAACTGAAGTATAGGTGAAGGTAAAATAACATCGTAGTCAGACGTCATGTTTCTTAACTCAACACCAGCAACAACAGCCAGCATCAACAAACAAAATTCTACACATGCTAAAAACAAAAATTTACTATGCAAATAATGATTTAAAACTCGTACATGAGCCACGTATCGATTACCTTGATTCGGAAGGTTTGAATAATTTCAACAAACACTATATTAAGTTCTATATTTAGATAATAGACTAGTTATATTGATTGTCTGCGTCGTCCTTTACTATTCTTGAAGAATTCTTTAGCTACCCTAAGAATTAGCCGCAACATTATGCAATAATAATGCAACTTTTTTAAGAACTTTGTACAATTCGCCAATTCTTTTTAACTTTTTTACAACTTATACTTAAATTTTAGGATAAAAATGGATAAAAATACTCAAATCTGCGTCATTGGACAAGGATACGTTGGTCTGCCTTTAGCTGTTGAATTCGGCAAGCATTTCCCAACAATCGGCTTTGATATTAAAGAAGATCGTATTAAAGAACTACAAAAAGGTATTGATAGCACTTTAGAATGCTCACCTGAAGAACTGGCTGAGTCAGGATTACTCAGCTTTTCCACACAACTTGATGACATTCGAAACGCAAAAGTCTATATCATTACCGTCCCCACTCCGATTGACCAATATAAAACACCCAATCTCACACCTTTGATTAAAGCCAGTGAAATGCTTGGTAAAGTTGTGCAAAAAGGTGATTATGTTATTTATGAATCAACCGTTTACCCTGGCGCAACGGAAGAAGACTGCATACCACTGATTGAAAAAGAATCAGGTTTAAAACTTAATGTTGATTTTTTTGCAGGCTATAGCCCTGAGCGAATTAACCCTGGGGATAAAGAGCATCGTGTCACCAATATATTAAAAGTAACGTCCGGTTCCAACCCTGAAGCGGCTGAATATATCGACAATCTTTACAAAACCATTATCATCGCAGGCACTCACAAAGCAAGCTCTATTCGCGTTGCAGAAGCCGCTAAAGTAATTGAAAACACTCAACGCGACGTAAACATCGCACTGGTTAACGAACTTTCTTTGATCTTTGACAAAATGGGAATTGACACCCTAGAAGTTCTAGAAGCAGCGGGCACTAAATGGAACTTTCTACCATTCCGCCCAGGATTGGTTGGCGGGCACTGTATTGGTGTAGACCCCTATTATTTGACCTATAAAGCACAATCACTGGGCTACCACCCCGAAATCATTCTTTCTGGACGCCGCATCAATGATGGAATGTCTAGCCACATAGCAGAAAGAGTACTTCGCTTGATGACCCAGAAAAAGATTCAGATGGTTGACTCAAATATTTTAGTAATGGGCCTAACATTTAAAGAAAATTGCCCCGACATCAGAAACACGAAAGTAACCGATGTGATTGAAGAACTTGCAGGCCTCCATACTAACATCGACGTTTACGACCCTTGGGCAGACGCTGAAGAAGTAAAACAAGCTTATGGCTTAACACTCGTTGATCAACCTAAACAAAACCATTATGACGCTGCGATTATTTGTGTTGCTCACGACCAGATAAAAGAAATGGGCATCGATGCGATTAAAGCGCTTTGTAAAACAGTTCATGTCATTTTTGACGTAAAATACTTGTTCGACAAAGAAATGGTTGATGATCGCTTATAGAGAAAAGCGTTAACAGGGAAAACGGTCTTGTAATTCCGGTACTTTTTTGAATCGAGATCCATGCGTTACTGCCAACTTAGGCATTAACACCATGGATTCTGGCCGAAGAGTTCACCGGAATGGCAACAATATATGAGCGCTCTAGAATGACATCACTATAAAAACAAACAGGATCGACAACAATACTAAATCAACTCATGGGACTAACCACAATAGCCTCCCAAACAGAATAAAAACCTGCCATGGCTACTATTGGAACACATTACATTCTTAGCGCACTTGGTGGTGCTAATACGCGCGGCATCAATACCTCAGAATTACTTCGTCACGCCCGAATTCCAAAACACTTATTAAAGAACCCTCAAAGCCGGTTTCATGTTGACCTCGTCGCACAACTTTATAGCGGCATTACCACAGCACTCAATGACGAATTTATGGGCTTTTGCGAAACCCCAGTTAAAATTGGAACGTTTGCTTTAATGGCGGACTGGGTAAGTAACAGCAAAACACTTGAAGAATTATTCCAAAAAGGCATTCGGTTTTACAACCAGATTACTGACGAATTACAGATGTCTCTGGAAATTGAAGGAGACCACGTTTATTTTACTACAAAACAACGCAAGCCTGAGTTAGATTTTGAGCACTTTTATATAGAATACTGGCATGTTATCTGGCATCGCTTTGCTAGTTGGTATATTGGCAAGCCAATTAAGCTAATCGCCACTTATATCAATTACACACCTTTAGATAAACAAGAGTTCGAACTATTATTTCGCTGTCCTACTCGCCTCAATAGCATATATAATCGTCTCGTTTTTCATAGACAATATTTACAAGAACCCTTAGTCAAAACTCAGAGAGACTTAGCGATCTTCTTAAACCGTGCTCCAATCGATTTATTGACCATTCCAGGTGAAGACACGAGCTTAACAGCTCAAATACAGCATTTACTGGAGCCTAAAAACTTTAATGAAAGCAATAAATTGAACGTCCCTAGTAGTCGTGAAATTTCAAAACAACTCAATATGAGCGAACAAACGCTCAGAAGGAAATTAAGCCTAGAAGGTATCAGCTACCAACAAATAAAAGATAATCTACGTCATAATTTAGCCAATAATTTGTTAGCCATTAGACATATTACGATCGCTCAAATATCGAAACAATTAGGTTATAGCGAACCTAGAGCTTTCACTCGCGCTTACAAACACTGGACAGGAATAACGCCTAACACCTACAGAACCCTCAGACATTCTACAAAGAGCCCCCCCTCGTGAGCGCTTTTGTCTACCACCCATAAGTTTTTTTGTACACCAAACTCATTCAACATCACAACAAATACAATAAATTCAACAACTTAATAAAAAAACGTTCTCAAACTTATTTTATTCAAATTTCACTTGCTAGACATTAACTTATACTATGCATTCAGTTTTTGGCCTAGGTATTGAGTCAGGTTAAAAAACACCCTTGCAATGTAGACATACCGAGCGGATCTTATGACAACAAGCAAAAATCTGAAAGCCTCTTTACACAACCCTTTCGATCAACAAAAGGAAGTTGAGTTTAGTATTCCTGGTCAAGTAACCTATAAACCAGGACTTTACGAGGATACGCTTAAAAAAGGGTATGACTTAATTCAACGCCCAAAAAAAGCTGCAGGCGTTAACGCAATTACTCGCCAACATAGTAAAAACAGGATGACCATCTGGGAGCGAATTTCTGTTTTATGCGATGAAGACCCGACTGTTTTATTTCAAAATTGGGGAAAAAATCTAGACGGAGCCTCATTAGTCACCGCGATTGTACAAATTAATGGACGAGACGTTGCTCTATATGGGCACGATTTTACAGTGCGTGCAGGCTCCATGGATGCAACTAACGGCAAAAAACTAGCGCGTTTATTTGAGCTCGCTGGCAAACGTCGCATTCCTTTAGTTGGTCTAAACGATAGCGCTGGCGCTTATGTGCCAGCCGGCGTTGGTGGTTTGGAAGGTTATGCAGAAGCGTTTACGGCACTTCGTAAAATTAGCGGCGTTGTACCAAGCATTATGTGCATGTTTGGTTTTAATGCGGGTGGCGGTTCTTATCTACCTCGACAGGGCAGCTTTCTAATTCAGCCCAATGATACTTTCTTTGGCTTAACCGGAGCCGGCGTTGTTAAAAGTGTGCTTGGGGAAGACGTTACACCTGACGAACTAGGTGGTCCAAGTGTTCATAGCCAAAGTGGTGTCACTGACTTTGTGGTGAAAGATGAAGTCAGTGCACTTAAAAAAGTAAAACAATTACTGAACTACCTCCCAAACAACAACAGCGAACTTGCACCTTTTCAAGCAACTTCAGACCCTGTTGATCGTAAGACATGGGATATAGACATTTTATTGAAAAAAGCCTTTAACAGCCCTACCGGTTTCAATACCCCAATCGACGTTACCATTATGATCCAACAATTATGCGACCATGGTGATTTTACCGAAATCCAGCAAGAGCGTGCACGCAATACCGTAACAGCATTGGGTAGAATGGGTGGCAACGTCGTTGGTTTTATTGCAAATAACAGTGCGGTTTCTTCTGGTCAAATTGATATTGCTGCCGCGTATAAAAATGCACGATTCATTCGATTCTGCAATCTTTACAATATTCCCGTGATCTTTATGGAAGATACGACAGGATTTTTACCCGGTAAGGATCAGGAAGAGCAAGGTATTGTTCAAGCGGGCCGAGCGATGTTAGATGCAATTATTGATCTAAGAACTCCTCGCTTTCTTGTCATTATACGCAACGCCTTTGGGGGTGCTTACGCCTCTTATAACTGCTACCCAACCGGTGCAGACTTTGTTATCGCCCTACCTTCGACAAGGGCTGCGGTAATGGGGCCAGCTGGTATTGAATTTGTATACAAAAAAGAGCTATCAACCATTCGCCTTGCGGTTAAAAACAAAACGCAACCTGAAGCTTGGGCGATCGAACAAGAAGCATTATTAGTCAAACGCTATGAAGATGAATTAATGAACCCAAACGAAGCGTTGAGCTTAGGCTCTATTTCTCAAATCGTGATGCCAAAAGATTTACGAAAAATTCTATGTAAAAACATGGCATTTCACCTAAGAAACTACACACCAGAACCATTCCAAAGTGTTCAAAGGGAATTCTACTAGGAGAACTATGATATGAGTAATGAGCACTATTTAAACAACCCTTTGACACATCAAGATCGACGCTTAGGTAAATCAAGTAACGAGTGGGTCAACAGCTTTGATTGCACCCATCTACGCCCTTTAGTTATCTGTCGCGGTCCTATCCGAAAAGAAGCCATTGATGTGTTTGAAGAGATGGGCATTTCACACTATGGTATTTTACTCTCTGAAAAAGACAGTATTGTGTATCAAAGCGCCTTGGCACCTGAACTCCGACAACTTAACAAGCCTGAACACATTCACCGTGTGCCTGATTATACAGGCGCAGATAAAGAAGAGCGCCAGGAACGTATTCAGCAAATCATTCGAATCGCTCATGAGAACGACTACAACGCCATTTTTGCTGGTTATGGTTTTATGGCCGAAGACGAAAATATGGTTAGCGCCATGGAAGATGCCAGCTTAAATTTCATCGGCCCTTGTGCTCGAACGGTTCATGACGCTGGCCTCAAAGACGAAGCAAAGCGTACTGCACTACAAGTAGGTGTGAGCGTGACACCAGGAATTAATAATGCGACTGCACTTACCCTACTCAAGCACTACCCTGATAAAGCCTCACTACTTAAGCTCGTTAAAGAAAAACAATTAACCATCGACCAAAATCGTTTCGACTCTGCACCCTCAGCCGCTGATAAAGCAGATGTCGTACTGACTGCAAGCTATAAAAAGGGGATTGATCTTTTTCCGCTTGAAGCACTTCAAGAAACTATTCGAGAGCAAGTGATTGAAATTGGGCTTCAATACCCAGAAAACCGTATCCGATTAAAATGCATCGGCGGCGGCGGCGGTAAAGGCCAGCGTATTCTTCCTAGCCCTAGCACTTACAAAGGTAACGCTGAAAAACGACTTCAGCAGGCAGCAGACCAAGCACCTTCACTCGTTTTAGAAATATTGAACGAAGTAAAAGCAACTGGCAAAGGTGATAATAAAAACATCCTTATCGAGTTGAATATTGAAACCACACGCCACCAGGAAATTCAAGTTCTCGGTAATGGCGTATGGAGCTTATCGCTTGGAGGAAGAGATTGTTCATTACAGATGCACGAGCAAAAACTTCTTGAAGTTTCTGTCACGACTGAAGACCTACAATACGCACTCACTCAGTCAATAAAAGGCGGACGCGATAAAGAAACAGCAGTTCTTAGCCAAGATATAAAAACCCTTGAGGCCATGGAAACCGAAGCGGAACGTTTTGGCGAAGCCGTGGGTCTCGATAACGTATCTACTTTTGAATGCATTGTTGATCGCGACAAGCATTTTTTTATGGAAATGAATACGCGAATTCAGGTTGAACACCGTGTCACTGAATTATGTTATCGCTTAAAGTTTGTAAACCCTGAAAACAACAGTGAATCATTCCTAGTCGACTCTCTAGTTGAAGCAATGGTGCTTTTAGCCGCGCATGGCCCACGCTTACCTAAGCCTGAGCGCATCACCCGTAACAATGCCTCCGTTGAAGCACGCCTCAATGCTACAAACCAAGCTTTGGCACCTCATGCAGGCGGTTTAATTGAAAACTGGTCTGACGCAACTCAGCATGAAATTAGAGACGACCAAGGCATAAGCTTACACAACCCCGATACCGATGTGTTTATGGCATATCACTTAGCAGGCGCCTATGACAGCAATATAGCGCTGCTGCTCACAGTAGGTGAAAACCGTTTAAACAGTTTTGAACGCCTTGCAGAAGTTTTACGTACCACGAAAATTCAAGGGAAAGATCTCGCCACCAACCTTGAATTTCACTACGGCTTGGTAAATTGGTTTATTGGTAACAATATTAATGCCCGCCCAACCACTCGATTCATCGTCCCTTATATTAGTGCCGTTGGCTTGCTAAAGCAGCAAACCAATAAATTAGATATAAGCTATGCATACCAAAAAATCTGTAAAAAAATATTAGGCTCGATCACAAATCAAGACAGCCTTACAGCAATGAAAACGGTTCTGTCTCGAAAGCAGATTATGTTAGTGCGACCTATTGAGAATTTATTCTCTGAGCCACATATACTTGCGGGCTGGTTAAGCCTGAATCAGGCTAATTTCACCATTAGCGATAAGGGAAAAAGCAAAGATAAGATAATCTGGCTTAAAAATCCGATACAGGTATTGGCTGATACTTATCATTATTTAAACATGGACTTTCAAAAGGATAACGCAGCCTCCAGTATGATTTGGGATCATGACGCTGAAGTACTGAACAATGCTTTAGACTTCTATCGTGAGCTTGAAAATCGCTTTAGCACCAATAGTTTTGAAGACTTAAATACTCAACTCCAAAATAGCACTGTGCCCAAAGGTTTTGATCAACAGCTTTGGCAAGCAACACAAGAAGCACACCTTGCTTATCAAGCTGGCTCTGAAATTTTATCTATCTTGCCTCACGCTGCCACAGAAACAGACTTTTACGGCTTAAATGTAAAGGATGATTTGAGTATTTTCATTCCGGAAAAACTGCTAGATGAAACTCTACAAAAACAAATGGCAAAAGTACTTGTACCACCGCCTCGCGCCAAGAGTGATGAAATTTTAGCCAGTTCAGGCGGTATGTTTTATTCTTGCGAAGCCCCTGGAATGCCCGCATTTGTGGAAGAAGGCGATCATTTTGAAGCGGGTCAAACTTTATACATTGTTGAAGTCATGAAAATGTTTAACAAAGTAAATGCCCCTTTTGCAGGCACCATTGCTAAAATTCAAATTGAAAAAGATGGTGAAATTATTAAGAAGGGACAACCCTTGTTTAAAATAATTCCAGATGAAAAAGTAGAAACAACTTCACCTGAAGAAATTAAAGCCGAACGCGAGAGTACCACTGCACTTTTTTTGGGTAAAAGACTTTAAGATAGTTTTTAAAACACCAGCGTTGTACATAGAAACCAAGTAGTATCGGTGCGCAGAGCGCACCCTATAACGAAAAGGATATACATATGATTACTGCTCTAGACCACATTGCCATTGCTGTTCCTGACCTTGATGCTGCAATTGAGCGTTTTGCTGAAGATTTTGGATTGAACTTAAAAGCCAGAGAAGATGTTGAAAGCGCAAAAACCAGCGCTGCATTTTTCCCGATTTCTGAAACAAGTATTGAACTTGTTCATCCACTTAATGGTGAAGGCCCTGTTCAAAAATACCTTGATAAGAAAGGTGGCGGAATTCATCACTTATGTTTTCGAAGTGATAATATTGAAGAAGATATTGCACGCCTAAAAACCAAAGGCTATGATTTTTTATCAGACGCCCCAACGTTGGGCGCACATAATTGTAAGGTGATTTTCATACACCCTAAGAGTTGTGATGGTGTGTTGATTGAAATAAATGAGCCTCAAGATCATTAAACTAAGAACTTAAAACAATGGTGATACGTTTTTCGTTAGAATTAATGCGGAAAACTCCCACCATTTTTTTCAATCCACTCCATCGAAGCCTTATTCCAAGCCATTCTTTTCCCCGTCACTTTTTGAGTTTCTTTTCGATATTCTGAAATATGGCAAATCTGCTCGACCATCCTGACTTTGAAAGCATCTTGAGGATCTAAAAAGCGCACTCCCATTTCAAAACAACCTTTAAGCTCACGACACCACTGCACAACGGCATCAACTTTAAAGACGGGTTTAATGGAGGGCATTTTAATTTTAACGACAGCGTTCACATGAAACTCGATCGGTGAATCAAAGGCTAAACCGCCTTCACTCACATTATTAAGCTTTAGACTAAGCTGCTCACGCGTACTGTGCGGAACAATCACCAAAGGCACCCTAGAAGGGTGACGAATATATTCTCTAGATAACTTAGCATTCATATTTATACTTCTTATTAATTTTATATGAGACCTTTGCACGCTTACTCGGCTTGCAAAGGTCTCTATACTACAAAACAGCTACTACTCAGGCCGGCAAAGTAAGCGGCTGCCTTCATATTCACAATATGCTATCAATATGGTTGCTGTTTCGTGATTTGTCACATTTTTTCTTGGATAGTTTTGGTATTAAACACTGTTGATTTATAGCTATACGCACTATCGATACATACCGTACGTTCACTTTCTGTAATACACCTCACTTATTAAACATTAATCAGATGAAGTTCACTCATTATAAAACCCAATTTAACGAGCGCTGCCTTAAAAACGACATCATTTGGCAATGACTTTGAGAAATAGATTTGGTGTTCAATTAAACCGGAGCTATTGGATACCAAGTCAGGATCTAGAAGATTTTGCCCACTCAATAAGTTGTGTACTCGTTTAGCTATCGCGGCACCTGAGTCCACCCAAGCGACTTCAGGTAAAACGGTATGAAAGTAACGTTGCAGTAATGGAAAATGCGTACAGCCTAGTACGACTGCGTCCACACGAGGGCTTATATCATCAGGTACAAAGGGTTTTAATATCGACTCAATAACTTCCAAAGATACGTTTTTACCTGCCAATAACCCCTCTGCCTGTAGAACTAGGTCATTTGATCCAACTCGAATTACGTCACAATCATCCGCAAAACTGGCAATCAAACCATCTATATAAGCTCGTTTAACGGTTGCGGGTGTTGCCAACAAGCCTATCCGGTTTGTTGTTGAGTTTTTTGCGGCAGGCTTAATCGCTGGCACGACCCCCACAAAAGGCACATCAAACTGTGCTCTTAGCTGTGGTAATAGCAAAGTACTCACCGTATTACAGGCTAAAACGACTAAATGCGGTTGATGTATTGCAAGCATTGAAGAAACAATTTTTTCTAGACGCGCTTCCAAGACCTCCTCATTCAAAAGCCCATATGGCGCAAAGGCATCATCTGCAAAATATATCACCTGCAAAAGGTCACCAGTTGCCAATATAGACTGACAAACACTCAAGCCTCCTACCCCTGAATCAATAACAAGAATAGAGGGCGTGTTGACCATATTATTTAACCAACCGACGACGCATAGCGGCTAATAAAACCAGTAAGCAAATACATAGAGGAATCAAGAATATATTGATCAATTTAAGCGATGTACCTAGAGCATCTATATCTTGATCTAGCTGATGCTGAACATCACGTAATTGTTTACGGATTTTTAGTTTTTCAGCTTGGAAGTTTTTTAATTCTAACTCCTGCTCAGCAGAAAATAAGGCACCATCACCTTCTCCACGTAAACTCTCCAGTTCTAGCATTTTTGTTTCAGCTGCTTTTAGTTCTTCCTCTAACAACTCCTGCTGTTCAAGGAAACGCTCTTCAGCTCTTAAACGTAGAACCTCAACCTTTGTAAAAGGCCGCTTAAAACGTCCCTGACTACGAATCTCAATTAAGTCTGGATGGCCTGAAAAGTTTTCTAGTCCATTCACTAAAAAACTACCATTATCAGCCCAAGGCGTAACCACTTGCTGACCAAAGAAATTTTGCACTTGTACCCATAGGCGATCAGATATTACATCTGTATCGGCCACCACCATTAGACGAATATTATCAGAACTCATAAATTTCGGACTAAGTGTCTCCATCACCGGTGGCTTAGCTTCTTCTGCATCTTGAGCATCTATAGACCCATCAGCGCTTTCACTTTCAGCCCCTTCCAACTCATCTTCAGTTTGTGGAATTTCAATCTGAATTCCTTCTGGAAAGGCTGTTTTTGCAGGACCAGAAATACGTGCAGCTAAAGAATAACGTTCGCCCGTTGGCGTAAATTCATTCAGCAAATCTTGCGGGTCGTCCAAGGTTAAAAGCAAACTAGTATTTTGAGGCTGAGATTGATCACTCGACAAAATTAAAGGCGTAACATCTGTTGTACCGTTTTCTGTTTTATCTAGTATTCCCGCTGAAGAAAAATTTAGGCTTTCTAAGCCATGCAACACGATATCATCACTCGTTAAGGCCTCTGGCGTCATGCTTAACAAACCGATATGACGCACAGGGCTACGCGATTCACCTACACCTACCACCATAGAATTAGCAAAATCAGTCACGATAACATCATTTCTCATCTCTATTCCCCAGCCTGGCAACAAGCGTGCTAAATCAGCCCGTTGAACAGATGGCATTTGCCCTTGAGATCCGATTGTTTCTGCATGAGGATCAACAAATACAAGCGTTCGCCCGCCACCGATAACAAATTGATCAATCGCAAATAGTAATGATTCCGAAAGGTTTTGAGGTGCGATTAACAACAGCACGTCTACTTCACTTATTTCAGTTGCATCTTCCTCGATCCACTCAACATCAAACCCTTCTTCAATGTATTCCATAATGGACCATGCTGGTCGCGCCTGCCGAGTCATATAATCATAACCACCATTGATTTCTATACCGCTATAAATACCTACCGTAGGCATTTTTTTGGCAGACAACGAAGATATTAGTCGTGTTAATTCATACTCCAAATAAGCTTCACGATCAGGCTGCATAAATGCAATGACATCTTGAGCCTCGGCTTCATTTTTGGCCACTAGACCAAAATAAATCTCATCACCTTGAGCGCCAATAGGAACGCCTTGTAAGCCTGCTAAAGCTGCTTCATCTTGAGATTCTGAAAAAGGCGCTGGATCAATTTTAATAAATGTAACCTTACCGTCCGATAAACCAACATACTCTTCTAACAACTCCTCTACGCGCTGTGCATAGGTTCGTAAAGCAGGAAGTTGAGAAGAGGCCTTCTCAGAAAAATATAAACTTAAAGTGACCGGTTGGTCTAAGTCTTTAAGTATATTCTTTGTGCCTGTTGAAAGCGTATATAAACCGCTTTCACTCAAATCTAATCGAACACCGACTAAATACTTAGAACTAATAATAATTGTTAAAAACATCAGCAAAAAAACACCGATCAAAACTTTTGGAGAGGCTATCAATTTCATTTTTTGCTGTTTCCTAATCTGCTTTTTTCATATCAATGACTAAAACCGTGGCATATAACCAAGCCCCGATTAAAACAAGAAAATAAACTAAATCCCTTAAATCAATCACGCCACGCGAAATAGCATCGAAGTGCGTTAAGAAACTTAAGTTTGCAAAACCATCTACTAACCAAAGTGGCGCCCAACCTGATAAAACATCCTGAACTATTGGAAAACCACTTACGACCAACAAGAAGCAAACAACCAAGGTTAGAATAAACGCGATAATCTGGTTTTTAGTTGCCGCAGAAAGACAGGAGCCGATAGATAGAAAACCACCTGCCATCAACCATGAACCAATATAACCAGCAAAAATCACACCATTGTCAGGCTCACCTAAGTAATTAACACTAATCCAGATAGGAAAGGTAAGCAGTAGCGCCAGACCAATAAATAGCCATGCCGCAAGAAACTTGGCCACAACGATGGTGCCTGTTGATATCGGTAAAGTCATTAACAACTCAATCGTGCCACTGCGTCGTTCTTCCGACCACAAGCGCATTGCTACAGAAGGCACCAACACAAGATATAACCACGGTATAAAATTAAAAAATGAAGAGAGGTCAGCTTGAGCACGTTCAAAAAAGTGCCCTAAATAAAAGGTAAACACTCCACTTAATACTAAGAAAATAACAATAAAGATATAAGCGACAGGCGTTGCAAAATAACTAGCAAGCTCTCGATTTAAAATAACTTTCATCGCACTCATTATGCTTGCTCCTGCGTTGTAGTGACCGTTTGGTTTGTCTCCAACGTTACTTTTCTAAATACATCATCCAAACGCCCAATTTCAACATGTAGTTCGTCTAATAAACAGCCCCCACGTTGAAGCACCTGATTCACCTCTGCTAAAATCGAGTGTCCATCTTTTGAAAAAGCAGTAATTAAGCCATCATCACTCACGCTTACCTTTAGCACATTAGGTAACTTTTTAAGCGCCCCAACCACGACTTCGCTAAATTTACCTAAGCGAATGGTAACCGCATTATGGAAATCTGATTTAGCCGCTAATTCACTTGGCGTACCATCAAACACGATTTGGCCTTTGGCTAAAATCATCGCTCGCGTACAAACCGCACTGACTTCTTCTAATATATGAGTAGATACGATCACAGTTTTGTCTGCAGACAAATTGCGAATCAACTCTCTAACCTGGTGTTTTTGGTTTGGATCTAAGCCATCAGTCGGTTCATCAAGAATCAATACTTTAGGGTCGTGAATCAAAGCTTGAGCGATTCCTAAACGTCTTCTAAATCCTTTTGAGAGCGTTTCTACTCGTTTGGACAAAACTGATTCAAGCTCTACCTTAGAGATCACTGAATCTATTCGTTGTTTTAATTCCTGCCCAAAGAAGCCGCGCGCTTTACCAATAAACTTCAAAGAAGCCATTACGGTCATGTCTTCGTAAGAAGGTGCACCTTCAGGCAAATAACCAATTTCACGTTGCGCAGCGATCGGATTGTTTAAAACATTGTGCCCCATCACCGAGATTTCACCTGCACTTGGCGATAAAAATCCCGTCAGTATTTTCATGGTGGTTGATTTACCAGCGCCGTTTGGGCCAAGAAAGCCCAAAATTTCACCGGGCTGTACCGAAAAGCTAATATTATTGATGGCACAAAACCTATCAAATTTTTTGGATAAATTAGAGACTTGAATCATGATTAACTCTATTCATGGTGACAAATTAATAAAACAAAACGCCAAAAGGCTTTAAACCAAGCAATATAAAGAGGCCCAACGTCCTTTTCAAGACTTAGCGACTAACCTTTCCACATGGTCATAAACCGCAGAGCCCTTTAATTCCTAAAACAGCCACTCATATCTATTAAAACAGCCATACATATCGATTAGAACATTCATTAGCCTTTCAGGTTTTGCCATGCTGTTTACGAAAGCTTAAACTACCAAACTAATATTCTTTTCTCGGAATACCGTTGCTATGAGTCGTTTTTTAAATCCAAGTTTATTCATTTCTGCACTATTAAGAAAAATACTTTTTCTCTGGGTTCGTACTGAAATTAAAGGAGCTGAACCGGAAGAATTAAATTTAGACCCGAATAAACCCGTATGTTATGTACTTCAATATAGCTCTCTTTCTGCTCGATTAGTGCTTGAAAACGCCTGTATTAGTGCTGATTTGCCTTCAGCACATGCAAAACTAGACCTAAAAGAAAAATCATTAAACCGCTCATTCTTCTTTTTATATGAACGCAAAGGCCGCTGGCTTAAAACTCGCCAAACACCAACGGTAACAGAAGACTTAAAACAAATGGTTTACGATATTTCAGAAGATGATGACCTAGATATCCAAGTCATTCCGGTCTCATTATTTTGGGGACGGTCACCTGAAAAAGAAAAATCTTGGTTAAAAATTTTATTAACTGAAGGTTGGTCGGTTCCTGGCCCCTTGAAACAATTTCTAATTATTTTATTACACGGTCGACGAACTTACGTTCAATTTAACCAAGCCGTTTCATTGCAACAAATTTTTAAAGATAGTGATAACGATGCCCCTAGAGGCGCACGAAAAGCTGCTCGAATCCTTCGCGTACACTTTCGCCGAGTGAGGCAAACAGTTTTAGGTCCTAACCTTTCTCATCGTCACAACCTCGTTCAAACGATTATCAACAGCCCTGAAATAAAGGCATGCATTGACGCACATGCGAAGAAAGAAAAAATTAGCGCAGATAAAGCTGAGCGCCTAGCGTTAAAGTATGGTGATGAAATTGCCTCTAACTTACAGATTTCAACCATCATCTTTCTTGAGAAAATTCTTAGTAAGCTGTGGAATAAAATTTATAGCGGTATTGCCACGAATAATTTAGATATTGTTAGAGAAACAACAAAAGACCACGCAGTGGTTTATACCCCTTGCCATCGTAGTCATATTGATTATTTATTACTGTCTTCCTTATTATTTAAAGAGGGTATCATGGTTCCCCACATTGCTGCCGGAATTAATTTAAACCTACCGGTCGTTGGCCCTATTTTACGTCGTGGCGGCGCATTTTTTATGCGTAGAAGCTTTAAAGACAATCCTTTATACGCCGCTATTTTTTCTGAATACATTCATACCATTTTCAAACGAGGCTACTCAGTTGAGTACTTTGTTGAAGGCGGACGAAGCCGAACTGGTAGGACATTACAACCACGCGCTGGCATGATAGCAATGACATTAAGTAGTTACCTAAGAGACCAGCAAAAACCGATCGCATTTGTCCCTGTTTTTTTTGGTTACGAAAAAGTATTGGAAGGAAGCTCATATCAGGGTGAATTAAGAGGCAAAGAAAAGAAAAAAGAGTCTGTTTTTGGCTTATTTAAATCTTTGAAGAATTTACGTCGATCTTTCGGAAAGGTGAGCGTCAATTTTGGCGACCCCATTTTTTTGAAAGACTATCTTGACCAAAATGAGCCAGAATGGGAAAAAGACACAGGCACTCAAAACCAAAAACCAGAGTGGTTTCCGACGATTGTTGAAAACCTTTCTACCGAAATTGTTACACGAATTAATGCCTCTGCGGCAATCAATCCTATTAATATGACTTCACTTGTACTGTTATCAACAGAGCGCCATGCGATGGATGCAAATGTGTTGGCTAATTTAATGAAGTCTTTCTCCTCCATGCTTAAATCTATGCCATATAGTGACACCATGACCTTTGCAGAAGGTAATGGTGCAAGCTGGATAGAGTACGCAGAGGAAATGCGCTTGGTTGACCGTTTAAAGCACCCTATGGGCGACATTATCAACCTTACCGACCGCAATGCAATTTCATTAACCTATAATCGAAACACCATTTTGCATTTCTTTGCAGTCCCCTCGTTGATCGCCTGCTTACTACACAATAATATCAGCATGGAAAGACAAAAAGTTCACGCTATTTTTAGAGATATTTACCCTTACATTAAGTCAGAGCTTTTTCTGCAATGGGATAGTCATGAAATTGATAATATTTTTGAAGGCTGGTTAAAGGTATTGATCGAGAATAAGTTACTACTTCAGGAGGGCGACACAATTGTGCGCCCCGTGATTGGTAGCGATCAATTTGTACAACTTTCAATTTTGTCTAGATTTATTATTCAAACGCTTGAACGGTACTATATTTCTGTCGCCATTTTAATACAGGAAGGTTCAGGCCAACTCGATGCCAGTCAATTAGAAAAACAAAGTACTCAAATGGCAGAACGGATGTCTATTTTGTTTGGGTTAAATGCCCCAGAGTTCTTTGATAAAGCCCTCTTCCGGAATTTTATTAACAAACTTCAGGAGAAGAATATTGTCACGACAAATTCTGAAAACAAATTAGAATATGGAGAGCAAATTAAGCGTGTTTCTGATGACGCCCGCTTAGTTTTAAATTCAGAGTTAAGGCAAGCTATTATGCAGGTAACTTCTGTATAAATAACACTTAGATAATCAATTAACTTTATTCGTTTAACCACTTAAGTGTTTTAGAATAAGAACTGAAGAAGCGTTCATATTGCTTAAATTTATCAACTGAATCGGAATGAATTGGATTCCGAATTTGGTTGACACTTGCCGTTTTGCTGACAATATTTTTTTTCTTGTGAAAGTTTAAGCACTCCTCCGTCCACGGTATATTACAAAACTCTAATAATTTTTTTGATTCATTAACTTGATCTGTTACAAGCAGGTCGTAGTCTACCTCAGTAACTGAATCTGGGTATTCAGATTTCCAGTATGTATATGCTTGTGAGCTACATTCTAAATATTTAAAGATCTCATCCAATTTATGAGCCCATGATAGAGCACCTAAATTATTTTGAAGAATGGATATTACTGATGAAATAGGGTTACGTTTACAATAAACAATACGTGCATTTGGAAATAGCTCTAAAATAAAACCAACCATGAATATATTTTCAAGAGATTTGTCTGTAAACCTTTCGCAGCTTAATAATTTTTTCTCTTCATATCTTGTAAGAACATTTACCCCTAACTGATGGAAATTTTTAGGTTCTGGCCCTAATTTAAGAAGTTTGAACAATTCATTATCAACTAAACTCGTCTCCTCACCTTTTTTAATTTTTTCGTCTGCAGCACAAATTATATTTTCAATAAGTGTCGATCCACTTCGCGGTGCACCGACGATAAAAATAGGTGATATATCATTTCTTGATATTTGATCAATGGCGTCTCTTCTAAAACCATAGGGCATTTTATGAGCATATAGTTGAAGGTCATTCAGATAATAGTCAGACTCTTTTTGAAAATTTTTTGTATCTAGAAACTTACAATGAGCTTGGGATAACAACTCCATTTCCTTTATAAAATCACGACTATATTGGGCAAATTGTGCTTTTATAAACAAGGCAATGCAAACCGTAGAGGGCGATTCATCTTTAGATGTTAATACTGCGTCTACCTTCAACTGCAACTCTCTAGTTAAGTATTTATCTGATAAGTCACTTGTACATAAAAAATAGTATACCCCCATATTGTCCGGGTAATAGCTCAGAGCCACCTCATAAATAGAGATTGCCTTACTTTTCTCCCCTCGATATGAGTAAGCCTCACCCAAACTTGTTAAGGCTAATAAGTGCCTAGGTTGAATCGTCAAAGCCTGCTCATAAGCATTAATCGCCTCATTCAACATTTCTTTTTCTTCAAGTATTTTACCCAACAAAATAAATAGCTCTGGGTTTCTAGGGCTTAGGTTAATCGCCTTATTAATTGAATTAAACGCATTATTTAGCTCTTTTAGTTTCAAAAAGCATAACCCTAACTGGTGATATGCAATATAGTTATTTGGTTCTATTTTAATTACTGAAGAAAATGTGCGAATGGCCAAGACAATTTGGTCCGTCATACTATAAATATTACCTAAATTAATATGGGCTTCACTTAACTCCGGTGCGACAACTATAGCTTGCTTAAAAAGTGCTTCAGCTTTTACGTAATTTTTAGATATATACTCAATCGATGCGAGATTATTTAGCGACCTATAGTTATTTGGTTCAATAGCAATGGCGCGTTTATAAGCTTTTCTGGCCGCTTTTACATTTCCTTCTTGCCAAAATTTGGCCGCAGACTTCATCAACTGTTGTGCATTCATATTAAAAACCAAGCAAAAAATAAAATTTAGGAAAATGTATAAGACATTGGTAGGGCGTATAAATTTAGGCCTTATATTGTACTAATAACAGGTTTAAGCCCCGTTAAACTCTTAATTGAATATATATCGTAGCGACAGCTCTTACCCATCAACTGATAACTTGGTGCACCTCCCTTAATCGCAAGACCTTTCCTAGGACGCTTAACCACCACCCTATATCGAGCCTTTTTGAGTGCGGCGTTCAGTAGTTCAGCATCATCCAAGTCTTCGCCTACCAACGTTTGAAATAAACGCATTTCTTTTTTTACCAGCGAGGACTTTTCTCGGTGCGGGTACATAGGGTCAAGGTAAATAACATCAGCGACGGCATCATTTTGTAAATTAAGCCACTCGGTTGAATTAGCAAGTATTAGCTGCATGCGCGCTACAATTTCATCAACTGCCGTTCCTCGAGCTTCTTCTAGCGCACATGATAATAATTCAGCAATCACAGGTGAGCGCTCCAGCATAGTAAGCTTGCACCCCAATGATGCCAATACAAAAGCATCACGCCCTAAACCTGCACTGGCGTCTAGGACTTCAGGTACAACGCCCAGATTTAAGCCTACCGCCTTTGCCACTAACTGCCCTTTCCCACCACCAAACTGTCGACGATGTTCTATTTTACCCCCTAAAAATGAGGCTGTCACAGGACCTGGCGCCCCCTTTTCAGTTTGTAATATCGAAACACCTTCATTCTGGTAATACAGAATATAAGGCGGCAAAGGATGTATTTTATTCGTAGCAGCGAGTGAATACTTTTTTTTATTTAAAGACGTTTCTACTAAGTCACCTTGTTCATCTAGAAAAAAAGGTAAACTATGTTTTTCAGAAAATGCTTTCGCGCGATTCGCACATGGCGTGAACTTAGCATCAGCGCTAACAGCCAGAATGGAAGAAAGATCAGGATTCAAAATGATGCATCATACAAATAAATCTACACCAACCAACTCACCCTGCTCAAAGTTTTTTGTTGCTTCGATTGTTTGCTGGTAACTATTTACTGCATTTTGAATTTTCAGTGGTGCGGAATCAAGTACGTTAACACGCTGTACACGATCAGCTTGCAAGAGCTCAGCCCGCCGTTTAATCGCGTTGCTGTCGATATTCTGGCTCGCAGCTGAATCACTAGGCCGAGTCGATTGGTCTGCTTGTCGCCCAGAAAGTTCTGGATTTACTTGCCTATTCGTTTGCAACGGCGTTGATAAACGAGGATTTACAAGCGAATGTGAAATATCCATGACTGGAAACCTAAGCAATATTATTTCTTTGGCATTAGAATCAACGCTTCATTGAAGCGATTTAAAAGATATTCTTTGCCATTTGTATTTACGACATATACGTCGCCTTCCACCATTCTAGCCAGAAAATGCAATAAGTGCCAATAGTACAATGCCTAGCAATAGACGATATATCACAAAAGGTGTGAAACCAATCTTTTCCAGCAACGCTAAAAACCAATGAATACAGGCATAAGCGCTAACGAAAGCGACACCCGTACCCAGCATGACCAAGAACCAGTCATTCTCAGACCCAGTTTCAACTAACTCTTTTGCTTTTAGTAAACCTGCTGCGGCAATCAAGGGGATTGAAAGAAGAAAAGAATATCGTGCAGCGGCATCACGAGAGTAGCCCAGTAACAATGCAGCAGTCATCGTAATACCAGAACGAGAAGTACCCGGAATTAATGCGATAGCTTGACTCAAGCCAATAATCATTGCTGACTTGACGTTCATATTTTCAATATTCAACAGACGTGAGCCACGCCTATCTGCCAAGAAAAGCACTAGCCCGAAAATAATTGTTGTACTCGCGATAACTGCAGTAGAACGTAAGTTCTCGCTGATATAGTCATTAAATAAAATACCCGCTAAACCAGCTGGTATCGTTGATAGCACAATCAACCAAGCTAAACGTCCGTTTTGAGTTTGCTCACGTCCGGTGACACTTTTTAACCAAGCTTGGCTTAAATCAGACACTTCACGACGAAAATAAATCACAATAGCCATCAACGTTCCCACGTGCACAGCGACATCAAACGCTAAACCTTGGTCACTCCACCCTAATACCTGTGATGGTAAAATTAGATGCGCAGAACTGGAAATAGGCAAAAATTCTGTTAACCCTTGCACCAAAGCAAGCATAATGGCTTCAAACCATGTCATGAGCATTTATCCATAAAACCACTAATAATAAAAAATTTTCAATTACAAAGCATAACTCAAGCTGTGCAGCCTTTTATTTATTCACGCCCAGGTAACTTCTGCCATGTTACTTTATCTCTAATATAACTCGGCATTGCATCAACCAAGTCACCCGAAACACCTTGTTGAATTGCATTCAATGCTAACTCACAGACTTCATCAGCTTTTGGTCGTGCATTGGCATCTAGACAACTCATTCTCTGCTGAACATCTAATGGAAAGCGCGCCAGAAAATTGAACCCGCTCCCTACACCAGCAAAGCGTGAAACCTTAATTTCGTCAGGTAAAGTCACTGATTCAGGTGTACTAACATGTTCACCGTTACATGTTTCAACGACGGGTATTCGACCTGATATATCTATCTGACAAACACTCCAATAGACTTCATTCATTCGTGCATCTAATGCAACAAGAATATTCTTCTCTCCGCTTTGCTTATAGCATTGCAAAGCCATTGCCTTTAAATTCGAAATCGGAAAAATTGAGCAACCTAAACCATACGCTAAACCTTGAGCAACCCCAGCAGCTATTCTTAAACCCGTAAATGAACCTGGCCCGCAACTAAATGCGATCGCATCAAGATCTTTTAGTTTAAGCGCACTATTTTCTACAATTTGCTTTGCCATTGGGAGCAGTAATTGCGTATGACTTCGCGGGGCGAGTTCACTCTTCGAGGTAAGTTTCCCTTTGGAATAAAGCGAAACAGAGCAGTAATCAGACGATGTATCGAGCGCTAGAATGTTAGGCATAGGAAGTAGTACTTAAAACATTGCTAAAGAAAGGCAAAAGGTGGGCAGAGCCCACCCTAAAATAAAAGTAGATTAGCTATCTAGCCCTTGAACGATTTGATTTTTAATCTGATCCATTTCACCTACACCCTCAACTTTTACGTAACGTGGTGCATTATCTTCGCCATTTTCTGCCCAAGCAGAATAATAAGTAATTAGTGGTGATGTTTGAGAGTGATATACACCTAAGCGCTTACGAACAGTCTCTTCTGAGTCATCTTCTCGCTGAATTAATGCGTCTCCGCTTTCATCATCTTTGCCTTCAACAGCTGGCGGGTTATATTTAACATGGTAAATACGGCCACTTGCTTCATGAACACGCCGCCCACTTAAGCGGCTGATAATTTCTTCATCAGCAACATTAATTTCAATCACTGCGTCGATCTCTACACCTTGTTTTTTTAATGCTTCAGCTTGAGGAATTGTTCTTGGAAAACCATCAAAAAGGAAACCATTAACACAATCGTCTTCTTTGATACGCTCTTGAATCAATTCAATAATAGTTTCATCAGAAACTAATCCACCAGAAGCCATCACTTCCTTTACTTTAATACCTAGTGGTGACCCAGCCTTTACAGCAGCTCTTAACATATCACCAGTAGAAATTTGCGGAATTCCGTACTTTTGAGTCATAAACTGGGCTTGAGTACCTTTTCCGGCACCTGGTGCACCTAGTAGAATTACTTTCATAAACGGGTTGCTCCCTTAATTTAACTTAAAATTTTAAAAATTGGGCATATTAAACGCTAACTCAGCCACTTACTGTACAAGCAACCAAGACTTCATTTTTATGTAAAAAACTCATACCTTTCAATATATTACAAAAAAACACTAAAGGGCTAATCAGTTATCGTTAAATATAAATTTGGTTCGGTTGGCTAGTGAATGTCGAATACTACAACCAATAAAGAGGCGACATTATACGGACTTGAGCGGGACAGTGGAAGCCTCAGGAAGCGGAAGACTTTTTAAAACAACCTTTCGATCGATTTCTAGGCTGCCATATGACTAATCATGCCATCTAAACTTCGGCATTGTTCGATGCAAGTAACGACCAACTCCTGAACGCTTTCTTCATCCAAGCCTAATGCTACGAGCGCTAGCTCAGGGTCGTATTCAATAAGTTCATCACCAATACCGTCTTGGGCTAAATAATAATTTACAAGCTGAACCAAATTGACATACTGCTCACAATCTCCTTGATAACCTTCAGTTTGGTGCATTGCAGCCGCTTTAATGCAAGCTTCAGGCAAACTCCACATTTTAAGTAAGATTGCTCCCATAGAACCATGGCCTAGTGATATAAAATCTTGAGCTCCTCCCATACCAAACACTTGCTTCTCTAAATCCGCCATGCTCGCCTCAGGGTCAGATTCCCTTAATTTATTTAGCATTTTAAATTCAGGTGGAAACAAATGACCAATCAATAAAATGCCAAAGTTATGTAGAAGCCCCGCTAAATATGCGTCTTTTTCATCGAGCCCCAAAGTAGGATTTGCCATTAATGCTAATGCTTGGCATAAAACACCTGAATAAAGTGAGTGCTGCCAAAATTTTTCTAAGCCTAAAGGTCCGTGCTGTGGAATATTAAATGCTTTAGAAGCTGCTATCCCCATTGATAACTGTGCAACACGATCAAAACCCAACACAATATTAACGGCATCTTTAATACTACTTAACTCACCTCGATATGAAAATAACGCCGAACGGGCGTAACGCATTACTTGCGCGGATAAACTGGGATCTTTCTCAATGAGGGCTGCTAATTGAAATACGTCTGAGTCGGGATCTGATGTTAAGTGCATAATACGTACTGCCGTTTCTGGCATAGGTGGCAATTGGTATAAGCGCTCTAATTTTTTAGCCACCGAATCTAAAGAAATATTCCCACTACAAGCATTTACCCCCTCACCAAAACTCTCTGTTTGAACGGTTGGCCATTTACAAATACGCCCCTTGATAGCCCCTATCATTGCGGTACGAAAAACCACACCTGTCATTTTTAATAAGGTACAAGAACAGCCACTTGCTGAAAAAATATAGTCATTATCCAGCATATCAACATCCACCATAACAGGAAGTCCATACGCCATCGATAAGGCAGGTAAAGATCCAAAATCGCAATCCTGAAACAATTTACCATAATAGGCTTCATCTAATAGTTGAAACTGGCGATTAAATGTTTCATTAATTACTATCAAATCTAAATCGGCGGGATAAGGAATCACCGCAACAGCAGGTCCGCCCTTATCAATTAAAGGGATGGCTTTAGCACAAAGTTCTGGTACTGCATTTGCAAGTTCAATCGCATGCCCTAAATGTTCACTTCTTGGGTGATGTAAAGATTGGTAACTGATACCTTTACTTTCTATAAAGTGATTTAATTTCGACGCAATAGGCATATCTTCACCTTAACTCCCAACACTATAATTTAGTTCATTAATAACTAGCTAGTGTAGTTTCTTTTTCTAACAAACACCCAATTCACATCACAAATACATATTTCAAAATGGTTTGTTTTGTAAGGCCATGTAACAAGGGTAACTAATTAAATACTACCCCGTATTACGCACCCCAGCAGCGATTCCCGCCATAGTGACTTTTAAAGCCCGTTCGACCAACTCTACAGACTCATCACTTTCGCCTTGAACTTTACCTCCCTCCTTGATTTCAGATTCTGCCAAACGATCTCTCCTTAGTAACTCCGCCTGAAGGTAATGCAAGGGGTCAGTATATGGATTACGTACATCTAAAGACCCTTGAAATTGAGGATTATCTTGTTGTATTACCCGTTGTTTTTTCACTTGATTCACGAGCTCAATCATTCTTAAAAATCGATGTCTCAAGGTATGTCCTAAGGGCTTAAGCGTTTCAGGTGCAAGGACTTGATCGTAATATCGTGCAATGCGCGCATCACCTTTTGCTACCACCATTTCTAGCATATCAATATGTGTTTTAAAGAAAGGCCATTGTGAAAACATTTCATCCAACGTTTCTGCTTTATCTGACGCTAATACTTCTTCTAGCGCCTCATCACTTCCTAACCAAGCAGGTAACATTAAGCGCATTTGTGTCCATGCAAAGATCCATGGAATAGCACGTAAGCTTTCAACACCACCCGTCATTTTACGCCTAGCAGGTCGACTACCTAACGCCAACTTGCCTAACTCTTGCTCAGGCGTAGCTGCTCTAAAGTAGGCGACAAAGTTCGGGTCTTCACGCACCGTTGCACGATACGATGAAAGTGAAAGCTGGGTCATTTCATTCATTAAATCACGCCAAGCATTTTTAGGTTTAGGTGGTGGCAATAAGCTGGCTTCAATAACGGCGTTTAAATACAGCTTTAAGCTTTGTTTTGCGACTGTAGGTAAACCAAACTTAAAACGAATCATTTCACCTTGTTCAGTAATTCTAAATGAGCCTGATACAGAGCCCGGTGGCTGTGACAAAATTGCACGATTTGCAGGGCCGCCACCACGCCCAACGGTACCACCACGGCCATGGAACAAAGTTAATTTAACTTGGTGTTTATTCGCCACTTCGACTAATTGTTCCTGCGCTTGGTATTGAGCCCATGCTGCCGCCATTTGTCCGGCATCCTTTGCAGAATCAGAATAACCAATCATGACTTCTTGATGGTTCTGACAATAGTCTCGATACCATGGGATATTGAGTAAACTGTCAATCGCTACATTTGAACCTGATAAGTCATCTAAGGTTTCAAATAAAGGTACCACTCGAATTCGATGCGTAATACCCGATTCTTTTAAGAGTAAAATCACCGTCAATACATCAGAAGGGGAACTCGCCATTGAAATAACATAAGAACCTAGCGCTGAAGACGGCTGTTTCGCAACCGTACGACATGTTTCTAGCACCTCCTTAACATCATCACTACAGGGCCACGCTAAAGGTATTAAGGGTCGATTGCTTTGTAGCTCGGCTAACAAAAACTCTTGTTTGGTTGACTCATCCCAGTCGGAGAAATCCCCTAAACTTAGATACTGGGTCAACTCACTCATCACACCAAGGTGTCGTTCAGAATCTTGTCGTATATCTAATTTGACCAACTCCAGGCCAAAACAGCTCGCACGACGAATAGTATCTAATAACAAACCATTCGCAACCGAATGCAAGCCCTTCTCATGCAAAGAACGATAGCAAAGCATTAATGGCGCAATTAAGTCTTCATTATTAAGTAAAATATCACTTTCATCCGCCTCTTCTCCATTCGCTTTCTTTGCAGACCAGTCAAGTGTCGCCATTAATCGTTTCCGCAAATGCGTTAAGATCAAACGGTAGGGTTCATCACGATTACGCTTGTTTTCAGATAAGTATTTATTCGCCTCTATGCGCAATTCATAAGAGCAATCCCACATAGACAGCTCATTCATCAATGTCCGTACATCACGTAAGTATAAATCAGCAGCCATCCAACGACTCAAGCTCATCACTTCTTCAGTCAATTTCGCTGTAACATTAGGATTGCCATCACGATCCCCCCCCATCCATGAGGCAAAACGAATCGGGCAAGCATCTGGTGGTAAACTCACACCAAATTTATCATTTAAAGCGACATCAAAATCTCGCAAAAACTCCGGCAATGCTTCCCACAAGCTATTCTCAATAACAGCAAAGCCCCAGCGCGCTTCGTCAACGGCAGAAGGTCGATCACGCCTAATTTCATCTGAATGCCAAGCCTCACAAACCAAACGATTTAATTCATCTCGAATTCGCCCTTGTTCTTTATGATTCAGGTCTGGACGATCCTGTTTCTCTAAACAGGCGGTAATCGCTTCGTATTTTAATATTAAGGTTCGACGTGTTACTTCAGTCGGGTGTGCCGTGAGTACAAATTCGATATTCATATCTCTGAGTAGCTCAGAGATATCTTGATTTGTTTTGTCTGCTTCTTTTAAGCGATCAAATAGTTGATCGAACGTTTCAATGCCATCTTCCTGATCAGTTCGACTACGACGCACGCCATGATATTGTTCTGCAATATTCGCTAAATTCAAAAACTGATTAAATGCACGCGCGACAGATACTATTTCGCGGTCACCTAAGCTAGTCAGTAAGCGCACCAATTCGGGACTCGCATCACCAGTTTCTTCATTTCGATCTACTTTAGCTGCCGCACGAATTGCTTCAAGTTTATCTAAAAAATCCTGGCCTAGGTGTTCCTGTATATTATGACCTAATAATTCACCTAATAACCGAACATTATCACGCAATGCAGGGTGTAATTCAGACATAATTTATCCTTAAGTAAGTGTTAACAAATACACACAATTCTATTCCCCATAACCAACCCATTTATGACTACACTAAAAGTATTGATTATGAAAGAACTTATTATAAAAAGTAATACAAGGATATTAACTTATGAAAATTAAAGCGCTCGCAGAATGTTGGGAACAACAAGCAAAAGCAACGCTTACAAGTGATGAATATTCATTACGTTTGCCCGTTGAAGATGCCGCCAAAATCACAGCCTTAGCTGAGATGTACCCTAAACGTACTAAAAGTGAGATTATCGGCGAATTATTATCAGCGGCACTCGATGAATTAGAAACAAGCTTTCCTTACATTGCTGGTAACAAAGTTATCACAAAAGATGAAATGGGCGACCCTGTTTTTGAAGATATTGGACCTATGCCAAAATTTTTGGATTTAAGTAAAAAACATTCTTCCGTTATGAAGCAAGGTCAAAAAGCTGCGAATGCTTAAAAAAGTAAACAAAAGACATTTATCTCGCTACCTTGCACAAAACGCTACCATGTCATTGCGGTAATATGTTTGGCTGGATGGCGAGTATTTTTTTGAAGAAAATATCCCAAACAAACCCTTCAGCCCACTTTACATGCTATTTACCACTCTATCCCCCCTAAATAATCTTTTACTATTTTATTGGTAAATTTGATAAAAAAAGAAAGCTGAACACACTTGTAATCTATCCTCCATCGCCTAGACTTTATTTAACATTTTGCAGAACTTAACATTTACACTAGACACTTAACAAACGTAATTCCGATTCAAAAAGTATTCTTTCTAACCCCTTAAGCATAGAGCCGCATGTATAATATATTAATTGTTGATGACTCCGAAGACGATGTATTTCTTCTCTTACGTGAGCTTAAAAAAAATGGCTTAGACATCAAACACAAACAAGTGGAAACGGAAGAATCACTGTTAATAGCACTTGAAGAAAATGAATGGGATCTAGTCATTTCTGACCATAACATGCCCTGTTATTCATCTGCCGAAGCACTTGCAACAGTCAAAGAATTTAATCCAGATCTCCCTGTCATTATTGTTTCTGGTGATATAACCGAAAACACCGCAGTGAACGCAATGAACGCAGGTGCCCAAGATTACGTCATGAAAGAAAACCTAGCGCGACTTGTTCCTGCAATTGAGCGTGAAATCCGTGAAAGTGAGTCTCGCCACGAAAAAAGAAAAACCGAAAAAGATCTCGAACACCTCACCATCCATGACAATCTAACGGGTTTAGCCAACCGAGAACACTTTGAAAAATGCATCCATGCAGCCTTAAAAAATGCTAAGGCTCAAAATACCTCACATATTTTGATGACCCTTGATTTAGACCAATTTAAGATTATCAACGATACATGCGGCCATGTTGCAGGTGATGAACTACTTAAACTAGTTTCGCTTGTACTGTTAAGACAAACCAGTAGCATTGACACTATTGCTCGGTTAGGCGCAGATGAATTTGGAATTTTATTAAAGAACATCAACAAAGAAGAGGCATTCAATCTTGCTGAAACCATTCAAGAACATATAAAAGACCTTCAATTTACTTGGCAAGACAAACCCTTTACCACAAGCATTAGTATTGGTGTCGTATCCGTAAACCAACAGACTCAATCTGTACAAGGATTGATGAGCTGTGTGGATATGGCTTGCAATACCGCAAAAGAAAAAGGGCATGACGGCATTCAATGGTTTAGTGAAGAAGATCCTGAGTATCAGCAGCGTCGTAATGAGATGCAGTGGGTCGGAAAAATCAAACAAGCTGTAAAAGATGATCACTTCGTACTCCACTTTCAAAGCATGCAGGGATTTCAACCGCATTGTCATGGCGAGCACGGTGAGTTTTTAGTACGTTTAAATGATAATGGACATCTAGTCTTTCCTGGAGAGTTTATTCCTGCAGCAGAACGCTACCGACTAATGCCGATGCTTGATCGATGGGTGATTGAAAATGCCTTTAAGTATTTGTCTGAGTCCGGTTTGGGCAATAAAGATGAAGGTACCTTTTTCATTAATCTATCAGGTAATTCACTAAGCGATAAATCATTTTTTAATGATATTCGCGCCATGCTCAAGAAATACGCCATCAAGTCTAACCGTATCTGCTTAGAAATTACTGAAACGGCTGCCATTGACAATTTATCTGATGCGGTAGAGTTTATTACAGAAATCAGAGATGAAGGGTTTAAATTTGCCCTCGATGACTTTGGTGCCGGTATGAGTTCATTTTCGTACTTAAAAACCATTCCAGTCGACTACCTAAAAATAGACGGCAGCTTTGTACTCAATTTACTGACAAATCCCATTGACCGAGGAATTGTTGAAGCCTGTAACACCATTGGGCATGCCGCTGGTTTACAAACGATTGCCGAGTTTGTTGAAGACCAAGCAACAGCAGACGCTCTTAAAGCCATTGGTGTCGATTTTGGCCAAGGGTTTGGTATTCAAAGGCCCGGCCCCTTAACCTGAAGTATTAGATGTTAAACGACTAGAAAACAAGACTAATTCTTCTGCCAACTCTATTGATTTTCGCATTTCAAAATATTTCAAAACATTCCTTATATTGAAGCTAATAAGCCAAAAATATGAACAGCCCCCCCCCTACTTTACCCCTATTACATTAAAGTAGTACATCAACTTTGGTGACTAAATATCTTATTTTATATTGTGTTTATTTGTGAAGAATCATTTATTTTGGAACCAAAAACAGATTAATCTGTCTATTTAAACTACACTAACAGTACAAATTTCAATCAATATTTTTATAATTTGGCCGATAATATTAATAGATATATTTAAGCAAGAGCACAACAGACACTGGAACATTAACACTATGTAAGTCGCCATCAATAACCACTACATCACCTTGCCAGGGGGAGTTATGAGTATTTTTAGCCATTATCAAACTCGGTATGAACTCACTCAACAAGAGGAGTACACGCTAGAAGAGTACCTTGAGATATGCAAAAACGATCCAAGCGCTTACGCATCAGCCGCTGAAAGACTACTTCTCGCTATCGGCGAACCTGAATTTGTCGACACTTCCAAAGACCCTCGTCTTAGCCGTATTTTTTCTAACAAAGTCATTAAACGCTACAAAGAATTTAGTGATTTTTATGGCATGGAGGAATGCATTGAACAAATCGTCTCGTTCTTCAAACATGCCGCTCAAGGCTTAGAAGAAAAGAAACAAATAATTTATTTACTAGGCCCTGTTGGCGGAGGTAAATCCTCTCTCGCTGAAAAGTTAAAAGACTTGATGCAAAAAGTTCCTTTTTACGCCATTAAAGACTCTCCAGTGCACGACAAACCTTTAGCATTGTTCGATGAAAAAGAAGATGGTCCGCTGCTTAAAGAGGATTATGGTATTGATTCACGCTACTTAGGTGCCATCATGTCCCCTTGGGCTGTAAAGCGCTTGCATGAGTACGGTGGAGACATCAGTAAATTTAAAGTAGTGAAATTATGGCCTTCTATTTTAGACCAAGTCGCCATTGCTAAAACCGAACCTGGTGACGAAAACAACCAAGATATCTCAGCCTTGGTTGGTAAGGTAAATATTAGAATGCTGGAAGATTTCTCTCAAGATGACCCAGATGCCTACAGTTTTAGTGGCGGCTTATGTTTAGCCAACCAGGGCATGCTGGAATTTGTTGAAATGTTTAAAGCTCCTATTAAAGTGCTTCACCCTTTATTAACAGCAACGCAAGAAGGCAACTATAATTCTACCGAAGGGATGAGCGCAATACCTTTTGAGGGTATTATTTTAGCGCACTCAAATGAATCTGAATGGCAGACCTTTCGTAATAATAAAAATAATGAAGCCTTTTTAGATCGAATATCAATCGTAAAAGTACCTTACTGCTTAAAGGTAACCGAAGAAATAAAAATTTATGAGAAGCTACTTGAGAGCAGCTCTCTCAGCAAGGCTCCCTGCGCACCCGACACTTTAAGTATGCTAGCCCAATTTTCAGTTCTTTCGCGTTTAAATGAACCAGAGAATTCAAATATTGACTCAAAAATGAAAGTATATGACGGGCAAAACATCAAGGATACCGACCCTAAAGCAAAATCAATGCAAGAATACAAAGACAACGCAGGTGTTAATGAAGGAATGGCAGGCCTTTCCACCCGTTTTGCTTTCAAGATACTGTCACGCGTCTTTAACTTTGATACCACCGAAATCGCAGCAAATCCTGTACATTTACTTTACGTGCTTGAGAAACAAATTGAGCAAGAACAGTTCCCGCAAGAAACCGCTGAACAATACTTACGTTATATTAAAGAATTCCTTGCGCCCCATTATGTAGAATTTATCGGCAAAGAAATCCAAACCGCTTATTTAGAGTCATATTCTGAATATGGTCAAAACATCTTTGATCGTTATGTTACCTATGCCGATTTTTGGATACAAGATCAAGACTATCGAGACCCTGAAACCGGTGAAATATTTGATCGGGCCGCCATTAACGAAGAACTTGAGAAAATTGAAAAGCCAGCAGGCATAAGCAACCCTAAAGATTTTCGAAATGAAATTGTTAATTTTATGCTGAGAGCTCGCGCAAATAATCATGGTAAAAATCCTTCTTGGCAGAGTTATGAAAAACTACGCGCAGTGATTGAAAAGAAAATGTTTTCAAATACCGAAGATTTACTTCCCGTTATCTCATTCAACCCAAAGAGCTCGCATGAAGACAAACATAAACATGAAGAATTTGTAGAGCGCATGATTGACCGAGGCTACACCGAAAAACAGGTCAGACTCCTTGCAGAATGGTATTTACGCGTTCGAAAGTCACAGTAAATATTAAAATGTTTATGACATGAACCATAGAGGACGCCAAGGCGCTTCATGCTGCAATAAAACAGACGCTATATCACCGACATAATGCAGCCAAGCAGTTTACTTCCTTGACGGGAACATCACTTGAGTCAGGAGAAATGAATGGGCTTAACCCATATTATTGACCGTCGACTTAACGGTAAAAACAAAAGCGCCGTCAATCGCGAGCGCTTTCTTCGACGTTATCGCCACCATATTAAAAAGGCGGTCTCTGACGCTGTGGGTAAACGAAGCATCACCGACGTTGACCGTGGTGAAAGTATTAGTATTCCTGGAAAAGACTTAGACGAACCTACTTTTAGAGCAGGTCAAGGGGGGGTTCGAGAAACTGTAAATCCTGGTAATAAAGAATTTACAACTGGCGATCAAGTTGCTCGCCCTCCTGATGGTCAAGGAGGGCAAGGATCAGGCCAAGGTGAAGCGAGTAATTCTGGCGAAGGCATGGATGAGTTTGTATTTCAAATATCTCAAGAAGAGTTTCTCGAATTCATGTTTGAAGACCTTGAGCTCCCCAACCTAGTAAAAAAGCAGTTAAAGGATACAACATCCTTTAAGTATCAACGGGCCGGATTTGCAAATAAGGGAAACCCTGCCAAAATCAATGTCGTTCGCTCCCTAAAAAAAGCCTTTGGAAGACGCTTAGCGCTCACAGGGAAAAAACGTGAAAGCATTAAAACACTCGAATTAAAATTAATAGACCTTGAGTCATCACCAGAAAGTTACATAGAGGAAATTCGAACACTAAAATTAGAGATTGATGCACTAAAAAAACGCATCAAAAAAATACCATGGATTGATGAATTCGACCTGAAGTTTAATCAACATATAAAAATCCCACTACCTAGCACCAGCGCGGTGATGTTTTGCTTGATGGATGTATCAGGATCGATGAGCCAAATGCATAAAGACATCGCGAAACGCTTTTATATTCTGCTGTATTTATTTTTGAAACGAAACTACAAAAAAATTGATGTGGTATTCATTCGTCATCACACCAGCGCTAAAGAAGTAGACGAGGAGGAGTTTTTCTATTCTAGAGAAACTGGGGGCACGATCGTTTCAAGTGCCCTAAAACTCATGAATGACATTATCAAACAACGCTACCCTTCCTCTGACTGGAATATCTACGCCGCACAGGCTTCTGATGGTGACAATTGGAATGATGACTCTCCTTTATGCTCCAAACTCCTTAGCGAAAACATATTACCTGAAGTACAGTATTACGCTTATATTGAAATAACAAAGTTGGAACACCAAAGTTTATGGCACGAGTATGAAAGCTTAAACCCTGAGTTCCCTGATAGCTTTTCGATAAAAAACATCAGTGATGAAAGTGAGATTTATCCTGTTTTCAGAGAATTATTTTCTCGTAAAGGGAGTCATCATGAGTAAACAAGCCGAGCACAACTTCATTTCGACCGGCTCTGAATGGTCATTTGAGCTGATAGAAAAGTATGATGTAGAAATTGCCAAAATCGCTAAAGAGTACAGGCTCGACACTTATCAAAATCAAATAGAAATCATTAGCTCTGAACAAATGTTAGATGCTTATTCTTCTGTCGGCATGCCTTTGGGCTATCACCATTGGTCATTTGGAAAGCAGTTTCTAAATAGCGAACAAAACTACAAACGAGGACAGATGGGGCTAGCGTATGAAATAGTCATTAATTCTGACCCGTGCATCGCTTATCTCATGGAAGAAAATACCATGATGATGCAAGCCTTAGTCGTTGCACATGCGGCGTATGGTCACAATTCATTTTTCAAAGGTAACTACCTATTTAAAACCTGGACTGATGCGAGTTCGATAATCGATTACTTATTATTCGCCAAGAACTACATTTCAAAATGCGAGGAACGCCATGGAATTGATGAAGTAGAAAAGATAATAGACTCCTGCCACGCACTTATGAATTACGGGGTAGATCGTTATAAACGCCCTGCTCCTATTTCTGCCGAAGAAGAATCCAAACGCCAAAAAGAACGCGAACTGCACATGCAGCAACAAGTCAATGAACTATGGAGAACGATACCAATCAGCCCGGAAAATGAATGTGAAACTTTAAACACACGATTTCCAGATGAACCTCAAGAAAACTTACTCTACTTTTTTGAGAAAAATGCACCGCTTTTAGAACCGTGGCAACGAGAAGTGATTCGTATTGTACGTAAGATTGCACAGTATTTTTACCCACAACGTCAGACACAGGTAATGAATGAAGGATGGGCTACCTTCTGGCATTACACAATTATGAATACGCTTTATGATAGAAAGTTGGTCGATGAAGGGTTTATCATGGAGTTTTTAACCTCACATACAGCAGTGGTATATCAGCCACCTTTTGACAGCAAATGGTTTAGTGGTATTAACCCCTACACATTAGGTTTCTCTATGTTTCAGGACTTGCGTCGTATTTGTGAATCACCCACAGATGAAGATAAGCATTGGTTCCCTGATATTGCAGGGTCAGATTGGCTAGAAACCTTAGACTTTGCAATGCGTAACTTTAAAGATGAAAGTTTTATTCTCCAATACCTTTCACCCAAAGTCATTCGTGATCTGAAACTGTTCTCCATTAAAGATGACGATCAGGCAGAAAACTATCAAATTACCGGTATTCATAATGAAAACGGTTATCGGTATGTGCGAGAGCAATTATCGATGCAATATAATTTGAGTATGAAAGAACCAAACATTCAAATTTGGGATGTGGATTTACGTGGTGATCGCTCGCTAACGCTTAGGCACGTTCCCAACCAGCGCGTCCCTTTGGCAGACAGCACCGAAAGTGTACTGAAGCACGTCCACCGACTCTGGGGTTTTGATGTCCACCTTTATAGTCTCGACGACGATGAAACGGTTGCTGAATTTCATTGTCCTCCAATAAAAGTAGAGGACCCTGAAGCCCAGGACTAAAAGTTAACCCCTTATTTCCACTTCGCCCATGGGTCTACAGTATCCCCCGCATCTGTACTTGAAGGAGAGTTAGAAGGTTCATAATCATCACGATCACTGCCATAATTTCTTTTTTTAGCTTGCCCACCATATGGTTGTGTACCAAAATCACGACCTGAGCGTTCACCTTTATTCTGATTTCGCTCAGCGGCTTTTCTTTCACGCTTTTCACGTAAGCGTTCAGCATCTTCAAAATCCAACTCAGCTGGCTCACCTGGGGTTTGACCTTCTGGCACAATACGGTCCCTAGGAGGTAATGCAAACTGAGCAGAAGACGCTCTAGGCAAACGTTTAAATTCATATAGATAGAATACTTCAACCTTTTGCCGTGCCCACTCTGTTTTTTTAAGGAACTTCACACTAGATTCAATACTTGGGTTGGTCTTAAAGCAATTGATATTTAAATAGGCAAAAAGTATTTCAAAACCATAATGATCAACTATTTGAATCAACAAGTTCTTTAAACTAAGCCCATGTAACGGGTTGTTTTGGTAATTGATTTCATCATTCATGGAATTATCCAGTACAGTAAATAAAGTTCAGTTATTATACCTGTCACCGAGCATTCAGAAAATAGCACTAGTGAATAACTTTTAGCATCATCTCATACTCTGTAGAATCTAATGCTCGGCACCTGCATAAATCCACATCGATAATGTATTGCCCGCACGCTCAAACCCTAACGCTTTATAGAATTCTATTGCATCTCCATCAGCTGTGAGCATTTGCTGATGAAAATGTCCGTAGATAGTTTGCATAGCAGCCATCATTTTTCTGCCAACATTTTTTCCTTGATATAAAGGATGTACAAGCATATGTGGATAATACACAACAAGGTGACCATCAGATATCGCATTACCAATACCTACCAGCACTCCATTAATACGGGCCGTAACTAGCGTATGCGAGTTCTGAAGAGCCAGAATTAATTGATCTGGTTTTTCTGCTGATGACCATTTATTTTCTTGATATAAGGCGATAACTTCATTTTTTTCAATTCCCCCATTAATCTCAATTTCGACGTCCATCTACTACCCTTTTGATTTTCAACACTTTAAATTTCAAATAGTTGCAACTAGCGATAATCATCATCAACGAATCATCAACGAATCATCAACGAATCATTAAAAATATACTATAATTATATACACCTTTAATAATCATGAGAATATCTTATGCTTAGAGGACTAATTGCTGGTCTAATTTTGTCATTATTCTCTGTTTTTACTTTTGGGCAAACCTTCAATATTATTGGCGATGATGACTACCCCCCGTTCTCCTACTCAGATGAAAACAAACAAGTTAAAGGCATTGATATTGAGCTATTCCAAGAAGTAGCTAAACGACTATACATACAAATAAACATCAAACTGGTACCTTGGAAACGCTTACTGAAAATGACTAAGAACGGTGACACCGTTGGTAGCTTTGCTTTATTTAAAACACCAGAGCGAGAAGACTTTTCTCTCTTTACCCACCCAATTCACTACAGCACGTTTAAATTATTTACGACCCAGAAAATGGGCTTTAACTACTCCAATATAAAAGACCTTTATGGCAAGCGTATCGGTATAGAAGCTGGGTTTGTGGTCAGTGAGGAATTCGATAAAGCCAGCTCTCGTGGTGATATAAACATGATTCAAATATTCAGCTTCGACGATGCCTTTAGACGGTTATTGATGGGAGGGATTGATGCATTTGTTGGAAATAACCTCGTTGTGAAGCATAAACTAAAACATACATATAAAAATATCAAAAACATATCCGATATTTTTGCTCTCTCTAAGCCCTTAAAAAAAACCAGAGGTGCTTACTTTGTTCTATCGCAAGCGTTTCCCTTAGACGACAAGTTGCTATGGAAAACAATGTTTACCGATACATTAAAATCAATGGAACAGGATGGAACCAGCCAACGCATCGTTCAAAAATATACAGATTAATATAAGCGTTTAATTTATCGATAGCGCTTTAAAGTAAAATAAGTACAGTGACACTCTTTTTTGCACGGTATTCAAATATAAACGAAGATAAAAACGTGCGCAAACACTCAAAAAGCAATACTTGTGTGACACACATCACACTACTATCACATTAAGCCTAGGCGTAAGCCCTATGGACGATCTAATTAAGCCCCCCCACCTCCTAATATAGCTACATCAAGACGAAATGTGTTGAGCAAAAAACTTCAGGCCTTTTTGTTCAACATCATTTAAGTCTTGATAGAGTTTTTAGAAAGTTTTTCCAATCTGGGCACCCTACAATAGCCCAACTTGTGAACGCGATAATTTGATATTTTTCGGCATCAAATTATCGCTTTTTTTTGCCTAAAATTTAGAATACCTTTAAACCTCTATTCGCTCACCCTGCGATAGGGCGGCAGAGAATTTATAATCAAATTACCATAACGACGAGTAATCAAACGGTTATCTAAAATTGTAATCTGCCCCGTATCCTGCTCTGTTCTTATCAAACGCCCACAAGCTTGGATCAACTTTAAGCTCGCATCAGGTACTGAAACTTCCATAAAAGGGTTCCGACCTTGTGACTCTAACCATTCGCTAATGCTTTCCTCTAAAGGATCATTCGGTACAGAAAAAGGAATTTTTGCAATCACAACATGCGTTAGATAGTTACCGGGAAGATCAACCCCCTCAGATAAAGAAGCTAAGCCAAAAAGAATACTTCGCTCTCCCTCATCAACCTTTGTTTTATGCTTTTTTATCAGCTCTTGCTTGCTAAAGTCATCTTGCGTCATGATATCTTCGCGTAGGTCTCGGTCCACTTGATAGCACACATCATTCATTTGTCGTCGCGAGCTGAATAATACTAAAACTGCTTTATCCTCTCCTATCCACCTCGCTAAGTTAGAAGAAATTTCTTGTGTATGCGCTTCTGGCTCACCCGCTGAAGCATTCATATTGGGTATTAACAATTTAGCGACATTATAAAAATCAAAAGGGCTTTCAACTTTATGATAAACACTCTCTTTTGGAAGCCCTGCTTTTTGGCTTAATCGGTCAAACGTGCCCAAAGCGGTTAACGTTGCAGAGGTTAATACCGCGCCGTAGCATTTTTTCCATAGCTCTTCATGCAACAACCCGCCCGCACTTAAAGGACTTCCATAAAGAGCGATATCTGCTTGATTTTCATACTCTCGATACACTAACCAACGCGCATTGGGTACCCCGCCTTCCTTCTGTTCTTTCCCATAGAACATCCACAAAGCATGAAGATTCTCAGCGCGATTACACAAACTTCCAAACACTGGAAACCACTGTTCACCCTCTTCACGAGACAAACCACAATCAGACTTTTCATCCACGGCTTTCGTCACTTCTGAACGAATGTCATCCAATAAACGACAGAGGCTCGCGAACATTACTTTCAGTTCACCCGCCATTTCCAATAAAGCATCAGGAACAATGGCTTGTTTAAAACGATAACGCCTAGCACCGTTTGCTTCTTCCTGGTCCCAATCAATGGTTTCGATCAAGAAGTCATAAGTTCGAGTAAGCCACTCATGCAGTTTGGTCGATACATCAGAAATATCTGCGATATGACGCCCTAAATAGTTACCTTGTCCAAGGTAAGGCGAAAATTCAACCATTACTTTACTCAGAGATTTCAACCAAGTGTCTGCACTTTTTAACCCACCATTCACTGTAAAATGATTTAATGCTTTATCGGCAAGATGGTGTGCTTCATCTAACACAAGAATCGACGACTCTGGAGCAGGTAATAAAACCCCACCACCTAAAGCGAGATCTGAAAGCAAGAGATCATGATTCACGACAATTACATCGGCGTCATCCCAGGTTTTACGTGTTTCATAATAAGGACAAGAATTAAAGTAACTACATCGTCGCTTTGAACATTGTTGGTTATCGGTTGAGAGTGAACGCCAAACATCGTTATCAATCACGCTCTCCCAAGTATCTCTATCGCCATCCCATTTACCTGATGCGTAACTCGAAAGAAATACTTCAAGTTCAGATTTATCAACCGTTTGATTATCACCTTGTATCATGAATAGTGGTAAGGCTGTTTGCTCACTCCCGGTATTTTCAAGTTGCTGATCCAGCTTACTCAAACACACATAACGTCCACGGCCTTTTGCTAGGGTATAGTTAAAGTCTAAGCCTGAATGTTTTGCTAATTCAGGTAAATCTTTACTCATTACCTGCTCTTGCAATGCGGTCGTCGCCGTAGAAATAATGACGGTACGCCCTTCTTCTAACGCTAAAGGTAAAACGGAAATAGAGTAAGCTAATGTTTTACCTGTTCCGGTGCCCGCCTCTACCACACACACCGCAGGAGGACTTTTACGCAAGCCCTGATCATTTTCTTTGATCGACCCCAAATATTTCGCAATCTCAGCGATCATCACTCGCTGACCATAGCGAGGCCTAAAACCTTCACGATCAGTAAATTTACGATAGGTTGTTTGTATTAATTTTTTTTGGTTTTCTGTGAGCATAAAGAAGGTATTCGATCGATATATGTTTAGGCGTTTGTAAGAGTGTTAGTGTAAAGCTTTACGATACTGACTGGGTGAAACCGCCATTATCTTCCTAAACACTCTCGAAAAATATAAAGGGTCATCATACCCCAACTGAAACGCAATATCTGCAATGCGCAAGTGAGAACTTTCTAATAAAAAGCAGGCCTGTTCTATTTTTAATTCAATAAAGTGCTGTAAAGGAGAGTGTCCCGTGAGTGCTTTATATTTACGATTAAAATGATATTTAGATAGTTTACTCACTCTGGCTAAATCATCCAAGCTAAGTTGTTTATGCAAATTATCACGCATATACTCTCTCAGCTCGGAAACGCTCGCTTCTGACAAAGCAGTCCTTACCGGCGAATTATTTACCTGTCGATAAATAGGCTCTATCAAGGCTAAAGTATGCCGTAAATGATTCGCGACATGAATGTAGTCCGACACACTATACGCTTTCCGCGCCGTACGTATCAGACTGCTAAAACTGGATTGAAGCGTCAAGTCATTAGACCCATGAATAATTGGGCAACTCGACCTCAAAGGAAGCTGCTGATAAAAATTACCCGCTAGCGCGCCACGAAAATGGCACCAGAATAATGTCCAGGGTGAGTTATCTTTAGAGGCATACAGATGCTTTGTACCCGGGGGTAAAACGATTAAATCTCCACTTACAACCTGCCCCTGGTAGGAATCCGTCACTAATTCACCAGCGCCAGTAGCGCAATAAATCATAATATAATCATCATGCCCGATTCGCCGCATTTGGTGATCATAAGCACGAGGGTAATACCCTAAAGCGGTAGGAAAGCAATCGCGAGATAAAGCATGTTTCTCTAACATCAGCAACATATCATCAGGTACCAAAATACGAAAAGCATCTTCGGATAAAGGCCATGCAGAAGGATCACTCATTAAGAACCTGCTATAAATAAGAAGGAAACCAACAATAAAGCAATATTTTCCATATTACCCGCAATTTATGTCATTCAATTTATTTAAATTGGGAGTAATCTTATTAGCATATAACCACCATGCGGATAACATCATGACAATACAAGTTCCTTTACTCATTAATGGTAAGTTTATTCAAAGTGAAAGCACTGAAACGCTTTCTGTTTTGAACCCTGCCACGCAAGCTGTGCTCGCCGAAGTTCCCTTGGCAACAGAGCAAGAAATTGAAACTGCGGTACTAGGCGCTAAAGCGGCATTTAAATTATGGCGAAATACCTCTGTGACTGAACGAGCCCGATTGATGTTTCGTTATCAGCACCTATTGAAAGCACACCAAAAAGAAATTGCCAAAATATTAGCCGAAGACACTGGAAAAAACCTTGAAGATGCCATGGGGGATGTATGGCGAGGTATCGAAGTAGTTGAACATGCATGTAATATCCCCTCCTTGTTAATGGGCGAAACAGTTGAAAATGTCGCGAGTGGTGTTGACACCTATAGCATTATTCAACCCTTAGGGGTGACTTTGGGAATTACCCCGTTTAATTTTCCTGCGATGATCCCCCTTTGGATGTTTCCCCTGGCAACTGCCTGTGGCAATGCCATGATACTCAAGCCTTCTGAGCAAGTTCCTTTAGCCACCGTTCGTTTATTAGAGCTATTTCAAGAAGCAGGTGCTCCCGCTGGTTTGGTACAACTAATTCACGGTACAAAAGCACAAGTAAACCAGCTATTAACGCACCCAGACATTGTTGCCACGTCATTTGTTGGCTCAGTTCCGGTTGCAAAACATGTTTATCAAACTTCCACGCAACACTTCAAACGCGCTCAATGTTTTGCAGGCGCAAAAAACCACATGGTCGTGTTGCCTGATGCAGATAAAGACACCGTTATGAACGCACTAGTGGGTGCAACAGTAGGCGCTGCTGGACAACGTTGCATGGCAATTAGTGTGATTGTTTTTGTGGGTAAAACGATTGAATGGGCGAATGAATTAGCTGAACGTTTATCAACGGTTAAACCGAATGTATGGGATCACCCCGATGCGGCATTTGGTCCTCTTATCAACAAATCGGCTGTCAAACGCGTCAATGCACTGATCCAAAGTGGTATTGATCAAGGGGCTAATTGTTTAATTGACGGTAGAGGGATTAAAGTGGAAGGTTTTCCTGATGGTAATTGGGTTGGCCCCACGCTATTTACAGGCGTTACCACCGAGATGGATATTTACACTGAAGAGATCTTTGGCCCGGTTGTTTCTTGTATCAATGTAAATTCGCTCGATGAAGCGCTCGCACTTGTTAATGCAAACCCTTATGGTAATGGCACCTCGATTTTCACCACCTCGGGCATCCATGCACGTAAATACCAACACGAAGTTGAAGTTGGCCAAGTGGGAATTAATCTTCCTATTCCCGTCCCGCTTCCTTTCTTTTCATTTACCGGCTGGAAAGGCTCTTTTATGGGTGATCTACATGCTTATGGTAAGCAAGGCGTACGTTTTTATACTGAAACAAAAACAGTTACGACCAGCTGGAAAGCGCCTTCTGCACATGCTCCGAATATGTCTATTTCATTAAAATAGCGATGCATATTAGATCGCATCAAGACCAACCATTGAGAACAAAATGAATTACGACTTAACTGAAGATCAATACGCCTTCCAGCAAACCGCGCGAAAGTTTGCTCAACAGGCGTTAGCACCCTTTGCAAAAGATTGGGATGAACACCAAATATTCCCAAAGGATGCCTTTATTGAAGCAGGTAAACTGGGATTTATGGCCATGTATATACCTGAAGCTCACGATGGCATTGGCCTAAGTCGCTTAGATAGCTCAATTATTATAGAGGAACTAGCAAGTGAATGTACCTCGACAGCAGCGTTTATTAGCATTCACAATATGGCTTTTAACATGCTCGCGCGTTATGGCCAACCCTCAGTTCAAAGTGCCTGGTGTGCTGATTTAGCATCGGGAAAAAAATTAGTCAGCTATTGTTTAACGGAGCCCGGTGCGGGCTCTGATGCCGCGTCACTTACCACCAAGGCAGAAAGGCATGGCGACCACTATATATTAAATGGCACCAAAGCATTTATTTCTGGTGCTGGTGAAACTGATTTATTAGTGGTCATGGCACGCACTTCTCCTAATGGTGCAAAAGGCATTACCTGCTTTGTGGTACCCGCCGACACAACGGGCATATCTTTTGGTAAGAAGGAACAAAAGCTTGGCTGGAATAATCAACCAACGGCATTAATTAACTTTGACAATGTACGTATACCGCTTGACCATAGATTAGCAGAAGAAGGCCAAGGCTTTAAACTAGCCATGAAGGGCTTAGACGGTGGGCGCATTAACATTGCCGCTTGCTCCCTTGGTACCGCAAGAAAAAGCCTTGAATTAAGCATGAATTACGTTAAAGAGCGTAAACAATTTGGCCAAGCGATCAGCGAATTTCAAGCGACACAATTCAAATTGGCTGATATGCTGACAGAACTAACAGCAGCAAGACAGATGATCCGGTTAGCGGCCTATAAATTGGATACAAATCACTCAGACAAAGCAACTTACTGCGCCATGGCAAAGCGTTTTGCCACTGACCTATGCTTTCGTATATGTGATGAAGCCTTACAACTTCACGGAGGTTATGGGTATATCAAAGAATATCCACTTGAGCGATATTTTAGAGATACTCGTGTACATCGAATTTTGGAAGGTACGAATGAAATAATGCGAATTATCATTGCTAAACGACTCTTAGCTGATACAGATATGAACCTGCTTAGTTAGTCGCTTAATGGATAAATCAACCCACGATGCAAACGGTAAGCCGCCGAAGCACTCAATAAATAAGACTCATAAGGTAGTAAAAATGACAGAATCACCACTTTCTACAACGGATAAGGTTCAAGTTAAGCTATTGAATCACACCGCCCAGATTACGATTAACAATCCTCCAGCGAATACTTGGGATATAGAAAGTTTAACAGGATTAAAAAAGGTGGTTGAACGATTAAATACCATGCCTGAAATCATCGCTATCGTTATGCATGGACAAGGCCAGAAATTCTTTTCAGCCGGTGCTGACCTAAATCAATTTGCTGAGGGTAATAAAGCCAAGGCATCTGATGTAGCGGAACGCTTTGGTGAAGCGTTTGAAACCTTGGCAAATTTCAATGGTATTACGATTGCCGCGATTAATGGTTACGCAATGGGTGGCGGCTTAGAGTGTGCGTTATCCTGCGATATGCGCATCATTGAACAACAAGCACAAATTGCCTTACCAGAAGCAACAGTTGGTCTGCTTCCTTGCGCTGGTGGCACGCAGCGTTTGTCATGGTTAATTGGTGAAGCTTGGGCAAGCAAAATGATTTTATTAGGTGAACGTATGAATGCCGAAACGGCTGTTCAAACAGGTTTAGCGATTGAAGTCGTTGAAACAGGCCAAGCACTTGAGCATGCACTGGTTTTAGCAGACAAAATCAGCAAACAAAGCCCTGATGCTGTTCGTGCATGTAAACGCTTATTAAACAAAGCAAGAGAAAATGCGATCCAAGCAGGCCTTGAAGATGAACGGAGTGAGTTTGTCGATTTAATCGGTGAAAAAAACCAGTTGGAAGGTACCAATTCATTTTTAGAGAAGCGTAAGCCAAAGTGGTCTCACGACTAAACAAGCCATCACTTAGGAAACAAGTATACGTAAGTGATGAGCTAAGTTTTCATTAATATAAAGATCCACATTCAAAGCGAAAGAATGAGTACAAATATGAGTCAAGACCACGATCAAGAAAGCCTTGTTATCAGTGAGTTACAAGCCAGCACAGGAAAGATTGGCATGCTTAGACTCAATGCTGAAAAAACCTTAAATAGCTTAACTTTATCAATGGTTGAAGCCATGTTTGTTCAATTAAGAGACTGGGAAACTGACGAAAGCATAGCCCTCGTTATTTTAATCGGCAGTGGCGATAAGGCATTTTGTGCTGGCGGAGATGTTCAAGAACTTTATCAGTCCGCTATTGAATCACCGGGCGGTCCATGTACCCAAGGCGAAGCTTTTTTCAAAAGCGAATACCAATTAAATTATCAGCTTCATACCTACTCTAAACCAATTATTTGTTTTGGAAACGGCATTGTGATGGGAGGCGGATTAGGTTTAATGGCGGGTGCCAGCCACCGCATTGCAACAGAATCTACTCGTATTGCTATGCCAGAAATTAGCATAGGGCTTTTTCCTGATGTCGGCGGCACTTACTTTTTAAATCAAATGCCCTACAACTTTGGAGTATTTTTTGCGTTGACTGGCGCTAGTATCAATGCACGCGATGCACTTTATACCAGACTAGCAGACCACGTTATTCCTTGGAATACGCACAATCAACTACTAAAAAGCCTTCAAAAGGTAGATTGGGATACCTCAGATATACAAAAAAACCATCACCTGATTGATAAACAAATCGAATCCTTTGCATTAGGTACAAAAGCATTAAACACCATGATGGAGTCTGAAATTCAGGTTCATCACAAATTATTAGAAACAATTTGTCTCCATACCTCCTTAGCTGAAGTATTACTTGAGATTAATCAGTTCGATGAGGACAATCATTGGTTCAGCAAGGCTAAATCAACGATTACTCACGGATCACCACTTTCATCGATTTTAATTTATGAGCAACTGAGACGTCACCGTCATTCAAATCTTGAAACAGTCTTTCTTTCAGAATTTCAACTGGCAACAAACGTCATTCGCTACCCAGAATTTGCTGAAGGTGTGCGCGCCCTGCTGATTGATAAAGATAAGTCACCAAAGTGGCAGTTTAAGCACTTTAGTGAAATACCCTGTAGCTTATTAGAGCGTTTTTTTACTGCTCCTTGGGACACAAACCCATTGAAGCTAGACAATAAAATAATTACGAAAGCTAAATCAAACACAACAATAGGATAGCTGACATGACGACGATTGCATTTATTGGGCTCGGTAATATGGGCGCACCAATGGCATTAAACCTTCTAAAAGCAGGCCACACAGTTCGCGTGTTTGACTTAGTACCTGAGGCGCTTAATAAATTAGCTAATGAAGGGGCGTATGCCAGTAAATCTGCAGATGATGCCTGTTTAAAAGCCGATGTGGTGATCACTATGCTGCCCGCAGGCAAACATGTTGCCCGTCTATATCTTGGCTCTGACGATGGCGAAAATGGCTTGCTCAATAATTTAAGTAATAAACCACTCATCATTGATTCTTCAACCATTGATGCAGAAACAGCCATCGCGGTTCATAAAGCCTGTGAAAAATTAGGATTAGATATGATCGACGCGCCTGTTTCAGGTGGTGTCGCTGCCGCTCAATCAGGCAAACTTACCTTCATGTGTGGTGGCTCCAAACAAGCATTCGAACATGCACACGATGTATTAGCCAATATGGGACTTAATATCTTTCATGCGGGAGAAAGCGGTTCAGGCCAAGTTGCTAAAATGTGCAACAACATGTTATTAGCTATTCATATGATTGGTAGTTCTGAAGCCTTAAAACTCGGCACCAAAAATGGCTTAGACCCCAAGGTACTTTCAGAGATCATGTTGGCAAGCTCAGGCAGTAACTGGAGCCTTGAAAAATATAACCCCTACCCTGGCGTGATGGAAAACAGTCCCGCATCAAATAATTATAAACCCGGGTTTATGGTTGATTTAATGGCTAAAGATCTAGGTCTGGCCATGGATAATGCCACAGCGACAAACAGCAATACGCCACTGGGTAAACTTGCATTAGAAATGTATACACAAAAGCAAGGCCAAGGTGATGGACAAAAAGATTTCTCAAGTATTATTGAACTATTAAGTAAAAACGTGAACCCTTGAATAACATTCTTTGAACATATAGGAGCGCGTTAGCCAAACGTTTACTTTAAATGATGGCCTAATTATTTGGCCTTTACCTATATAGCATCGCTATATAGGACTATAATTAACTCAGAACACTCTATTTTAGAGAAGCATATGCACTCACTAAAACTACTTGCCATATTATTATTCTGTCTAGCCCAAGCTAACGTAGTGCTCAGTGAAAGTGTATCAATGTCTTTCGGCGAGAAAATACCGCCTTTTTGCTTTCCAGAAACAAACTCAGGCCTCGAACTCGATGTAATCGGTGAAGCATTAGCGTTTAAAGGACATACCTTGGTCCCCAGTTATTACCCTTTTGCCAGAATCCCAATCGCGTTCAAACAAAAGTATGTCAATGCGACCATGACAGACCTAGGTGAAGATCTTACCGCTTACGGAGGTCATTACGGAAACCCGGCCGTTTGGTATGACAATGTATTCATCACCTTGAAAGAAAAAAAGCTAACGATAAAAAAACCTGAAGACCTAAAAGGCCTATCTGTTATCTCATTTCAAGGCGCCATAAAACGCTATCCAAAATGGCTAGCCTCAGTAAAAACAGCCGGAAATTACTACGAATTGGATGATCAAAAGCTGCAGGTACTGACGTTAAACATGGGACGGTATGATGTGGTATTGAGTGATCGTAATATTTATAAGTATTACAGTTTACAATTTAAGAAAACAAGAAAATTCGCACCTAAAGCCATCACAGAGCATCAGTTTATTGAACTCGATTTAAATAATTATCGACCAATTTTTAGAGACCCATCCATAAGAGACGACTTTAACCTTGGCTTAAAACACTTAAAAGATAGTGGTCGCTACCAAGAAATATACGACCATTATCTTAAAGAATAATATTATTAAAACTTGAGGCTTGCACTGCCACTCAACGAACTATATTCCATTTTACCCGTTCGAATCGCAACATTATCTTGAGATACATCGTGATAACTAATACCTAATTGTAAATTTGATAAGATGTAATAACTGGCATTATCAGTAATAGAATAAGCGTATGAATCACCATATTCATAGTCCATCTTTTGAGACCTTAAGCCAATTTCGGCTTTTACCGTAGGAAAATAGCGTAGACTTACAGCTCTAACCCTTTCATTAGCAGAACTTACATTTGCATTTCTAACTGTAGAGTTTACAACCTCAAGTCGTGTTTCCTCAGTATCTATTTTAGTATATTGAAGGCTCGCTTCAACAAACCCTAAAGAACCCAAGCCATATAAATAATGCATTCCCACACCTCGGCTATCCAACTCACCATCTTCATAAAAGCCATATAGACCAAGTGTGTCGTTAATATACCACCCTACTGTTGCGCTTTTAATATAGCGACGGTCAACGGTCCAACTTGTCCCATTTGAAAACTCATAATGAGAACTCCCTACCCGGGTATAATTCAGCGCGGCCCACACAGGAAGCTCCGAATTCGCCAAGCGCATACTGATAGATGAAACATGGCCATCTGCTTTTTTTAAGATCTGCCCACCCCTTATAGCATTAAGATCAGTAACACGAGACTTAGTGAGTTTAAAAACAGACCTGAAGTACGTGAATAAAAAGGCGTTAGATTGTAAGGCATTGCCTCAGTTAATTTAATTGGTTCAAGGTAGGCTGCTGCATGCACCCCATACCCTTCACCGTCTGCACCACCGTCATAATCTAGGTCAGCTCCATAAGCTCCTAATGAAAACTGATAACTGGAATCTGCCAATACTGACGTGGTCGATAAACTTAATATTACACAAGCACAAGCTAGATAAACGCTTAAAATTAAACGTTCAAACATCTGGTTAATATCCTTATAAAACGTTATTAATTACTGTCAAAATTTTGAGTTGGACATTCTGACTAGTATCTTAATAAACGCAAGCCTGATATAAGAAAGTTTGAACTTAAATATGCTTTTGAAAACAATAGCTTGAGTTGGTTCCGTAATTTATAGGTTATGGCCGAATGAAATGAACCCCAACCTACTTTTACTCATTACAAGACTGGTAGAAAATAAATTACTGAGAAACAAACCCAAGAAAGCACTAATAAGCCCCAAGGTAACCAATGTTGTTTGAAGACAACAGTTTCGATCATTTCTGGCTCAGCAGCATTCTCTTTAGCTTTGGCCACCGACTTAAGTTGTTTACTTAACTCTCTTGTTTTGGACTTTTGTTGCTTCTTATATTGCTCTATACCCTTTTGTATACCTTGGGATATTAATTTTGTTTGTTCTTTGGTTTGTCCGGCCTTTTGGATACCACGCGCAATTTTCATTGCTTCTTCCTGATTTTTGTCATCCGCTTCAGGATGCCGCTTTGAATACTTAGCCATGTATATAAAATCCAGATGTTTTGTAGTGCTATAGTCTAAAGACTTTTGATGACTGAATACATGGCACTTATTACTTTAATCGTTTCAACTTAGGTCTGGCCGGACCGTACAATTTCGACCCGCTTGCTTCGCTTTATATAAATTCTCATCGGCTAGTTTAATGACATCCTTGGTACCCAAGCCCTGCGCTGAATTGGCAATACCAATACTAATCGTTACCGAAATCTCTTTTTCTGGCCTCGCACTTTTAGCACTACCACGACGCTCCGTCCCTTTTTGCTTGTCCGGTTCACGGTCATCACCTCTTAAGGTCATATGATAATGCTGAATTGACTCCCTAACGGCTTCTAAGTACACATAACAGGCATTAGTATCACTACGATTGAAGATCACCATAAACTCTTCGCCACCATAACGAAAAGCTCTGCCACCTCCCGTGACCTGATGAATTTTACTAGCAACCATTTTAAGCACCTGATCCCCGACATCATGCCCATAGGTATCGTTGAATTTTTTAAAATGATCAACATCCAACATGGCAATGGCATATTGTTTACTTAAGGTCGGTAAATAATCTTCCATGGATCGACGACTTGGAATCCCAGTTAAGGCGTCCATATAAGTGACCTGATAATTACTTTGTTGAAAAAGAATAAACAACGCTAATAACAAGCCAGTAAAACCGAGCGACGAAACCTCTGGGGTCGCAAAATCAACAAACACAACAAAGCCAACAAACCACGTTAACAATAAGGCATATTCTGCTGCACTTCGTTTCCATAACGCGATCAAACCAAGCACTATTACCGTGCTACCATGACACAATAATATTAGGCTCGTGAGCCAGTAATGCTCAATAAAAACAAAATAATTGGGTAATTCAATACTCTGCCACGCAGCGATAACAATAGGCTCACTTCCCCAAAACAATAATATTAGGTTACCAGACCCTAATATCAGTAAGAAAGCAAAGCCAACACGCGTCATGAGGCCTTTTTCAGGCATCAATGCGCTTATTATTAATTGTGCGCAAAACAGAACATTTATACCAATAAACAAACTTTGAGTGGAAGGCTGGCTTAAAGGAGATTGTAGGTGAGATCGTATGAACCAATAAACAAACAGAGTAATCACAATCGGTGCGACAAACCGACTACGGTTAAACATTGAGGCGAAGCATAACAACACGCCCCCCATTAGATAAGGTAACGATCTGAGAACATTCACATCAATTGAAAGCAAGAATGTGCTGTCGACCATCACGTAAGAAAGCACAATAATTAAGAGAGGTGAAATACGCCAAAGGGTTGAAAATATAGACACTGCATCAACTTTTAATTAGGAAAGATATTAGTAGTGTAGACGAGTTACGTAATATTTTTATCACTAATTTTGTTATTACATTCAGATACATAAGATTACCCTCCAACAACCAAACATAACTAAGCTTACATTAAATCCCACTATAATTTCGCTCCTCAAAATGAAGCATTAAGGTCAACCGATCTAATTCAATTAGATGGTTTAAAAGTGGAAATAACGGTTAAGCCTAAATAGGAGTTTTAAATGATTAAATCTATCGCCGCAACATTCAGCCTTTCACTAATGGTGTTATCAAGCCAAACTTGGGCAGACGCCGTCATGACAAAAGCGCAATATGCTGATTATAGTGTTCAATACCAATGTGCGAATATAAATTTTCATAGTGATATGGAAAAGAAAGAAGCTGAGTTAATTCGTATTGAAAATAGTTTCGGACTCAATGACGACAACTTTGATGCATTTGATGAGTTAATCACTGAATACGAGCGCGATGATACCTTATTAGACAGCATCAGAAGTCGTACTAAAACAGAATGTTCGACGTCCAACATTGCTTCAAACACTTAAATACCTTAGCTCTCATAAAATAAGCCTCCACACCTTTTGGCCATAAATATAGCATCTCAAAGGTGTGAGAATTTCATTTCAATTCTCATCAACACAGACGGGTTAGCTTTAAAAGAGTCCTCTCTAGGGAAAAGTAATTCTGGCGAAACTTCATAAAACAACCAGTCTTTGTAAAGTAGTCGCCTATAAGTCGTTTTAAAATAATAATCCGTCAAAATAACATTAGGTTGATTCTCCGATAGAAAGCCTAATTCATACTTTATCGCTCTAATTGCACTAAGTTTCTTTTTGATCGAGAAGATTTGAGCGTATTCCATCAGCCGTTCATTATGTCGCCACCTGGCTTCACTTTTTGAATCAAAAAAATAGCTATGAATAGGCTTTTCAAAAATAAACTGCGTCGTTTCCCCCCAGCTGTCATCATGAAAGTAATACAGGCCCTGAAATATTTTGAAATGCCAGTCATGTTCTAGGCTCCAGCCACGCTTCGTTCGCATTCGCCAAAAAGGGTTTGGCTCTCGATTAAGCCGAATCCCGATCGAAGTCGATACATCCCACTTTTTAGCTGTACCAAATATATATTTAAAAGCCCCTGTGGTAGTAGAAATAGTTGGATCGTCATCTTCCAAAGAGCTATCAAGATTCGATTCACTTAATGTTTCTTGTTCAGGCAAGTCACTTTCAAGCACTAATTTGAGTCGTTTTTTTACAGTGGGCAGATCCAGTTTAAATTTAAGCACGGGCTCAAAAGAAAGTTCACCTTTCTTAGAAAAATTAGCTTCCAAACCTAGTCTTAAATAACTAGCATTCGAGTTATATTCTATTTCTTCACCGGAAAAAAAAATATCTAATTGTGCCCCTGTATCGCCAATCACGTTAGACAACTCATTTCGCTTATTAACAAGCCACTTCGCAGATTTTTTGGTTAATGATGGGGGAGCGTGCTTTACCTCTTTGAGGTTTAGCTTGAAATCTTTTAATTGATATAAACGTCGGTAATCGTTTTGATAGAGAAATTGATATGAGTGGTCATGTGATAAGTATGCCGAGGATTCCACTAATGCGCCATAACCAAAAGGTGAGAAAAGAAAAACATAAAAGCAAAACAGGCCACGGAGGATAAAGCCTATATGCATCACTAAATGCTTAATTTGCGCTATAGCTATATTCACGTTTTATTTCTACGACTTGAACACTGTATGATTCATACCATTGCGCACGCCCAAGCTCTTGAGCAAGCATATGCTCTGAATCTTTTCGCCAGCGAATAATAGATGCTTCATCTCCCCAATATGAAATCGCGATTTCTTGGTCATTTTCTTCGGTGGCGGTAATAAATTCAATGCACCCATATTTTTCGAAAGCAAGCGCTCTCATTCTCTCAACGGTTTGACTATAAAGCTCGTCTTGTGCAGCAGGCTTCGCTCTAAAAATAACAGCAAACATTAATTACCTCTGATATGGATGACATTAATAATCTTATCTAAACTACTTTTAAACCGATAGTTTTTCGTAATCTTGATAGTGAAACAGGTGTTATGCCCAGAAAAGATGCAATATGGTATTGCGGTAATTTTTTTACTAACTCAGGGTATTGTTTGCAAAACCACTTATAGCGCTGTTCGGCATTGCCCAATAATAATTGAGCTTCTCTTCTCGCATTTTTAACAAACACTGTTTGTAGTAATTTGATTTCTAGTCGCAACCATTCTGGGTTATCGGCTCCGATATCATAAAGGTCATTATAGTCTGCTAACATGAGTTGCGTCGGTTCGAGGATCTCCACATAGTATTGGCATGCTTCATCGCTAATAATAGCACTTACTGGGGCGAATACTTCATTCGCCTGATAGAAGTGTTGGTTCACTTCATTCCCTGCTTGATCGATATAATAAACCCGGAATAAGCCTTTAAGTATAAAACAAAGCTCCACACAGAAATCACCTGCTTTTATCCAATGTTCTTGTGCTGCCATCTCACGAAAATAGAATTTACTCGCTAACGCATCCCAGCAGCTGAGTGATGTTTTCAGCTGATTCTCAAATTCTATTTTTAAGCGTTCATGAGCTTCAGTCATCGTATAATCAGTCATTAATCCATTCCTGATAAAATCAAATACCGTATCCTTACGATAACATAGCGCTGACTACTTTAACTATCTTCAATTCAGAGCTTACAAGATAAAGAATTTACGACTCACTTAACTTGCCTTTACGCTTGCCTGAGATTGTACTTTTGACGGATCTAATCTTTCAGGGTCTGCCCCATAATACTCTTCGACGTATGCCGGGGGCTTATACAGGATCTTTAGGTCCCGATAAGTCACCACGTCTTTTAGCATTTGAAAAAATTCATCTAAATTCAAACGCAGTGGGTTCAAGGTTGTTGGTTGACGACTTGTTAAGCCGTATTCAATTTCCCCCGCATCTCGCTCATCGACAAAGGTACCAAAAAGCCGATCCCAGATGATTAATACCCCACCAAAATTCGTATCAATTTGTGCTGGTTTGCAGCCATGATGTACACGGTGATGAGAAGGTGTATTAAAAACCAGCTCAAACGGTTTAGGTAGTTTACCCACCATTTCAGTATGAATAAAAAACTGATACGCTAAACTCAGCTCTATTGCGATCATTGTCCAATTTTTATCAAAGCCGATAACCGCTAAAGGTATCCACCACAGCATCCAGCCAAAATTTAAATCCAAGAGAAAATTCTGACGTAAAGCGGTTGAAAAGTTCATGATTTTTGATGAATGATGCGTGACATGTATCGACCAAAACCAACGCACTTTATGCATGGTAAAATGATAAAGATAAAAGAAGAAATCTACAGCTAAAAAGAAAAACAAGATACTTAAAAAACCATCATTCATTTGGTATTGAAAGCCAAACTGCTGAACATATTCATAAAAAAATTGAATAAATAGTGCAATCGCAATACCATCAAGTATCTTGTACAAACCACCGGTACTAATATTGGCGATAGTTTCTTTAAAGTTATAGGCTTCAGGGCGCCCTTTTCTTCGCCAATACCATGCTTCCAGCATGATAATACCCACAAAGAAAATACCAAAGGTCACGATAAACCCCAAAGCATGCAATAAATCCGACATAATATTTTTACCTGTTATGAATTTCTTTTATTCAACAGACACTAGTTTAATCAATTTTAGCAGGCTATTATTGGCGTAAGCGGCCTATTTTTTGACAATCTGCGCCACGCCATCAGTCATTTACCTATAAAAGAGAATGGATGAGCCATGCTAAATGATTTTTTTATCACAAGAGATGTCATCGGCTTTCTACAAAATTACTTAAACATAGCTAATATTGACTTACCTCTCTATTCAAAAAAACTAAATGATCTTAGCTTAAAACAGCAGATGTCTTTCCAGCAATGGTGGGACTTACTCGATGAACTTGAAGAGGAACTAAATACACCTGCACTTGGGTTAGAAGTAGGCCGTCATATTAAAGTAGAGCATTGCGGCGTACTCGGATACTTATTTCGCACGAGCCGAAATTTAGGTGAAGCCTTGCTCTGCTTTAAGCGTTTTCAACGCCTTATTTATGCAGGAAGCCAAGCGGAGATTAAACAAGTTAATCTTCAAACGTTCAGTATTGAATGGGACCCTGACTTCGGATATTCAAGCCAGCTATCAGATGAATTATTACTCTCATCCATGATTAGTATCACGCGAGAAATTATCGCACCTCATACTTTGAACCTTATGCAGGTGACATTTACTCAGTCGATCATTAAAAAAAACCTAACAATTTATGAGTCATTCTTCGACTGCCCTGTATTAGAAAAACAGCAAAAGCTATCTATTTCATTTCAAATTAATGATTTAAGTTGTCCGATTCAATATGAAGATCAAAACTTACACAGTCTGCTAGGAAAACAAGCTGAAGCATTACTAAGCCATCAACCTGAAGACGACATGTTTATTGTTGAGCTACGTGACACGATAATTCGCTGTTTACATGAGGGGCAAGCGGATGCTGTTGTCGTGGCAAATCAGCTCAACATTTCAGTACGAACCCTACATCGACGACTTAAAGCTAAAAATAGGATTTATCGAGAAGTTTTGAAAGATACTCGTAAATCGATGGCCATCAAATATTTAAGTGACCCTAAACTCACCCTTGCGGAGGTAGCTTTATTGCTAGGCTATAGTGAACAAAGTACTTTCTCGCGCGCATTTTCTAGTTGGTATGGAAAGTCGCCGCGACAATACAAACGAGCGCATTTATAAACGTCCAATAAGTGACCTTTGCACGATCGCTGCTACGTTAAAAATTGTCATTCCGGTGTGTTATTTTGCCGGGACCCACTCTTTTTATAGCCGAATCTGGCGATAAAACATGGTTTCCGACCCAACACATTACCGGAATGACTTCGAATGGGTTTAGTGCAAAGATCTCAATAAGAGTATTTATTCTTGATACGCCAGGTGAATTTCTTTTGCAATGATCGTTAAACCTTTTTGAACCAAGGCCTCATCTTGCGAATAAGTAATTCGTAAGCACTCATTTCGATGCTTCCAACTCATATCTTCTGGTGAATCCAAACCCGGAAAGAAGTGATGCCCCGAGACAATCAACACACCTTTTTCTTTTAAACGCTCATAGAGTATTTGGCTGCTAACCGGACAACCTTTTAACCAAAGCCATAAAAACATCGCGCCTTCTACCTTATGTAAGCTAAATGGTAAGCCTTGCAACTTCTCTTTTAATAATGCTTCTGCTCTGTGTGCTTTCTCAAGATAGTAAGGCCGTACAACCTCATCACTTAAACGGATAATTTCTTTTGATTTAACGACATCGTGCGCCAATATACTGCCAAAGCTTCCTGTCGCAAGATTCATAATCGCATTCACACCAGAAAGCGCTTTAATTATTTTTTCATCAGCAATAACAATACCTGTTCTGGCTGCAGGTAAACCAAACTTAGATAAACTTAAGCACAGAATCGTGTTGTCATTCCACACTGGCGTTGCTTGCGTAAAGATTAGGTTCGGAAAAGGCGTTCCGTATGCACCATCGATAATAAACGGTACATCGTGCTGCTTTGCTAAGGTATCTAATCGGCTAACTTCATCATCAGTCAATACATTACCCGTTGGGTTCGTCGGCCGAGAAACACAAATAGCGCCGGTGGTTGAAAATGCGGAAGTAGAGATATTTATTTGTTCAAAATCAATATGATACTTAAATGTATTGGAATCGATATGTTCAATTGAAGGACGGTTAGCTTTGAAAAAATTATCGTTCAAACCTGCATCGGCATACCCTATATATTCTGGCGCAAGCGGCAACTGAATCTGCTTCTTGCTGCCATCTTCAAAGTCACCAGCAAACATGTTGAACAACATAAAAAATGCCGCTTGGCTGCCATTAGTTAATGCTATATTTTCGGGCCCTAAGCCCCAGCTATATTGGTCATTTAATAGTTTACACATGGCATTTACAAAATCGATATTGCCTTGGGGCGGATCATAAATACCAATTAAACGTTGAAAATCCTGTTTTGAGTTTAGGATTCCATTTAACCGTTCTTTAAAAACAGTCTGAATTTCAGGAATGTGTGCAGGATTCCCCCCGCCCATCATAATCATTTCTGCATTAGATGAGTTCGACCCAGAGGAAAGCGCATTCCCTAAATCATCCATTAATGATGTGATACCGGCTTGAGAGGTAAATTTTTCACCAAAGCTAGAAAGTTTCATAGGTGTATATCATCATGTAAGAAATTAATAATCCAGCGCCCTAATACGTCGCTGTGCAGAGGCTGTTCCAGTGATTTGACGGAATATTCATACTGACCTTTAGCGTAACGCGCCTGACGTATAAACATCAAGCGGTGGCAGTAATCAACCGTAAACTCTGGGTGACCTTGAAATGCCAATACCTGATCTGGTATATAAAACGCAGCAAATTGGCAAAAGTCACTGGAAAAAAGCACTTTTGCTTTGGGTGGCAAGCATGTCACTTGATCCTGATGGCTATACAGTAAGCAAATCGATTCTAATTTTTCAGGCATCCACTTAGCCTGTTCGACACCTTGACTTATCATTGCGCCAACTCCCCAGCCTTTATCAGATTTTTCAGCTTTACCACCCAACGAATCTGCCAGAATCTGGTGCCCAAAACACAAACCTACCAATTTGATACCCTGCTCATAAACTTTTTGAATAAATAACTTTAAGGTTGCTATCCAAGACTTATCATCGTAAACCCCTGTTTTACTTCCAGTAATTAGATAAGCATCACACTCACTTAGTTCTTTCGGTAAGATCTCTTTTTGAACGTCATAACGTCGATATTCTATTGCGCTATTCTTAAACTGCGCGCTGGATTGAAAAGAAGAGGCAAACAACGTTTTGAACATACAGGTATAACAATGGTAATCACCACGCAGTTCGGGCGATAAATCATCGCAATCAAGTATACCCAAAATTAACTTTGTCATGTTCATCTCTACTGATATGGTTGATTTGTTTATTTTCTGCTTATGATTTTTACGCCATACAATTTTTAGGAGCTACCGATGCGCTTTTACCCTTTGCACACCTTAATTAAATATCTCAGCATTATTGTTGTACTCTCACTTACTACGCTAGCACATGCTGAGACCGAGCAACCACTTATTCATGTTAACGCTGAAGGAAAATCAACAGCACAGCCTGACCAGGTTGAGTTAGCATTAGATTTTTCTGCTACACAACTAGAAGTTGAACCAGCCAGAGAAGAAGTTGATCAGCATGTCAAAACACTTTTGAACAAGTTAAAAAACTTTGAATTAGACACCTCATCACTCGATAGCAGCCAGACAAATGTTTACCCTCAATATGATTACCGAAATAGTCAGCGCCAATTTCTAGGTTATCAAGTAAATCGCAAAATAAGCTTTACGCTTAAAAGGTTAGAACAACTTGAAGACCTAATCAAAGTTATTACTGAAAGCAAAGTATCTAAACTGACACAAATGCAATTTGGCTTAAGCGATTCAGAGTTGTATCAGACAGAAGCGCTTTCAAACGCCATTCAAAACTCTCGCGCCATCGCACAATTTATTGCAGAGGGTTACGACGTAAAACTTGGACCGATTCACGCTGTTAAGCATCGAACCACACAAAATAGAGGCTTGAATAGAGCAATGATGATGGAGTCTGCCATGGCTTCAAATGCTTCACCCGAACCAAGCTACCAGCAAAAAGATCTTGAGTTTAAAGCAAACGTTGATGTTGCCTTTACATTTGATTAAGTAAGTTAAAAGTACGGTGTGTAGGGGGGCGCGTTTATAAACACGCCTCTACACACCTATAGCCGACCAACCAAATCATCCCGTTTTCCGAAGTACACTCGGTATGCGAAGCATCTGATCGTTTCGATAATAAAGTACTAAGCCAAATAAAACACAGGCTGTGCCGCCAATAATTTGAGGTGTAATCGTTTCATCGTTTAATACACTCCCTAATATAAGCGCGAGTACTGGCGTAACTAATGTCACCATTGCAACCGCTGTCGCACCTAACTGCCTAACAATGTAAAAGTACGATGCAAAGCCCAGCAAAGAACCAAAAACGGCTAAATACAGAACCGCCCAAGGCGATTCGCTACTCCAATCTAATACCGGTAATTCACCATCCAGAAACCACCAACTTAAAATGAATAAAGGGACTGATAATATAACTGCGCCCACAGTTAAACTTAATGGATGTGCATGATAAGCTTCACGTTGAACCAATACACCACCCAAGCTATAAAGCGATACAGCAATTAACAACAGCACGACACCAATCCACCCATCTTGATGAAGCACCCAATCATCTAAACAAATCACTGCGAGACCCATAAATGAGATAACAAACGAAGCCCACCTCGCTGCAGAGAAGTCCCCCTTCCCTAAAAACAAGTACGCAAATAAATTAGATATTACCGGTGACAAGGCATATAAAACCGAAATCAGCCCAGAAGGAATATACTGCGCCGCACTGTAAGTACACAGCATGGCACCGAATATTCCCATCAAAGAATAAGCATAAGTCCGTAGCGCCTTGGCCGACCATGAAACAGGAATTCGAAATGCTTTTAGCAAAGCGTAGCCAATGACTGCTGCAATACTCATACGGATTGTGACCGCCGCAACAGGACTTAACGTTTCATTACTCCAGGAAATCCCCAGAGGTGTGGTTGACCAAACTATTATGATGGTGGCATAAGCCACTGGCACTGACATCGTACTTACTCCTGCATTTAAATATAAAAAGACCTTCTAGACAAAAGATCATGCAGTGAGTTTGTATTTTGAGAAATTATTAAACAAAAGAACAAAGCCACCGCAAGAATCTGCTGTGGCTGAAAGAAGGGGGGGTTATTGCTTTACTTCTATCAAACTCACAGCGATCATCGCACTCGCGACACAGCGGTGCCAGAGGACGAATGCCGCTTTCGCGGGGCGCATAGCGCGTTTAGGAGAAGTAAATAAATTCATAGGCTCTGATAATGGGTGGCGAGTAAAAAAAAGTCAACCGTTTTATAATATGAGACCTTGCATGAAAGTCACTCCGTGTCATTCCGGTTATGTTTTAGACATTCACTCTAGATATCGAATTTCGTACAACAAGGCATCATCATAAGCACAGATGATTTTACGAAAACCTGATAATTTTCTATCCAATTTATCAGAGCCACTATCAATACGCAGAGGCTTACCTTCTAGGGCTATAATTTTGCTTTGAGTCGCTAAAAAATCAAGATTATCCAAACCAACATATTCAATTATTCGGGGGCTAATCTGTTGATTCCCTCGCCCTAAAACAATGCCTTGCCCACCAATAATCGACAGCATTATTCGTGCTTTAGGATACAGTTTGACCATCTCATATAACTGCTTTTCGTGAACATCTTGAGCTAGCACCTCACCTTGATACCAAACATCAACACCCAACAGTGTCGGCGATTCAATCCCCATTGTTGATTTCAGCGCTTTAAGTGTGCCGCCTGAACCCAAAATATATAATGTATCATTGTCTAATTCTTCCATGATGAATGCGCAAAGCTCATCCAACATCAGCTCGTCTTCAATCATGCCAGAGCATTTAACGCATTGAACCAAGAGCTGGTCATCAGGAATTAACATCTCACCAAAATATTGAGTACTCACCCGCCCCTGTGCAAATGCTGTTTCATCAATATCACGAACCTCTGCCATGCGAGCAGAGACCAAGCGATGAGACATTAAACTTTCTATCACAGACCCAACAGCTTTAGGGGTGACAGCAAAAACGCCTGAGTGCATTTTAACGCCAGCAGGCAAGCCCAACACAGCTTGATCTTTTCCTACGGCTTGATAAACATCGCGCGCTGTACCATCGCCACCCGCAAAAACAAGTAAATCAATTTGTTGCGCTTTGATTAATTTCGCAGCATTCAAGGTATCACTCGAACTAGTGTGATCTGGCGTAGCGTACACAGACGTCACCTTAAAGGTTGAATTAAATGGCTCACACGCGAACTCACCCATTGCCCCTCCTGCTGTCACAATCTCCAAACTTTTATTCAACTCAGAAAACCGATCTTTTAAGATAGATAGCATTGCCGCTACGCGATCATTTACCACCGACCTAACACCTCTTTCCATCGCTAGAGCTACTGTATCATGGTGATCACTCCCCTTTAAACCTGCTGGCCCCCCAAGGCCTGCAAGAGGATTGATGATTAGACCTAGTTTGAAAATTTTACTGTTTTTGCCACTATCAGGTATGTTTGTGTCGGATATATTTTTGTCAGACATAGTGATCCCAGACATAAGTTTGATCATTTCGTAGTTAAATCTAAGAAAATAAAAGGGAGAATAATAAACGACTGGAGGCTATATTGCTTAAGGCTCATAAAGAAACCCCATTACTTTTCATTTTCATAAATATACGTCGACAAGGTCAACGTTTCTTCATCGGTTAATTCAAGAAATTGCACACCAACCGTAAACTTTTCATCTTCTCCTGATTCATTGTTTTCAACATTCCGAATGATACTGGGTAAACAAACCCGTTTATTAATGCCGCTCACAGTCACTTCAAACTGCAGGAGTATTTCCTGCCCTTTTTCCCCAAGATGCGTAGCGGAAATCATGCGTGCACCCGTTTTACTCAGATTATTAATTTTCGCTGCTCGCGGCCAATTTCCGACAATATCAAAGTCGCTATCGACGTCCGTCTCAATTAAAGTATCAACACGCTCAGAGTTTCTAACCTGCAAAACCGTAATATCTTTAGGGTAGGCTAAGTGGTAATAAGTATAGGGTTGAATTGATCTATAAAGCACTTTGCTTTCAAATGCACAAACATTCTTACCCACTAATAAGCGCACCGCTACAACACAGTCTTTATCAAGCAATACTTCTTTCCCTTCTCTTAAAGGGCTAGAAATTAAAAGGCTTCTATTTTCAGCATAACCTAATAACTGAACTGGGTATTTCCGCACAGGTGAGATTGTCTCGATCGTTAAACTAGCACCAATTGTTAAACTTAGGTCAGAAAAAGATTCAGTTTTCTCAACTTGTTCAGGCAATGAGGAGTTTTCAACCACAATAATCGCTCTTACGTTTTAACATTAAAGCCAAGTGCTTTAAATTTACTATGTAACTCTGAATCGACTTGTTTAAGTTGAATTTTAACACCCGAGAATTCTCGGCGGCATCGATAAGTTTTTCTAAATACATCAAATGCAGCGCCTCGCTGAGGCTCCGTTAATGATAAAGTCGACTGCAATAAACTATGGTCATGACGAACATCAAAACAAGCACGTATAGCCGTATGGAGACTCCAGTCGGTATCTGCCGTGGAGGTAAATGCCATTTTGGATAATGCAGGCTCTTCTAGAAACTGCCCTACACTAAGACGAAGCGGTAAACCTAAAAACTGACACAGCGCTCGATAAATCATTTCTGTGCCGGCAACTTTTCCATCAAAGCTATAGCCCGCAATATGAGGTGTACCGATAAGAACTTGCTTTGCAAGGTCAGTATTGATGCAGGGTTCATTTTCCCAAACATCTAAAATTGCCGTAAAATGATCATTAACCGTTAAGTGTTTACTCAGTTGCTCATTATTAATCACTGCACCACGACACGTATTAATGAGTACTTGATCATTGCGCATTTGACTAAGCACCTGCTCATTGACCATATGGTAAGTGGGGTAGTCACCGTTAGTTGTTAACGGCACATGTAATGAAACTATATCGCAGGCAAGCACTTCTTCTAATGAAGTCAAAGAAGCTTGATGTTGAGTCGCTACATCTAATAAGGGGTCATAGGCTTTATAGGTGATACCCAATTTTTCTAGGCGCTTGGCAAGTAAGCTTCCGACATTACCGTAACCCACAATCCCGACACTGATTTCACCCCAGTCAATTCGGTGTGTTTCTGTCAGAATCGATAAACAGCTAAGAATGTATTCGACCACAGAATTTGCATTACAACCCGGTGCATTTTCATAACGAATACCTTGTGCCTTCAAGTAGTCAGTATCGATATGGTCCATGCCGATAGTACAACTTCCTACAAACTTAACTGCACTATTTTCAAGAAGCGCTTTATTTACCTTAGTCACGGAACGCACAATTAGAATATCGGCATCCACGAGATCATCTGCTGTAATTTCTCGGCCTGCGAGTTGCTTAACTTGACCAATTTTATCAAAAAAACGAGAAAGCAAGGGTATATTCTCGTCAGCAACTATTTTCATTTTTATTCTCTGATTATTTCATCAAAATGCTTACTGCTTATATTAACTTATCGCTAATACATGATTAATCTAGTAGGTAGTCCGGGTATTCGCACGGCAACTTCATACCTATATATTTTTCAATTTCAGGTAATAAAAAGGCGTCATCTTCACAAGCAAAAGAAATCGAAATACCTTTTTTACCTGCACGCCCTGTTCGCCCAATTCGATGTACGTAATCTTCCGCGACTTCTGGCAAATTATAATTAAATACATGACTGACACCGTCAACGTGTATGCCTCGCCCAGCGACATCCGTCGCCACCAAAATTTGAATTTGGCCATTTTTAAACTGCTCAAGTGTCTTGATACGTTTATGCTGAGGAACTTCTCCTGATAACAATGCCGCCTTAATACCTTTACCTTTAAGCGCACTTTCTAACCGACGTGTTTCATCACGCCTATTGCCAAAGATAATCGCTTTAGTTACCTCATTTTTTTCAATGTATTTGCAGATTATTTTTAGCTTTTCATCCGTAGGAACCATAAATATTTTTTGTTCGACGGAATCTGTCGTTAACTGTTCTGCTTCAATTTCAACAAAAACAGGGTTTGTCGTCCAACGTTTAGCTAAATTCAAAACATCTTCACTAAAAGTTGCACTAAAGAGTAAAGTTTGACGCTGTTCAACTTTAGGGCAACGGCTAATAATCCGCTTCACATCAGGTATAAAACCCATATCCAGCATTCGATCTGCTTCATCAATGACTAAGAAATCTAGCTGATCGAGGTATAAATCGCCACTATTCAAAAAATCAATCAACCTTCCAGGTGTTGCGACAAGAAGATCGATCACCTCATTTCGAACATGTGTTTTTTGTTTCTGGTAATCAATACCACCCAATACAGAATAAACAGGTAAATCGAGATATTTTGTTAATTCTATGGCATCTTTTTCAATTTGAAGGGCTAGCTCACGTGTTGGCGCGATGATCAAGGCTCTAGGTTCACTGGAGTAACGTTCCCCTTTTGGAATAGGTCGATTTATTATATCATTCAGGATCGTAATTAAAAAAGCGGCTGTTTTTCCCGTACCTGTCGCAGCTTTACCAATGACATCATGCCCTTGTAAAGTGTGCGGTAATGATTCAGCCTGGATGTCACTACAGTATTTGTAATTTAAATCAGCAACGCCATGAACCAATGCCGTATCAAGCCCTAGATCATGAAATCGAGTTTTTCCTTCTTCCGGAGCCACCTTATATTGATCAAGTGTCCACGGTTTAGGTTTAGCAGTAATTTTTGGCTCTACATTTACCCTAGCTTTAGGTATCGATTTATCTACCTTGGAAGCACGGGCTTGCGTCAACTTATCTTCAGCAGTATTTTGCTCCGTTTTTTTGTCACGACTTTTCTTTCCAAAAAAACCTCTTAACATCATATCGCTATTACCTGACTAAGCTGTAAACCACAAAAATTGTGCATTCATTTGAATCCTAAAAAAATAGTATTCAGAGCTTATGCGTCATCACTCAGCCATGCAAGCTTTCTTACTGCTTTCAAGCAACTTACTTTCACTTTGTTGCCTTTAATCCAGAACGGCCATCGAAAAGGCTGTTTTTTCAAGCTTTCTAACTCTTGGGCGAAAGTGAGCTAGCAATGCCTCAATAAAAACCAATGCTCTTTCAGGCACATTCTCAAGTTCTAAATAATGCAAAGCTTGATCGAGAACGGCCTGTTTAAACCAATCACTCGCGCCTTTAAACTCTTGTTCATTCGTCGTTTGTTCCAAATTATCAACACTTAGACGAAATTTAATTCCGCACGCCTCCGTAAATAGCCACTCAATTGCCTGAGGTTTAACCTCCACTAGTTCAAACTCTCTCTGTTTTATTTCATTTCGCCCATCAGGTTCATACCAATAACCAAAATCAACTAACTTTCTTCTTTCTGACCCTGCAATGCACCAATGGCTCACTTCATGTAAAACACTCGAGAAGTAATCATGCGTAGATATTATTTGAGCCAATGTGTTCGGACCAGAGCTGGGCAAGTACATCGGCTCTTCGCCACCACTTTTTAATTCTGTTTGCTCTATTTTATTAAAAAGATCATTAAAAATGCTCTCAAGATCTCTAACATTGTATTTAGACGTACTAATAATAAACTCGCCTCTGCTCATTAAATTCAATTTTTGATATCTGACAACGCCAACTTTTACATATTTTGTAACGAAATTAACACTTTTTAAGTAAACCTTAAGTTTGAAAGCCTCATAATGATACCAATCGCTACAAATATAAAGCTTGTTTCTGAAGCGTTTCACATTCATTTGGGAACTTTCAGGTTAAATTTAACTCTAAGCATTAATAATTTTGTCTATTAAGAAGGCCTACATGCATCACCGTACTTTATACATTTTGCTCTCATTATTTTTACTTGTCAGTTTTAATGCTCAGGCCATAGAGGGTATCAATCCCCCTGCAAATAATGCTTTCTCAACGCCTGAATTTCTCAAGGTGGATGAAGCATTCATTTTTAATTCCGAAATAACGGAAGAAGGTTTAAAGCTAAGTTGGGAAATCGCTGACGGTTATTACTTATACCAAGAACGCTTCAAATTTAAACCGCAAAAGCCAAACGTCATCATCGGAGAACCTCAATTTTCAATCAAAGGAAAAGAAAAAGAAGACCCGTACTTTGGTAAAGTGCACATATTTAAACACCAAATAGAAATTCTTCTTCCTATTCAACTTCCTGATGGCGATACAGATACTGAAATAAAAGTTAGCTACCAAGGCTGCGCCGATGCTGGGCTTTGCTACCCGCCAAAACATCAATATATAATGTATACCCCCAACAACACTACCTCTGTTGCATTAACCCAAGCCTCCCCAAGCCCAACACTTCCCAACCCCGAAAAGACCCCTTCCGCTAACGATCATGACTTTGAAGATGCTGACGGTATATTTAATTTTTTACGCGATGGAAATTTACCGATGATCGTCGGCATTTTCTTTTTATTGGGTTTAGGGCTAACTTTTACACCTTGTGTATTCCCGATGATCCCTATTATAACCAGTATCATTGCAGGCCAAAAGTCACCGACCACTTCTAAGTCACTTGCTTTATCTACTACCTATGTTTTAGGCATGGCGATTACATATGCCAGCGCAGGTGTCATCACAGGCATGTTAGGTGCTAGTGCAAATATTCAAGCCGCACTACAAGACCCTTATTTACTCACTGTTTTCGCCATTATCTTTATATTACTTGCCTTAGCTATGTTCGGTTTATATGAACTACAACTACCCGCTTTTATTCGTGATCGATTAAACACAAAAAGCCAAAATTTACATGGTGGCCATATAATAAGTGTTTTCTTTATCGGAGCTCTATCTGCACTAATCGTATCGCCTTGTGTTTCGGCACCGCTCGCAGGCGCACTTCTTTACATTAGCAGTACGGCAGATGCTGTGATTGGTGGCGCATCATTATTTGCCCTCGGATTAGGAATGGGTGTGCCCTTAATTTTAATTTCAGTTGGCGGAGGCAAATTTTTACCCAAAGCCGGCGCTTGGATGGACAAGGTGAAAGCAGTTTTTGGTGTCATGTTAATTGCTGTTGCCATCGAGCTAATTAGCCGTGTTATTCCTGCCGATATTTCATTAGGACTTTGGGCTATTTTGCTTGGTTTAACGGCTACTCAAATGGGCGCTTTTGATGCAGCCAAAGCAGGTTGGCAGCGAATTTCAAAAGGCCTAGGGATACTACTTGCTCTTTATGCAGCAATGCTTACGATTGGTGCTTTTACGGGAGCAAGTGACCCATTAAAACCTTTAGAAATGATTAGCGGCTCGAGAATGAATACCAACCTACAAAGGTCGCTGCAATTAAACAAAGTCGAATTCGAGGTTATTCATAATTTAGAAGGTTTAAATCAGCATATACGCGTAGCACAAGAAAAAGGACTTCCCATGGTGGTCGATTTTTATGCTGACTGGTGTATTAGCTGTAAGGTAATGGAAAACCAGACATTTCCTCTTCCCGAAATTCGTAGCAAGCTTAACCAGTTCCACTTGGTTAAAGCTGACGTCACTGAGAACTCTAGCCAAAATCAAGCCTTACTCAATCACTTTGGCTTATTTGGCCCCCCATCGATTTTACTATTTGATAAAAAAGGAAAAGAAAGGGCTGACCTTAGAATAGTTGGAGAGATTCATAAAGAAGGGTTTGAAAAACGCTTAGCAAATGCTTTGAAGTAAAAAAGTAGTAGCAATTTAATACACTTAAATAACGAAAACGGAGCAATCTATTGTTCATTCACTAGAATAGCTCCAACTCCCCATCATCTAATGATCCCGAGCCTTCATCCTCTTCAAGTGTAAATAACATTTCATCCTCAAAAACCTCGATTGATATATGAAAGGCGCACGTTTCACCATCTACATCAAAATATACACTTGTTGTTTCACCATGTTCAGATAACAAATTACTAACATCGGAGCCAAAATAGCTAGTTGGCAACCCTAAATCGACCCTACAATTATGCGTTAATAGCTTATTTTTAACACGCCCTACTAATTGATTAGATAGTTCAGAAATCCAGTCTTCTAAACGCTCTTCATCAACGCCGGTTATATCCGCTTGTACAGGATACGTTAATGCTAAAACGGAGACAGGAAATTGCAAGCAAATAATTAACTCTAAATCATTCGAACCAGCATCAATACAAGCGATAGGGACATCGATTAAATCTCCTCTATCCCCATCTATTTTAATTGCCAAACTACTAAGGCTAGCCAGCAAACCAGTACAAGATTCTTCAAACAAACCTTGAACACACTGAACCACAGCTGAGTTAGTCATAAATCGGCCTCAATTTTTTTTAAACCTAGATTTTTTATTTGCACATTTAAATCACCTCTGCTGTGTTATTAAACAAAAGTGTAGATCAATTAGTTTGTTTCTGCGATGTAGAATACACGCTAAAGAAATAGCCAATAAAGAAAAAGCCGAAGTGGACAGGTAACTAAAAAAGCTCGATTTCACCCTCAGCAATCACATCAACACTTTCATCTACCTCAGCAGAAAAGGCCAACTCATCATTAAGCGTTTCAATTGATATATGGCAAGCACAGGACTCACCATCCAGATCGAAATACATCGTTTTAATTGCACTTTCGCCACTAATTAAATCACCAATATCGGCACCAAAATAGGTAATGGGCAACCCTAAAAAAATCTGGCATTTGTGACTAATCAGCTTAGTTTTTAAACGGCCGATCAACTGATTAGAGAGTTCAGAAATCCAGTCTTCCAAGCGCTCTTCATCCACCCCTGAAATTTCACCTTGTACTGGATAAGTTAATGCCAGCACAGACATTGGTAGTTGTAACCCAGCAATCAACTCAACTTCTGTAGAACGTGCATCAATACAAGCAATCGGCGCATCATGAAAATTACTTTCTAACTCGTATGCATCAAGATCGACGCGTATAGCCTTACAATTCAAACTTTCAAACAGGCCTATACAAGCGACTTCAAACAAATCCTCAATTTGATTAATGACATCCCTAGAAAGCATGTTTTTACTCGCTTTATCAACAACAAAAGGAGGAAGTAAACGAAAAACTTCAGTGATTTTTGATTTACAATTATTAAAACCTGTTAATAAAAGATAGAACAAGCACCATAAATTGCAACTTTACTCTCACTTAAACTATGCGCTCTATTTTAGATCTTTTTTATTACATAGAAAAACTTTTGACCTGACTCCTCATGAGAAACCAATTCATGTCCAAGAAACTGACAAAACTTAGGGATATCTCGCTGAGTCGCTGGGTCAGATGCTACAACTTGAACCAGCTCACCTACCTCCATTTCGGAAACCTTAGAATGCAGCATCATAATAGGTTCTGGACAATAAAGACCTAATGTATCGAGTTTATATTTGTATTCCATGATTCTCACTTTAAACTATACTAAATAGACAGCTTGTAATTTAAATAATGCCTGAACGGAAAGTCAATCGTTACGAGACGGTATTAAGCGTGCAAAATTGGCACAATAAATCTGACTTTTCATTCAGTCACTAAATAACAACTCATTTAAACAACTATTGGATAGGCTACACATGATACGCGTCATTATCGACAGGTTCATTGCAGAATCTTTAGAAGCAAACTACGAAGTTACCGCCAAAGAAACACTCCAAGAAGCAATTAAAGCACCTGGATTCATTTCTGGAGAATCCTTAAAGGATGTTCTAAATGAGCGCCACCGTGTCGTGCTGTGTAATTGGCGTAGCCTTCAAGATTGGCAAAGGTGGCTAAACTCCCCAGAACGGAAAAATATGATGGTGCAGTTGAATTTAATGCTCGAAACACCTGAAAAGGTGACTGTATTAGAGCTACCTTATTAAGATACCTGGAAACTTATGGACTTTTTTCTGATAAAAAGTTCATTATTGTTCTCCGATATTTTTCCAACTCAACCCCTAAAAGCCGACCTAAACAAAAAAGCAGTATTCTCTACAACTATATTTCCCTAATTTTTTTACCGCTTTACAATACTCTTTAGGGGTTAAATAACATTAGTAGGCTTGACCTAAATCAAAAGACTCAAACTAGATAAATATTTTCTCTCTGTTTAATTGATTTTCAGACGCTCAATCAGTACCCTGCCCGATTAAATGTAGCTATAAACAAATTTAGCTTATAAATAGCCCAATATGGTTATTTATTAACCAGAAAATCTGCTAAACAACTTTATTCAGCTACACTAGAATGTGTTTATATAAATTGTAATTTAAAGCCTTTTATTTTTTCAGTACTAACGAATGGATCATCAACAATGAGCAATGAGAGCAATCAAATAACTTATAACTACAAAGTTGTAAGGCAGTTTGCCATTATGACTGTGGTATGGGGTATCTTCGGCATGGCCGTTGGTGTACTTATCGCAGCCCAATTGGTATGGCCTGAGCTAAATTTCGATACACCATGGTTAAGTTTTGGCCGTATCCGACCATTGCATACGAATGCAGTTATCTTTGCTTTTGGTGGTAGTGCTCTTTTTTCAACATCACTTTATGTTGTTCAGCGCACGTGTCAGGCACGCATAATATCTGACAGCCTTGCTTCTTTTATGTTTTGGGGCTGGCAGTTAGTCATAGTCGGCGCAGCCATTACCCTTCCTATGGGCTTAACTAGCACAAAAGAATATGCAGAAATGGAATGGCCAATTGATATCTTGATCACTGTCGTTTGGGTTGCATATGCAGTGCTTTTCTTTGGCACCATCATGAAACGAAAAACCGCACATATTTATGTTGCTAACTGGTTTTTTGGTGCATTTATTATCACCGTAGCGATACTACATGTTGGTAATAGTCTTGTTATACCGGTCACGGCATGGAAATCATATTCAATTTATGCCGGAACCGTCGATGCCATGATTCAATGGTGGTACGGCCATAATGCTGTTGGCTTCTTCTTAACTGCAGGCTTCTTAGGCATTATGTATTATTTTGTTCCTAAGCAAGTAAATCGCCCTATCTATTCTTATCGATTGTCTATTATCCACTTTTGGGCTTTGATTTCTCTTTATGTTTGGGCGGGCTCTCACCATTTACATTACAGCGCTTTACCCGATTGGGCGCAAAGTGTCGGTATGGTTATGTCACTGATTCTTCTCGCGCCTTCGTGGGGCGGCATGATTAACGGTATGATGACTTTATCAGGTGCTTGGGACCAATTACGTACTGACCCAGTACTTAGATTTTTAGTTGTTTCTTTATCCTTCTATGGTATGTCTACGTTCGAAGGCCCAATGATGGCAATTAAAACGGTTAATGCCCTGTCACACAACACTGACTGGACCATTGGTCATGTTCACTCTGGCGCATTAGGCTGGGTTGCAATGGTTTCAATTGGTGCAATCTACCACCTCATCCCTAAATTATACGACCTTAAAGCAATGTACAGCACCTCAATGATCAACCTGCATTTTTGGTTGGCAACTGCAGGTACTGTTCTTTATATTGCTGCTATGTGGGTAAACGGCATTATGCAAGGCTTGATGTGGAGAGCCGTTAATGAAGATGGAACTCTTACTTATAGCTTTGTAGAATCACTTGAAGCAAGCCATATGGGTTACCTGGTAAGAATGATTGGCGGCGCCATCTTCCTTTCAGGCATGTTAGTCATGGCTGTTAACGTTTGGTTAACCATTAAACAAAAAGACGCTGTCGCACTCGACACCGTTACTGAAGCAGTCTAGGGGCATTAATCAATGAAGCATGACATTATTGAAAAAAATCTAGGCCTAATGATCCCTTTGATCGTTGTTGCCATTAGCTTTGGCTTCTTAGTAGAAGCCGTTCCATTATTCTTCCATAAAGACATGCAACAGCCTGTCGAAGGCCTAATGCCTCATACAGCGTTGCAACTTGAAGGACGAGACATCTATATCCGTGAAGGTTGTCACGTGTGTCACACGCAGATGATTAGACCTTTCCGTGCTGAAACAGAGCGCTACGGCCATTACTCTGTTGCAGGCGAGCATGTGTATGAGCACCCATTTTTATGGGGCTCTAAGCGAACTGGTCCTGATATAGCCCGTGTAGGCGGTCGCTATAGTGATGATTGGCAGCGCGCTCATTTATACAACCCTCGAAACGTTGTACCTGAGTCGAAAATGCCTGCTTACCCATGGTTATTTACCGCGAAGGTCGAACATAAGATTACGGGCGATAAAATGACAGCACTGCGAAAAGTAGGCGTTCCTTATACGGATGCAGACATTGCGGGTGCATCAGATGCCGTTAAAGGTAAAACTGAAATCGAAGCTCTTGTTGCCTATTTGCAACAATTGGGCACCGTTCTTAAAAACAAGTAAGCACTATATTATGGATATCAATACGGTACGCGGTATATCAACCATCATTGTCATGATCGTTTTCCTAGGCATTTGCCTATGGGCATATAGTGGCAGCAAGAAAAAAGATTTTGACGACGCGGCGAATCTACCTTTTCAGGACGACAATATCGCGAAACGCACATTGAGTCAGACAGAGAGAGAAAATCATGACTAGTTTTTGGAGTTTTTGGGTTGCCATTATTACACTTGGCGTCATATTTGGCTGCGTATGGTTACTTTACGCGGTACGTAATAGCCAAACATCAGATGTTGAAACTGAACAGAAAATGGATCACTCCTTCGATGGGATCGAAGAGTATGATAATCCATTACCAAAATGGTGGTTCCAGATGTTTATGGCGACCGTTGTTTTCAGTTTAATCTATTTAATTCTTTATCCTGGACTAGGTAACTTTAAAGGTGTTTTAGGCTGGACTTCGACAGGCCACTGGGAACAAGAAGTGCAAGAGGCAAATGAAAAATACAACCCTCTCTTTAAAGCGTTAGCAACCAAGCCAGTTGAAGAACTAGCAAAAGATAAATCGGCAATGAAAATTGGCCAACGTTTATTTGCGAATAACTGCGCAGTTTGTCATGGATCTACAGGCCGAGGCGCTTTAGGCTTTCCGAACCTGACAGATAGTGACTGGATATACGGTGGTGATCCCGCTAAAATCAAAGAAACGATCACTCATGGTCGCGCAGCTCAAATGCCCGCCAAAGGTTTGAATGCAGCCATGTCTAAATCAGACATCAGCAACCTAACTCACTACTTGCTGTCATTCAGCGGCCGAAGTGATGATGCTGCTGCAACTGAAAAAGGCGGGAAGATGTTCCAAACGGCTTGTGCGGCGTGCCACGGTGGAGACGCGAAAGGGAATCAATCTGTTGGCGCACCAAACCTAACAGATAATGTATGGTTATATGGTAGTACGGCCTCTAAAATAACCCAGACCATTACCTTTGGTCGCGCTGGCGTTATGCCTGCTCAGAAAGATACGCTAGATGAAGATAAAATTCATCTTCTAGCAGCTTACGTTTATAGTCTTTCTAACAAATAGGAAACTATTCTCTATCAGGGTGCTCTTTCTACAGAGAGTAGAAAACACCCTTTTGTTTTAAGCGCTTTATCTCGTCTACCTAATTAAATCTAGCTATCCCTTCAGTTCTTAGGTCAGAGCCCTTAAAACAAGTATCTTAGATTTTTCACGATTTTCGAACACGGTGTACATATGCCTAACAAAATTCCAGTAATAGAAGTTGATCCAGGCACCCAAAAACTCGAAATTTATGGAAAAAATGAAGAGACAACAACCACCGACTTATATGCATCTCGTACAAAAATTTATGCCAAAAAAGTTTCAGGTATATTTCAAAGAGTTCGAAAGTTAACCTTATGGTTACTATTGGCCTCATATTTTTCAATATGCTGGATTTCAGTTAACGGACAGCAAATTGTTCATTTTGATCTACCTGCTCGTCAATTTCATATTTTCGGTATCACTTTTTGGCCACAAGAGTTTGCACTACTCTCACTTTTATTAATTATCTGCGCCTTTGGTTTATTCTTTGTTACGACACTATTCGGACGCGTGTGGTGCGGCTATACCTGCCCTCAGACTTCTTGGACATTCATTTTTATGTGGATCGAAGAAAAAGTAGAAGGCAGCCGCAACCAACGAATCAAGCTAGATAAAGCTGACTTTAGTATTCAAAAACTAGCAAAAAAAGCCACTAAACATGCATTATGGCTGCTCGTTGCCTTTGCAACAGGTTTAACTTTTGTCGGTTACTTCTACCCTATTCGAGAATTAGTGCCCGATATTTTAACACTTTCAATAGTTGATCAATGGTCAATGTTCTGGATTGGTTTTTTTACACTCGCAACTTACCTCAATGCTGGCTGGCTACGTGAACAAGTCTGCTTGTACATGTGCCCGTATGCACGTTTTCAATCTGTTATGTTTGATGAAGACACGCTCATTGTCTCATACGACACTAAACGGGGAGACCCTCGCGGCAGCCGTAAGCGTAAAGCAGACTACAAAGAACAAGGCTTAGGCGACTGTATAGACTGTAACTTATGTGTACAGGTGTGCCCTACTGGTATTGATATTCGAGATGGGTTGCAGTACGAATGTATTGGATGTGCACTATGCATCGATGCCTGTGACTCTATTATGGATAAAATGAACTACCCACCAGGCTTAATCTCTTACACCACAGAACAAACACTTGATGGTAAAAAAAGCCACGTTGTTCGCCCCAAATCTGTTGCTTACGCTGTCGTGCTCTGTTTAATGATCGGTTCATTCGCCTACTCAATTTTTACACGCGTACCACTAGAGCTTGATGTCATTAAAGATCGAGGTGCCCTCTACCAATTAACAGGCATGGGTAATATTGAAAACTCTTATATCTTAAAAATAATGAACATGTCTGATGTGAGCCATGATTTCGAAGTTAGTGTTAAGGGTATTGAAAGCCTGCACATCACCACACAAACAAAAATCAACGTAAAACCAGGTGAAGTGTATACTCTGCCCACAAGTATTGAGGTAGACCCATCAAATATGGAAACAACCCATTATTCAATTGAATTTACAGTACAAGCACTTGACGAAGATCTACAGGCTAGCAGCGAAAGCCGCTTTCTTGGTTCAGTTGATTAAATTTAGAAAAGTAGGGCATTATTAGGATGAATACCATGACAGAAAAGAATATTTCTTCAAACAAACCTTGGTATAAAGAACCTTGGCTTTGGTTTGTATTAAGCGTACCTATCGCTTCGGTAATATTAAGCAGTATTATGGTTTCTGTCGCAGTAATTGGACAAGACTCACTTGTAAGCGACAATTACTACAAAGACGGTATGGGGATCAACCAAACAATTGAACAAGATCGATTAGCCGTACAACTCAATATCGTCCCAATTGTTACCATTCAAGATAAAACGGCTATTATAAGTATTAAGTCGGACAAAATGCCAATTCAAGCATTCTTAACCTTAAAATTAGTACACCCTACTACTAGCGACAAAGATATAAAAATCAGACTATTACCTACAGAAAATGGATTTATTGGTGACCTGCCAAATGTAGTAGAAGGCAGAAGGTACCTAGACCTTTATGGTTTTGATGATAGCTGGCGTATTCGTGAAGAAGTTTACCTTCCTCTAAACCAACACACTTTAAAACCGTCTTAATCGCACTATGCCTGAGACGTGTTATCACTGTGATGAATTAATACCTCGCGGCTTCAATGCCGTTCTCACTATATCAGGGCAACAACAAGCCTTTTGTTGCTATGGCTGCCTAGCGATAGCAGAAACCATTGTATCTGGCGGCCTTGAGAATTTTTACCAACACCGTACTCAAGTCTCCGAAAGGCCCGACCCTTTTAACCAATCTCAACAAGACGAAATACACCTATATGACGACAAAGCTTTACAGGAAGACTTTGTAACGATTAACGAAGGTATATCAGAAACACATTTAAGTATTGGCAGTATCACCTGTGCGGCTTGCATATGGTTACTTGAGCGAGAAATTAATAATATCGAAGGCATTCACCGATTTACGATCAATCACACAAGCCATAGAGCAATATTAACGTGGGCAGATAACGAGTGCTCTCTCAGTACAGTCTTACTTAAGATTCGTAAACTAGGTTATAAAGCCCACCCTTACCAAGATGACCTCGCAAAAAAACAAGCTCAGATAGAAAAACGAATGTCAATCTTCCGCATCGCCATTGCGGGTATTGCCACCATGCAAAACATGATGTTTTCATTGCCGCTTTATTTAGGTGGCGCAAGCAGCATAGATCCAGAATTTATTGCATTATTTCGCTGGGTCAGCCTGATCATGTGCACACCCGTGGTGTTTTTTTCTGCATGGCCTTTTTTGAAAGCAGCCCTAAGAGATGTTCAAACACGCCACTTAACAATGGATTTACCCGTCTCTATCGCCATTCTAGCCGCCTACTCTGCCAGCAGTTACATCACCCTATTTAGCAGTATCAATCTGGAAAGTGATGTCTATTTTGACTCCGTCGCTATGTTTACTTTTTTCCTGTTGCTTGGCCGCTTCTTTGAAATGCAAACACGACATAAGCATTTAAATAGCGATGTCGAGTTCAACCAATTATTACCTGCTACCGCTCGTGTACAAACACCCGATGGAGAAATCAGCAAACCCGCACATAAGATTGAGATTGGTGATGTATTAATTATTCATCAAGGTCAAACGGCCCCTGCCGACGGCATAGTACTTGAAGGCCAGTCTCGTTTTGATGAGTCGGCACTCACAGGTGAATTTTTACCCATCAATAAAACGGTTGGCAGTGTCGTTAATGGCGGTACGGCGAACGTCGAAAATACAATATTAATCGCGACAACCGCAACACCAAAACATAGTCGAGTCGCCGCTATTATTCGTATGCTAGACCAGGCACAACACGAAAAACCCCAAACGGTTCAACTCGCTGACATTGTTGCTAGCTACTTTGTCGCTTTTGTATTAGTTTCAGCCTCTATCGCCGGAGTGTTTTGGTATTTTATTGAGCCCGAAGCTGTTTTTTCCACCGTACTCTCCATACTCGTAGTGACTTGCCCTTGTGCGCTCTCATTAGCTACTCCTACTGCCATGACAAGTGTAAATACATTTTTACGCAGTAAAGGTTTATTAATGGCCAAAGGTCATACAATTGAAGCAATGAACAGCACAACCGATATCATTTTTGACAAAACAGGTACCTTAACCGAAGGAAAGCTACAATTAAGTAACACTAATACCTTTAATCAAATGAACGAATCCAATGCTTTAACAGTTGCCGCTGCATTAGAAAGCCACTCACGACACCCAATCGCGAACGCATTTAAGCCCTACTTTAAAGAAAAGGCTAACCAGGTTGAAACAACACTCGGTTATGGTTTACAGGGTTCTTTAAAGGGAAAAACTTATCGACTGGGAAATATTGCCTTTGCACTTAACAATGTTACCCCAAGAGATAAAATAGACGAACCGCTAGGCGTTCATATATTTTTGAGCGAAGTTTCAGGAGACAAACAATATACACTTTTAGCGCAATTTGAGTTAAGTGATACGCTACGAGAAGAAAGCCTAAGTTGCGTAAAATCTTTTCAAGCTCAAGGCATTCAAGTACATATTTTAAGTGGCGACCACCTAAACTCGGTACAACACATTGCTCACCAGCTCGGTATTAAACATGTTAAAGCCGCTCAATCCCCAGAGCAAAAGCTCAATTACGTACGCAAACTACAACAAGAAAACAAAGAAGTCGCTATGGTGGGTGATGGCATTAATGACTTACCAGTATTGTCCGGTGCACGATTATCAATCGCGATGGGTGGTGCCAGCGACATTACAAAATTAAACTCTGACGCAGTATTACTCAATAGTCACATGAGCGTTTTAAATCTAGCCTTTCAAAGTGCAAACAGGACGCGTAAAATCATTAAACAGAACATGACGTGGGCGATAGGTTATAACTTACTAATGCTACCGTTGGCAGCCATGGGAATGATTCCACCCTACTTTGCCGCATTAGGCATGTCATTGAGCTCGTTAGTCGTGGTGTTTAATTCACTACGGTTAAAGTCCTAAACATTCAAGACACATACTTATGGAAATACTCTTTATCCTAATCCCCGTCTCAATCGCCTTTGTAGCGCTTGCTATCTGGATTTTTGGCTGGGCTATTAAAAATGGACAGTATGATGATTTAGAAGGCCCTGCGCATAGCATTCTTTTTGACGATGACGCTGATATGATTCCTGACAGAAACGACAAACCTAAAACAAAACCCGCTAAAAACTCAATAAAGCCTTAAGAATGCTATTTAACGACCCCGCCATATTACTATCCGCCTTTTTATTAGGCTTTCTAGGGTCAACACACTGCCTAGGCATGTGCGGTGGCTTATCAAGTGCGCTCGGTTTAAACACACAACCATCATCGACAACGTCTACTTTTCCGACCTTATTACTTGCCTATAATGTAGGAAGAGTTTTCAGTTATTGTATCGCTGGTTTAATTGTAGGCGCAGCCGGTTTCTGGTTAAGCCAGCAGCTAGCAACCTTTACATTACTGCGCTATTTAGCAGGTGGTATGTTGATTTTGATGGGGCTATATTTAGCGCAGTGGTTTAACGGCATTGCGTTTACCGAAAAACTTGGCAGTAAACTTTGGCCTTTTATTCAGCCTTTAGGCAAACGATTTATGCCTGTAAATTCAGTTCTCGATGCGATCTGCATTGGCATGGTCTGGGGTTGGTTACCCTGTGGGTTGGTGTATTCTGCACTTATTTGGGCGAGCTTAGAAGCAAGCATGAGTGGCGCCATGCTCATTATGTTATTTTTTGGTGTCGGTACACTCCCTGCTATGCTCGCTACAGGCTACTTTGCACAAGGGCTTGGCAAGTTCATCAAACAACGCTGGTTTCGCTCTAGCGCCGGTTTAATGATGATCACCTTTGGTATTTACTCGCTACCAATTGTGCAGCTATCTATCCAGCGAGTATTTCACTAGTGTTGATCATTTATTCTATAAGTTAATTTGCAGGTCTCGGATGGACGAAATAAACCCTCAACATTTCGCATCATGCCACACCTGCTGGGGTTCGTACCTCTCACCCCATTCCCTTTAAAGACCTTTAATAACGCTAGCGAGGTGAAACCTCTAAAATTTGCACCATACTATCTTCACTTTTGGGGCGCGATGAAGATACTGTTTGATTTAAATCGAACTCATAAGGTTTGCGCTCACCACTACGATCTATTTCTAGGGTTTCAAAATCGAATAATTGCATATCTGCTAATTGTGACGGCGCGACATTTTGTAAAGAGCCAAAGATTGAATCAATACGTGATGGATGCTCTAGCTCCCATTCATGCAACATTTTTTTAATATTTTGACGCTGAAGATTTTCTTGTGAGCCACATAAGTTACAAGGAATAATCGGATACTTCATTAAATCAGAAAACTTCTCGATATCTCGTTCACGACAATAAGCTAAGGGGCGAATAACGACATTTCGCTTGTCATCTGATAACAGCTTTGGCGGCATAGCAGATAGCCTTGAACCATAAAACATATTCAAAAACATCGTTTGAACAATGTCATCTTTATGGTGACCTAAAGCAATTTTATTCGCATTAATGTCTTCTGCAAAAGCATAAAGCGTTCCACGCCTTAAACGAGAGCATAAACCACACGTTGTTTTTCCTTCAGGAATTTTTGACTTCACGATTGAGTAGGTATCACGATCAACGATGTAATACTCAATCCCTAACTGCTCCAAGTACTCAGGCAAAATATGCTCAGGAAAGCCAGGTTGTTTCTGGTCAAGATTCACCGCGACCAAATCAAATTTAATCGGCGCATGCTTTTGTAAGCTCATCAAAATATGCAGCATCGTAAAGCTATCCTTACCGCCCGAGAGGCACACCATAATTCGGTCGCCGTCTTCTATCATATTAAAGTCTGCTATCGCCCGTCCGGCACCACCACGCAACTTCTTTTGTAATTTATTAAACTCTAACTTCTCAGCGCCAGCAAAAACTTGCATAACTTCCTCTAAAACAGAACGACTATATAGCTACAATATAAAATGCAGCAAAAAAATTGGTGGGTATTATAGCGAAGTTATGCCTAAGACGATAATCTTAGACAAACACTTGAAAAAGAAAACATTAAAAATGAATGAACTTGAAAAGATCACGCAAGCAATCTCTACCTTTCTAGATAACAATAACCCCTGTACTGAACATGAAATTCTCAGCAAATTAAAAGCTGATCAAATTAGTCCTTTCAATCAACTAAATCTCCAACACCGTAAAGATTTATTCTGTGCGCACTTTCTAACGATGCACACCCTCTACCAACTCCAAAACGAGTATTTAATAAAGCAACAATACCATCTAGATATCCACTCTATTAAAATAGAAAGACATCCTTATTTTTTAAATACCGCAATTAATGAAAACTTAGACCCACTTACTCAACATGACCCACTTAAAGATTATTATTTGGATATCAGCCATTATTTTGAAACAAGTGAAAACGAAGTAAATGAATTATTAAATTCATTCTGGACAAAATATCTCGCGCAAGATGATAAACAACAAGCCCTTAATACGCTTAACCTGCCAGCAAATTCAGACTATAAAACCATTAAAAAGCAATACAGGTTACTGGCACAAAAGCATCATCCCGATAAAGGCGGCTGTGGCAAACACTTTGCCAAAATAAATGCGGCGAAAAGTATTTTAGATACTTTTTATTAAGCCTAAAATTAGAGACATACAAACAAGAAACTTAACCGAACTATCATCAACTTACTTTTATATTTTTACTACTAAAGCACATAAAGATACTTAATTACATTCACCAAAATTGGATTTTTGGACTTTGGAATCAAACGCTTTACGCTGAAAAAACTCCTTATAAACAGATAATATTTTTTCCTTTTCCCAATGTAAAAAATGCCCTGTACCTTTAATTAACATAAACTCGCCATTGGGAATGAGTTTGGTAGCTTTTCGGGTATCAAACAAGTCCATAATTGTATCGTATTGCCCCATCACAACGAGCGTGGGTGATTGGATATTCTTTAGGTTGACCAATGTTTTAAGATCACCCATTTGAGTCACAAAAACACTATGTTCGTAAAACGACTGAAATTGAGCTTCTGTCATCTTATCGAACTGAGAAATAATCTGACGTTTTAGTATCTCCGGTATATATTGACCAAATTTTTCAATCATCATTGGCGCAATATCTTTTTCACACCCCTCACCAATCATCACTTGCACTTGGTCTATGATAGAACTTAATACCATGTTTGGTTTAGTACCAAAACTACCGAGTATTATTTTATCGAATACATCAGGATGCCGTTCAGCATAAGCGGCTGCTACGATTGAGCCCCATGAGCCACCAAATACACATTTTTCTACCACAGAGTCATCAAGCGCCTTTAGGGTGACTTGATTCAATACTTCAACCTGTTCATCTAAAGACACACCAGCCGATCCAGAAATAATTTGAGCACGCCCTTGACCGGGCATATCAAATACAACCACACTATATTCATGATGAAAATACGAAATGAAGCTACGCCATGCAGACATAGTTTGCTTAGCACCACTTATGCAAATAATTGCTTTATTGGCGGAACCATACTTACGATAAGGTACGATAAAGCGGTTGCAATTAATCTCTCCAGATACTTTTTTCATATGACACCCATATTTTCATTCTTTTTTGCGCTTTAAACCTAGCGAATAAAGTCAGCTCAACATCGAATACTAGCCATTTATAACAGTAAAGTGGTTTTTTTTGCGTGATAGGTTGCTCTATTTTACAAAATGTTTAAATTTGTAAGTTTTGAATACTTACATCTCGCCTAGCTTAGATGTTAGTACAATGGATGCCGACCGAAGAGTGCACCGGTGTTAGAATGCCTTTCTAGATACTAATTATTTCATAAAAATGCTGAAACCTAAGCGGACAACTTCGAAAACTTCAAGCCATTTCGCTTATGTTTTAGACCGAAATTCATGTATTTTCCCAAACTCTGGTAACGCAATAGATGGACGCAGACTGAAAGATACATCTGCACGATAGTGAAGAATGACCGTTATAGATTAGTGCGCCGAATTGGCACATATTACAGCCACATTTTTTAGCAAATGAACATTTACCCACCCGCTTTAAACATTCTATTTACGACAACTCTTGATGAATTAACTCAAGCGCTTTCAAGGGGTCCTCTGCTTGTGTAATAGGGCGGCCAATAACAAGATAGTCAGACCCCACATCTACCGCCTCACGTGGCGTCATTACTCTTCGCTGATCACCTTTAACCGCAAAAGTAGGCCGTATTCCAGGCGTAACCAGCTTAAACTTTTCACCAAATTTAGCTTTTAAATCTCTCACTTCATGTGATGAACAGACCACTCCATCCAAGCCACATTCACTCGCCAATGAAGCTAACTTTGTTACCTGCTCAAGCGGCGAAACTGCCAAACCAAGCTCAGCCAGGTCTTCACTCTGCATACTTGTTAAAACAGTTACACCAATAAGCATAGGTTTTTGCTTAAAAGCACTTAACTTTTCGACACAAGCATCCATCATCCGGCGCCCACCTGACGCATGAACATTAACCATCCAAACACCTAGTTCTGCAGCAACAGCAACAGCATTAGCTGTGGTATTTGGAATATCATGAAACTTTAAATCTAAAAAAACTTCAAAACCTTGTTTATGTAAGTCTTCTAAGATTTGAGGACCACAACGCGTAAAAAGTTCTTTTCCCACTTTAACCCTGCATTGCTTAGGATCTAAGCTAGATGCCATGGCAAGCGCTGCATCAGCCCTTGGGTAATCTAATGCCACGATAATAGGTAAGTTTTGTATTAAAGAATTTCCTGTCATTTAGAGCCTTCTATTTACATTTATATTACTGTTTTAAAATTTAACTATTTAAGCATTTTGCACGAAATGCCAGCCTTATAGCACAAAACTCCCATTCAAGAATGTTCAAATTCTACTCTTGGGTACGTTGTTTGCCAGCTTTTACAACTTGGACACATCCAATGATGCTGAGCACCTGAAAAACCGCATTGCTGACACCTAAAGGAAGGTTTATTTCTTGTCATTTCATCAATAACTTTAGCCACGACATCCAAAATACTACCATACATTTTTTGACCCGACTGCTCAGGCAATCCCTTTAACTGGTGAACACTCGATTTTTCAAAAGAGCATTTTTTAAACATTAGGTCTAACGCTGTTAAACTGGGCCTTAAATATATCTGCTCTTCTAAATACTGGTAAGCCTTGTCTTTTTCCCCCTGCGTCAATAGTGATTCAACGATAGCCAACATAATAGGCACTTGACCCGTCTCTTTAAATAATTTCTCTAGATAAAGTTGATGCTGGTCATATGTTTCTGTTGCAATGACACACTCAAGAAGTAGTGGAAGTATAAGGGTTATATTTTCTGGTGAGAAAATAGCAACTTTCTTTAAGCTATTCAAAGCTAGTGCATACTCTTCGTGCTCTATATCTAAGCGAGTTAAACCAATTAAAGCCCTAACGCAGGCTTTGTTGATACTTAAGGCTTGCTTAAAATTACGCCGCGCCCCCAATAGCTGACCTTTATCTTTCTCAGTTTCAGCTATTTCACAACAGTATTGTGCCACCCTGACAGCCATATCTGGGTGTTTCTTTAATTCTAGCTCCAGACCTTTTGATACCGCATTTTCCCAGTCTCTTTCATGCTCGTAAACATCCAATAACAATTTAACGCTTTTAAAACCAAATTCTTTTGAAGTGCTTAACTGCTGCAATAATGACTCAGCACGATCAAGTAAGCCTGCTTTTTTATAGTCTTTAGCTAGCTCATAAATAACAGACTCCGAAGCTAGCTCAGGTAACTCAGGGTGAGCCATTAGGTTTTGATGAATTAAAATAGCTTTCTCAACCTCACCTTGTGCACGAAAATGCTTTCCAATTGAGATATGCGTGCTAAAGGTTTCAGGATTTACTTCTAAAGAGTGAACAAATTGATCGATTGACTCGTCACTATATGAGTCAAAAAAAAGCTGCAAGCGGTGTTTTATATCTGGAGAAGCTTTGTAGGTCTGTTCTTTTTTTATAAATTTAGATTTCGCATAAAAACCTAACAACCAGCCAATCAAAAGCGCTAGAAATAAAAACACACAAAGTAGTTCGATAGCCATCTAATTACCTTTAGTAGATTCACCTTTAAGCCGCAAAATTTCCTCTTGCTGACTTTTTAGCTTTCGACCTTGTTTCTTATTCATTATTTTTGAAGCGAAAGAACTGGGCAAAACAATTAACCAAGCAACACCACAACCTATTATAAAGCTCAATAAAACCCAAGCTCCAACACCGAAAGAAACAGGTTGACCCAAGAAAAAATCAATCGCAATTTCAGCCTCATTTCGAGACAAAAAAATAAATCCAATAATTGCTATTACAAGAATAAATACTGCATATAAAGTATATTTAAGCACGATGAATACGCCCTACTCTAACTAATTTTAATGTCTAAATTAAATTTTAGAGCTATCTTAGCACGCTAGTAACGAAGGGAGGAGGAAATCAACACCAGAGGATTAATACCCTTGCTTTAAGCTTTCATTCACACCATCTCTTAGCTCTTTCCCTGGCTTAAAATGTGGCACATGCTTCGCTTCTAAAGTAACAGAATCACCAGTTTTTGGATTTCTACCCACCCTTGGTGCACGGTAATGCAAAGTGAAGCTTCCAAACCCTCTAATTTCAATCCTCTGCCCAGAAGACAAAGTGTCCGACATAAGGTCAATTATTGTTTTTATAGCAAGCTCTACATCTTTTACTGAAAGCTGCGCTTGCTTCGCTGCAATAATCTCAACGAGTTCAGATTTTGTCATTGACTGTCCCTACAAATCTTAATGTTTTTTTTAGTATAGCCAAAGATAAAAAAAAGACAAAAAAAACGGGCATATAGCCCGTTTTTTTATTACTTAACAAATAGTTAGAGTATTTATACTCTAATATTCAAATTGATTTTATTTAAAATCAATTAAGAAAGACTATTTATTTTCCATTTGCGCCTTAATCAAGTCACCAATAGTAGTTGGGCCAGCTGACTCAACTTGCTTCTCGCGAACTTCTTTCATCGCTTCTTTAGTATCGTCGATATCTTTTGACTTAACAGACAAATTGATTACGCGATTCTTACGATCGACATTAATGATCTTAGCTTCAACTTCGTCTCCAACCTTCAACTGAGTTGTTAGGTCTTCTACACGTTCCTGGCTCATTTCTGAAGCCTTCAAAGTTGCTTCTACATCAGCATTGATCTCGATGATCGCTGCTTTAGCGTCTACTTCTTTAACCTTACCAGTAATGATAGTACCTTTATCATTTACTTGTACGTATTCAGCAAATGGATCACTTTCCAACTGCTTAATACCTAGAGAGATACG
>Ga0209825_1000068_pt1 | contig 103020 bp, 99 predicted proteins | sample EN8Hudsemesocosm_FD_184631 | JGI IMG/M metagenome (GOLD analysis project Ga0209825, IMG submission 184631) | Methane-oxidizing microbial communities from mesocosms in the Hudson Canyon - EN8B Hudson Canyon (SPAdes) (version 2) | ecosystem: Environmental > Aquatic > Marine > Cold seeps | place... | reverse complement strand
CGCATCAACCAACTAGAGAAGTCGCTTGGGGTCCGCTTGCTGCATCGCACGACCCGCAAGCTAAGCCTGACTGAAGCCGGTGAGCGATACTTTGAGCACGCTGCCCAGGCATTGGCCGCCGCTGGTCAAGCCGAAGATGCAGTGACAGAATTACAGGGTGAACCACAGGGAAAGCTGAAGATCAGTAGTCCAATGTCGTTCGGCCGCCTACATGTCGCACCGATGATTCCGAAACTCTTAAAGCTCTATCCGAAACTCCAAATTGAACTGGTCATGGACGACCGAACGATTGATCTCGTGGCGGCGGGATTCGACGTGGCGATCCGATCTGGATCTGGGGGTTTACCGGCCTCAGCACTAATCGCTCGAAAGCTCGCACCGTTGCGCCAGGTTTTATGCGCTTCTCCCGACTACATCGACCGCTACGGTCTGCCCACCCAGCCGGCCGAGCTACCCGAGCACAATTGCGTGTTGTTTAGTATTTCCAGTGATGCAAACGAGTGGACGTTGGTCGGTGGCGACGAACCTGAAATCGTATCGGTGTCTGGTAACTACAAGGTCAACAACAGCGAAGCGTTACTTGAGGCACTAAGAGAAGGAATCGGCATTGGACGATTGCCAACATTTGTCGCAGGTCCCGACTTGAAAACTGGACGATTGATAGAGCTCTTGGAATCCCACCGTATCCCCGACCATTCGTTTTATGCTGTATTTCCTGAGCGGGAATACCTGCCCGCTAAAGTGCGAGTATTCTTAGACTTTGCGATCGAGTATTTCGGGGGGGATGAGCCCTACTGGGATGTATAGGCTGGCTTCTTCAGGTGGCTAAGTGGTGGAGATAGCAGCCTATGCGAACGTCCGCTTCGGGCGATAGCGACCTATTCATTGTGCCTGCGTAGCGGTGAATCCCCGATGAATCGAATGGCGGTAGCTGGCACAATTGCGACAGGGGAAGGATGGTGATAAGTCGATATTTGACCCAAAGCCGTTATTCGCGCTTCTTAAGCGACTTAGTACTTTTAATTAGAAGTCGCCGTTCAACAAGTCTTAGCAGACTTCGGTAATGATCTCATAACCACTTAATCTGTTTGGTTGGCTATGGACAGAATGAGCGACATGATCTCGTCAGTCATTGCATGAGGATCGATTGATTCTGGTGTAAATGAAGATCGATGTAGCGCAATTGCTGGAGTAAGGTCGGTTAACAAGTCGAGGTGTGGGTTGTCGTCACCAATTATTCGTGCGATAGCATTTCGTATATATTCGAGGCTGTAGCCCTCTTTAACCGCTTCTTCAATCCCAGTATCCGAACGCATTGCTGAAATAAGGCCAGGTACTAAATCTGGCTTTTCGGCTGAGCTAATACATTTAGGCCCAACTATAGCTCGCAAATCCGCGACAGGATCGTCGGTAACCGCCGCCTCCGGAACTGGCATGTTCCTTATTGCCTCGGTGATTAGCGACTCCTTCTTAGGCCAGCGTCGGTAGATAGCACCGGTTCCTGAACCAGCACGTGTAGCCACATCCTGTACACGAAATCTATCAAAACCAACCTCCAACAATAAGTCTGCGGCAGCCTTAAGTATCGCCTCGGTACGGCCTGTATCTCGTTTTCGTCCTCTGGTTTTGTCGGGACGCCTTGAGGTTTCTTGTGTCATGTCAGTGATCTTAGCAGAAATTAAACATTGCGGAAATTACTAATTCCGGAAATATCTAACGGAAATATTGATTTCCGGAAATATTAGTTCCATAATGCATTTTCTGGAATTTATGAAATACAAAAGAGAAGACTTATGACAATTGAACTGACTTTAAATAGCAAAACTACATAAGAGATAGGTGAAGACAAATGGAAAACAAAAGCAAACCAGATCGAGAGGTAAACTTTAGAATGGCAAATGTCCTTGTGCGATTCCTACCTTTGCTTGCATTGTGTGTCGGCGGGACGATCCTCGCTGTCTTTGGAAGCTGGCGAGTGGTCGCTCCGGTATCGTCTATGACCCTGCTGGGGATGACCGTGGACGCTACAGACGTATCCCTACTGAATGAGCTGCGGGGAAATCACGCGTTAAACATGGGGTTTGGACTGCTGGCATGGCTGGCTCTCTGGCGCAAAGAGCTTCGATCACAGGCTCTCAGAGGACTCACTTTCTGCTTTGGCTTCTACTTGACAGGTCGCTTGGTGGGGGTAGCTATGGATGGTCTGCCGAATGCGGACATCCAGTCGGGGATGCTGACCGAAGCCTTCCTGGTAACGCTAAGCGGGCTTGCGCTTTTAGCAAACTCGAAAACTGGTCCCAAGTAAATGCATGCTGCGATCAAGCATTGAAATGTGACAGAGAAAAAGCATAACAATCCGCTGCATCGGACATTTGACAAGTCGCGTTTTCTGGTTGCGCCAGAAACCACTTTGCATCAAATGCCGTTGAGCGAGGTGTTAAACATCTTTCATGGCATTTACTATAAATATGGAGTCTTTCGATGAGTTATCCTGACGTTTTACCCCACGACCCACCAAAACAAATTGCCGAGGATTTGTTTGTTGTTCACGGTTGTGTGAAACCGAATGCCGTTGTGCGCTTTACGCGTAATATGACTATTGTACGAGATCATGGCCGCCTAACACTGATTAACTCAGTACGCATGGATGATGCTAGACTCTCGCGTCTCGATGAACTTGGAGAGGTCGCTCATGTGCTTCGCCTTGGCTCTGCGCACGGCATGGATGATCAATTTTATGTGGACCGTTACAACGCTGACTTCTGGTCTTTCGAGGGGGGCACCACATACACTAAGCCCGCTACAAAGCGTGTGCTGTCTGAAGAGGGGGCGCTCCCGTTTTCAAATGCGAAACTCTTTGCGTTCGATCACCTGATTGAGCCTGAAGGGGCAATTTTGCTGGAGCGCGAACCAGGGGGAATACTTCTAACCTGCGATGCCATTCAGAGTTATGCTACGTTCCCGCATACACCGCACACAAACTGGTTAGCTCGCCGTATGCTCCCCATGATTGGTTTCCCACGAAAGACTCTCATTGGCCCGCTATGGATGAAACATGCGGTTAAAGATCGAGAAGGAATTAAAGCTGAGTTTAAACGATTAATGGCTTTGGATTTCAATCAGCTTTTAGCCGCGCATGGCACTTTCCTGTCGGAAAATGCGCATGTTGAAGTTGAGCGCGCTTATGAAAAAATGTTCAGCCAGAGTTGATTGGGTAAATGTTTAACAAGCAAAGGCGGCATCGCCCTACAGGCTGGACGACTTCGCCGCCGCCGCTGCTTCGGGCGTGATGTCCACTGTTTTCCAAGTCACATGCCAAAATGGTCTCTTATTGGCACAAAGCGACTAGATACGGAATTTGGCTCGCTAGTCTGCCCCTGACCCAAAGCAGCCATCCCGCCAACACCAAAACTATTCCTCAATAGCGGACATTTAGTCCAAATTTCAAACAAAATCTCCCAGTTAAGCAGCCTCGGTCTACTTATCTCTGAAGATTCCTTGTAAGTGATTGATTTTTATAGGGTGGAATATATGATAAGGGGACCACGGATTAGATTGGCCAAGGAATACTAGATACTTCAATTACATAGTAATGGCTCCATTCCTACGCTTAACACATTGATCTATAAATAGAATTCGATGCTATCTATTCCCATCAATCAGCACTGCGCCGCCAAAGTGATATAAGGCGCAGGTCTTTTGAACTAACTGTTATGAGTCAAGCGTCGATAGTGCCTTGGTATTTATATAGGAATTGATATGGGTATATCTGAAAAGTTTTGGGATAGAAAGGCAGAGGGGTATTCTAGGAGTCCAATTTCTGATGAAGAAAATTATAGGAGGAAGCTCTCTGAAACTCAGAAGTCGTTTACATCCGATATGCATATTGCAGAGTTTGGTTGCGGAACAGGGTCTACAGCTATTTGCCATGCGCCATATGTACAACGCATTGATGCGATAGATATATCCGAAAACATGCTCGATATTGGTCGTGCTAGGGCCAAAGAAGCCTGCATCGAAAACATTGATTTTACCAGAGGCACTTTAATCGAATTCAATGCTGACTCTGCGAGTTTAGATGCTGTATTAGGTTTAAATGTTATTCACTTACTCGCAGATAGAAGAGATACGCTGGCGGATGTTGCTAGAATTTTGAAACCCGGTGGTATTTTCGTGAGCAGTACCGTTTGCTTGGGTAATTCTTATCTACGGTTTATTAAGCTCTTAACTCCTCTGGGAAGATTTTTGGGCTTAATGCCTGATGTCTTTATTCTAAACGAAGAAAAATTGGCGAAAGAAATTGTAGACGCTGGCTTTACAATTGAAATTCAGTGGCACCATGGGATGCATAATATGGCTGTATTCATTATTGCGCGTAAAATTGACTCATAACAAGTTTAGGCAAGCGACGCCAAAAAGCGTTGCGCGGCTACTAAAAGCGTTATGACTTGTCGAAGTATATGCTATGGAAGTAGTGAATGCTAAAGGTATCAATCCGACGGATTAAGCCAGAGAAAGAAGAACAATTACGAAAGTGGCTTAGTGTGCTAAATTCCCGGTCTGAAGAGGTTAGGGAAACGTTCAAGGAAGAATCTGTTCGTGCTGAGCAAGCTTACATACTTGCAGAAGTATATGGCCCAGTGTTGGTGTACGTAATGGAGGCTGAAGACTTTGAAAAAGGCGCTAAAGCGTATGCTGATTCGACCCTTCCCATTGATCAAGAACATCGTACTGTGATGAAGGAGTGTCTTGGAGAGTCTCTAGGATTAGATCCTCAGTACGACGTGACCTTGTTAGATTAGTAGCTGCGCATAACAAGTCACGTCAGCACGAAGTAATAAAGCGTGCAACTTCGCGAGACGTTGATGCCCGCTAGTTTTCAGCCTAAGAACCGTTAACGTCTCCTGTTGGCACAAAACTGCCCAGTAAAAACCCTATTTTCGGCGGAGCCGAATGTCCCAAGTTAGGCGATAACTGTCACTCCAGCTGCCATTGTTGATACCAAAAACAGTTTAGGCCTTTGGTCTGTTAATGACACATAACTCGACGTCAGATAGGTTTGTAGACTCTTACGGAAGGTCAAACCATCGGTTTAAGTCTGAGGTGCGAATAATTAACCATCTTCAATAAATCGTTAACCAACTAAATTTGCTATCCTCACAACAGATGTCAGTTTTTAATAAAGATTGTGAATATCTGGCCTGGCAGCAAAGTAATTAAGAGCGGACATTAAAAAGCCCCGAGGATAGTCGAGGCTTACCGTCGGCTCAGTGCCAATAAGAGACGCGAGTGAGGCATGGGCGATTGTAACAACGGACATTAACGCTTATGGCGTAGACAACGTCCAGCCCGAAGGGCGTTTGTGCCCATTTATGTTATGTAACAAGTGGTTCATGTCACATCTCCTCCAAATCATCTGGAATCCTTGCCCAACCCGGAGCGTCATGAGCAAATACTTTATGGGTAGGGCTAAATATTGTTGGATCATCGAGGGTTCCTGCCGTAACGCTCATTAAACCAAACTCAGTTTCCCCCCACAAACCTGAACCACAATTACCGCAAAAGTGACGTTTTACAGTTCTACCTTCTTTCGAAAGCTTGTCGAACGTGCTGGGCGCTCCTTTTACCAGTGAAAAATCTGAATCACTCACTAAGTAGCCCGCAAACCCATCTGTTCCACTCATGGATAAACAGTCTTTGCAAAAACAATATAGCTGAATTACTGGCTCACCATCTATTCGATATCTAACATCACCACAAAAACACCCTCCTTCAATTTCCTGTGCCATAGAATACGTTCCTCGTTACTGGTGTTCCCTACGAAAAGTAGACACCCAGGTTATGCGCATAAGCGCTCAAATTCAGTAGGGCTAACGTAGCCAATAGCTGAGTGCCTTCTTAATCGATTGTAAAAGATTTCTAGGTACTCAAAGATACCGGATTTCGGCTCGTCAATCGATTGGTGGCGTTCCCCACGAAAAGTAGACATTGCGGAGCGGTACCTGGAGAGTATTGAGCAAGAGCCTAATCTTCCTTGGCTAAGATAATCCGTCTTCCTTGATCATAAATCCTACCTCACAAAAATCAATAACTTACGACGTTTATTCCGAATTAACTAGGCTGGGGGTTGCTGAACTCGAGTCTACTGAGTGAATTTCGTACGAAAGGTCCACTTTTGAGTAGGAATTTGGGCAGCAACGGAATGTCCGTTGTGGGTCAGGTACGGACTAACAACCCAAACTTCATCGATCGGTTTATTCGTGACCACTCTACCCTATCCGGCCGGAGTACGGCAATGCTGTATAGCAGTTGAGACGGTCGCGTCGGTGGATAGTTATAGAGACCTATTAGTTAAAAAATTCCAACTTCAAATAAAAAAACGAACGAGAAATGGTTCGCCTTTTTATTGTATAACCTCTGCAAAGTGCTAGCAGTCAACTTATTATCATTTGGCCAATAATTGACTTTCTATTTCAGTATACAGTTGCTTGTAATAGCTGTCGTATGCATTATTCTGTTGAGTCGCCAGTTCAGAGGCGATTTTTTGCATTGCTAATGCGCCCTTCAGGTCTCCGTCTTCTGTTAAAACACTGGCCATGACGGCATAAACATGTGGTGAATCTGGATAGTCTTTTATATTGATTTGAAGGATCTCTATAGCTTTTTTGACTTTTTCTTTGTTGAACATTGAAATGCCAAGATCACGTATCGCATTTTCTGAGGAAATTGCATAACCGTACTTGTTATCCGATAGTTGCTGATAATAGCTTTTGATTGGTTGGACTCCTGCGCCAATTATTGGCGAGTCCGCCGCTAGGTACCGATCAGCATATAAGGACACTAATGCGCTTGACAGTGGGCTGACATATCGGTTGAACTGCGCACTTTTCCATTCCAGATTCTTCGGGGCATATTGTTGCAAAAGGGAGATCACTTTCTGGTAATTTTTGTCTTCCCTAGACTCGCCACTGACACTTAACCATAAAAAGGCTGAGATCTCATTATTACTCTTTAAGAAGGTTTCAAATTCGCTTACCAGGCCGGATGAATCTGTTATCCAGGGACTCATGGCAATATAAGCTTGAAATAATTTGGGTTTGTGTATAAATCCATATAACGGCGCCATGCCGAATCGTTCCCCAGACGCTAATATTCTAAAAGGTTGGGTACGATAATGTTTGTCTACATAAGGAATAGCATCGGTTTCCAAGAAGTTTATAAAATCTTCGCTTTTGACGCCACGATTGATAATGCTTACTGCAGTTTCGGTGGTCAGGGAAACGAAAATGGTTTCGGGCATTGGGTTTTCTTGATTATGGCTTAGCTCGTGCAAAGTACCGGCGGTACCGGCAAAATCTTCATCAGTACCGAGTTTAAAATATACTGGGTATCGTTTGTGCTTTAATGCCTGATAGCTAACCGGTAGACGGATATTAATGCTAGCTTGTTTCATTAAGACCTTTGAATCGATAGTGAGGGTTTGGCCAATGACAATCGGCTCACTAGCCAGGACGAAAAAAGAGATAAGCCAAAGCGCTAGAATGAATGGTAATTGACGAGGTTTCATATAGTTAACCCTAAAATATTTGATGGAAAGCAAACTAGTACAGGCGAAAAAACGCCTTATTCGTGGCCACTTTACCCTATCCGTCCGGAGTACGGCAATGTCGCATAGCTGCTGAGGCGGCCGCCAACTAATACAAATGTGCAAGACAAGCAAAAGCGCTGAACAACCTTTTTTTCAGCGCTTTTGCTTGTAAATGACCAACATTGAGGAGTTAGGCCTTAATGAGAACAAAGACCGCTTTGGCTCAAAAGTGACGAATTTATCCTGCTAGGGGCAATCCAGTGGGGAGGGCGTTTAGCCTTCGTTAGTGGACGATTCTGGAGATATCGATTGATGGTCAGGAGTCGCAAGTAGTTATGTTAGGGGCGGAATTAAGAGGGGTAGCTTGACTCTCATCTATCATGAGGAGCACGGAATAGACTGCCCGTTGGTTTGTCGTACAATTATACTAAGTAAATTCACCCGCTTTTATTTTTAGGATCGTAGCGAGAACCTCATCTTCGTGAGTATGGATAATCGAGATAGGTCTTTGAAAATTCAACGCCCTGATCCGCGTAGTCAGCCAATTCACTGCTAGTTCAGGAACGTCGCTATAGAGGTAGGTTAGTTCAATATAAATTCTGTTGTGCTCACGAGCCACTGTACTAAAAATCTCTTTCTGTGAGGCATTCAAAATAACTTGTCCGGAATAAACTGCCCTCTGCCATATGTACCGGTCGTTACAGTACCGTCTAGATGCCGCTGGTCAATCTCTGCCTTGTCTTGTTTTGAGCTACTGTAAAGGTAGCGCTTATCTGTCCGGATTTCTTTGATGAGCTTGCCTGACTTCCGTTCTAACTCCAGCAGTTAAAATATTCTCTCAGGGGTGACCTGGGAGTTGTTGTGGTTGCTTATTTCTGCCATGCCATTCCTCCCCGTCGGATTTCTCGAAGTTAAAATGTAGAGCATTCAGGCTGCTTTATTTAGTAGTCTAAAAGATCATTGCAATTAATCGTTTAAAAACTGCTATTAAGTCTCTAGGCGTCTACCCGTCTTACCTATGCATCTGTGGTCCCTTTATCGTGGTTGGTGGCTAGGATAGCTGACGTAGTAATCATGCTCGCACGAAGTTTTTTGGGGTTCTAATGGCTGCATGGCTAGGATAGATACAAAGGGATAGCGTTTTCATATATATTAGAACCCAGTGAGAATTCATGAGTAAATTCCAGACGGAGATTGTCTAAGTTTCTATTACACTAAGAGTGTTAATAGTGCTTCCAGATGGCTGGGCTAGCGTTTAGCTTTGTCTAATATTTAAATAGTCTGACACATAGTTAGTGCGTGAAAAAAGAAATGGGGTTTTAAAGTGAGACAAAATATCGTTCATATTGCATTAGTCGTTAAAGATTATGACGAAGCCATTGATTTCTATGTTAACAAACTGAAATTTGAATTAATCGAAGATACTTACCAGCCGGAGCAAGATAAACGCTGGGTGGTGGTAGCGCCTCCTAATTCCAGTGGTGTGACTTTATTGTTGGCGAAGGCTTCAAAGCCAGAGCAGTATGATTTTGTAGGTAACCAAGCGGGTGGTCGAGTATTTCTGTTTCTGAATACTGATGATTTTTGGCGTGATTATGAATACATGAAGTCTGTGGATATCAAGTTCATTAGAGAGCCTAAAGAACAAGATTACGGGGTGGTGGCTGTTTTTGAGGATTTGTATGGCAATTTGTGGGATTTACTACAGTTAAACTCTGATCATCCTTTAGCAATGAGAACCAACTAAAAGCGTCAAGCTAAGCTGTTTTTCTACGGCCGTCAGGCGCGAATAAAGCCACATATGTCCAGCAGATGTTCTGGCCTTTGTTGGATTGATATATCAATCACTAATGCCCTCAATAGCGCAAAACGACTATCGACAGAATTTTTAATGTTAGTCTGTAATTGCGAATATGTAGTACTGAATTCATTCAATGTTCTAGAACTCATGAATCGAGAACTCCCCTCACAGTACTAGTGATGGCCTGCCGCCGGTGGAGTTCGAAATATGGTATTTTAGGAAACTATCAAATATCTAGCAAGCTAGGGCTTGTCATTCGTTAGAAGTTTTACAAAAGTTTTACAATCGGGTACGAGGTTTTTCGGATATCATGGAGACAATCAAAGACGATTAACCGAGACATATGTGAAAGAGTAGCAATGACTGATCATCATCTAAACATTAATGGAAAACCTCATGTGGTAGAGGGTGTTGAAGACTCAACACCCCTCCTATGGATTTTACGAGATGCCTTGGGTTTGCTTGGCACAAAATACGGATGCGGTATTGGTTCGTGTGGTGCTTGTACTATTCATGTTGACGGTATACCAATCCGTTCATGCTCTTTTCCTATCTCAGCAGTCGATGGCAAAGAAATCCGTACAATCGAAGGCTTAGCCAGTAAAGACGGGACACTGCATGCCCTGCAACAAGCATGGATTGAGTCTGATGTGGCCCAATGTGGCTATTGTCAGGCCGGCCAACTCATGTCAGCTGCTGCCTTGCTTGATGCAAGCCCCAATCCCAGTGATTCTGATATTGATGATGCGATGCAAGGGAATTATTGCCGCTGTGGTACTTACAAGCGAATAAAATCCGCCATACACCTAGCAGCCGATAGCCTGTCAGGGCGGGTAGGCAAGTCGTGAGTAAGTTATCATCAGGTCCAGTATCTTCATTCGATTCTCTAGATGGGCTTTTCGACGAAATTGATCCCAACGGTGACATGTCATTACCTAGTGATATAAAAATGGACCGTCGATCCTTTCTTAAAGTATCAGGTGTGCTTGGTGCAGGTTTTGTCTTGGCATTCAGCCTGATGGAAAAAGCTAATGCGACCTCTTCGGCGGATCGTCCAAAATTTAATACCTATATTCGAATTTCACCTGAAGGTTCAATTTTCATTTTTTCAAAAAATCCAGAAGTTGGCCAAGGTATTAAAACGTCCATGCCAATGATTATTGCCGAAGAACTTGATGCAGATTGGAGCGATGTAATCGTTGAGCAGTCTCCCATAAATGAAAAACTATTTGGTCGCCAAAATGCAGGTGGTTCCAGATCTATTGCCAGCAACTGGGACATCATGAGACAAGCAGGAGCCGCGGCCCGTCACATGCTGATAGAGGCTGCTGCTATTGAGTGGTGTGTGCCCGCGAATGAATGCACTACTGTAAAAAGTCATGTCTTGCATGTCAGAACCCATCAAAAAATATCTTATGGCAAGCTTGCGAGCAAAGCTGCCACCTTGCCTATTCCACCGGAAAATATTTTAAAGCTAAAGGATAGCCGCGATTATAAAATACTCGGTAAACGGATTACCGGTGTTGATAATCATGCCTTGGTTACCGGCCAGCCAATGTTTGGTATTGATAAGGTTCTACCGGGCATGCTCTATGCCGTATATGAGAAGTGCCCCGCTGTAGGAGGCACCGTTGACAGTGCTAATTTGGACGAAATCCGTAAGCTCTCCGGTGTGAAGCATGTTTTTATACTAGAGGGAAACGGCAATGTGATGGAATTAAAACCTGGTGTTGCGATCGTTGCAACGAGCACTTGGGCGGCATTGCAAGCAAAAAGGCAACTGAAGGTAATATGGGACGAAAGCAGTGCTTCAAAGGATAGCTGGAGTAGTTTAGTAAAGCAGGCTCTGGTTTTGAAAAAAAACCCTGCCGAAAAAATACTTCATGAAAAAGGCAGTGTCGATATCGCAATGCAAAAAGGGGAAAAATCCCTTGATGCCTTATACAGTTTCCATTTCGCTGCCCACGCTACCCTTGAGCCCCAAAACTGCACAGCATGGTATCAGAAAGGCTCAGTTGAGGTGTGGGCGCCAACACAGTCACCGGGTAGAGCTCTCACCAGTGTGGCCAATCTACTAGGTATAGGAGACGACAAGGTAACAATACACCAGGAGCGAGCGGGAGGTGGATTTGGTCGGCGATTGGTTAATGACCCTGCATGCGAAGCGGTTGCAATATCCAAGCGTATCAATGCACCGGTCAAACTTCAGTGGACCCGTGAAGATGATATGGCGCACGATTTCTACCGTACCGGTGGTTTTCATTCCTTCAAAGGAGGTATTGAGGCAGATGGGAAGATTGGTTTCTTGGAGGATCACCTCATCACCTTCAGTCACAACGGGGAAAAACCAGTTATTGCTGGAGCGCCACGCCAGCCATCCCGTGTCTTTCCTGCACAACTTATTAATAATTTCCGACTGAGCCAATCACTGTTACCCTTGAAGACAACATGCGGCTTGATGCGCGCTCCAGAATCAAATACTACAGCATGGGCCGTTCAAAGCTTCCTCCATGAACTAGCCGTGGCGGCGGGAACGGACCATCTCGAATTCTTGCTTGAGCTTATGGGTAAACCAGAATGGTTTCCGCCAAAAAACCAGTATGGATTGCATACGGGCAGAGCCGCTAATGTTATCAAGCTAGCGGCTGAAAAGGCGGGTTGGGCGAAACAGCGACCTACTGGAAGGGGTCTTGGGCTTGCCTTTCACTTTAGTCATGCGGGCTATTTTGCGGAAGTTGCTGAGGTGAGTGTGAGTGCTTCAAAGAGAGTTACCGTTCACAATGTAACTGTTGCAGCTGATATCGGCCGAGTTATTAATTTAAGCGGTGCTGAAAATCAGTGTCAGGGCTCTATCATCGATGGCCTAAGTACAATGTTAGGTCTTGAGATAACGATGGAAGAAGGGCGGATACAACAATCAAACTTTGATACCTATCCACTCTTGCGAATGTCTGAGGCGCCAAATGTAGATGTCCATTTTATTCAAGGTGATAGCCCTCCTACGGGCGCAGGTGAGCCAGCTTTGCCGCCGCTGGCACCGGCAGTGTGCAATGCTATTTATGCCGCTTCAGCGCATCGTGTACGGACACTCCCAATAACAAAGGAGGGGTTTTCTACTTGAGGTTTTATACTCAGTTAAAGGGTAGTGATGCGATTATCATAGGAGGCCGACGGCGACCGACGGAGTAATTGGAAAAACAAATTCTAAACTGCGCTTTTTCAGCTTAGCTAGCACATCACCTCCGAATTCAACTGTGCAAGCCAACTAAATTCTGAACACCCCTCGAAAGCCGTTGATTTTTTTGGCGCTGCGTTTATGATCTAGGACGACGGATTATTTTTGCCAAGGAGCTCTAGGCGCCTATTTTCACTCGCTATGCCTTCGTTTCAAAAATGACCTTACCAATATCGCCATAAAGTCGCGGATGCTGGGCCTGTTTTGGTTCGCGGAGAAATTATTAGTCAAGCCGAGAAGTATGAATAATCCTTGGTATGACGGGCGTAAATATAATTCATATCCTAAGGATACAATATGCTAGTGACTAACATTGAAACTATTCCCGGTAAGCGAGTTACCACCCATCTTGGTATGGTTCAAGGCAATACTGTTCGTGCTAAACATGTTGGCCGGGACATAATGGCTGGGCTAAAGAACGTTTTTGGTGGAGAACTGGTTGGTTATACCGAATTGCTCCAGGAGTCTCGTGAAGAAGCGACAGCCCGTATGGTTCAGCAAGCGAACGAGATCGGTGCGAATGCTGTAGTTAACGTGCGCTATTCTACGTCATCAGTAACCGCCGGTGCAGCAGAACTGTTTGCCTATGGCACTGCCGTCATTGTCGAGTAAGAGCTATGTATCTAGACTTATATATATTTGCAGCCTTATTGGTGCTGGGCTTTTTCTTCGGTCGCTTGGCTGAGAAGAAGCATTTTAAATCAATCATAGAGCGAGAGAAAAAATACCGGCAGCTACTTACCTTCAGTGGGCGTTTGCTGCCACCAGATTTAGACCGCGCTGATGCTGAGTTAGTCGGTGGTAATGTGGTGATTTCAATCGACTATTTTAAGCGCATTGCGGCGGGATTGAGATCCATTGTTGGCGGTAGGGTAACAACTTACGAATCATTGCTTGAACGAGCGCGACGAGAAGCCATTCTTCGAATGAAAGAGGCTGCAATAGCTAAAGGGGCTACAATGGTCGTGAATGTGAAACTTGAAACATCTTCAATCACCAAAGGTAAGGGGCAGCAGATTGGCTGCGTTGAGGTGTATGCATATGGTACGGCGTTGAGCCCGATATTGGCGTGACAAAATATGAAAACCGGCGCATTCCTGAAGGTATTAATGTCAGTGAGGAACATCCCTTAAAGGAGTTCCTTATACTTGCCTTTGGATTGGGGACGATAACTGCGCTCGTTGTTCTGCTGTTGTCTTTAATGGCTGGTTGGCTCGTGCACTTCATTCCCTTTAGCCTTGAAAAATCGCTTGCCACATCGTCTTTTTCGACGAATACCTCTAGTGATGTGGTATTAACTAGTGAGCAGCTTGAAATAGAAGGCTACCTTCAGTTGCTGGCGAATAAACTCTCTGCGGCTCAGCACTTGCCTGAGGGTATGGAGGTTGTTGTACATTATGTCGATGGCGATACCGTTAATGCATTCGCGACTCTAGGCGGTAATATAATCATGTACCGTGGTTTAATCGAAGCACTTCCCCATGAAAACGCCTTAGCTATGCTTTTGTCCCATGAAATAGCACATATTAAACAGCGTGCACCCATTATATCCCTTGGGAGAGGAGTTGCGGTTGGTTTGGCATTAGCGAGTATTAGCGGCTTCGGCGACAGTAGTATGTCGCATCAGTTAATAGGTAATGTAGGCTTGCTGACGAGTTTAACATTTTCTCGGCATCAGGAGGAACAAGCCGATATTGAGGCATTGCAAACCCTTGAAAACTATTATGGCCATGCACAGGGTGCAGAGAGCTTGTTCGAAATATTGAGCGAGGGCGATTACGCACTCAAGCCACCAAAGCTATTAAGTACACACCCAATTACTGAGGAACGAATCAATAGGGTGAGGCACTTTAATGGAAGTCATGTTGGGCGGGCGTCATACAAGCCCCTTCCGAAATTCCTTGTTAATATAAGCCAAGGCTTGGACTAGTCTTCGATATAATTCAAGATCAGACCGCCCCCGTCGGTTCAATAAGGTTTAGGAGCTACAATGATATCTAGAATTCTGATCACTTTATGCGTGGCAATTTTTGCGGCAATAATTCCAATCCTGAAGCTGCTTTTTTTGAGCGTCGTTCCAAAAACTGATCTATGCCCTTAATAATTATGAACAAAACTATTGTGAGAAGGGCGCATAAAGCCGCGACTGATTTTTATGGGGTACGGCAGTTTCCAATGAAATATGCAGTAATTTTTATAATGTTCTTTCTCAGTGCCTGTTACGGCTGGGAATACCCACGGCTTTCTGATATTCAGCGTGTTGAAGCGGAGGCCGCTGTTAAAAGTTTATCTATTGGTCAGCTTGAAGATAAAACGGAATATTTAAACTCGGTCATTGAGGTGAAGGGAGTTATCCTACACATCGTTAATAAAGGCGGCCAAGCAGCGATTTCACTTGCTGAACATGATGCATCAGAAAATTACAAATTAGCGCTTAACTTGACGTTTGGTCCGAAAGAAAATGAACCTATTAAAAGTCTAGCAATTGGTGATGTAGTAATATTTAAAGGTATTTTGGTGAAATTACCTTCCTATCGTAAACCCGGTCATCTGGACGCCGCAATTGTTCCGAGATAGAGGCTTAATCAATTAAGGTGGCCTCGCCTTTTCGGACACTACTGTCGCATCTTAAAGCCTTCTACTTCAATAAGGTATGAACACACATATGAGTAGTAATATCCCTTTTCAGACAATTGATTGGAGTAATGTCTCTCGAACAGAACACTCCGGCACGACAGGTATAGCCTATTGGCAAACAATACAGTTTGATGGTTTGCGCTTAAGGTATGTGGAATACTCAGAGAACTATTTGGCAGACCACTGGTGTGAAAAAGGGCATATAGTCTATTGCCTTAAAGGTGAAGTGGTCAACGAGCTAAAAGATGGTACGAAATCTTGCTTAACAGAAGGTATGTCCTATATCGTTTCGGATGACCTCAGTTCCCATAGGTCAATTTCTAAGAATGGGGTTCATTTATTAATTATCGATGGCGATTTTTTAAAGTTAAGCGCTTAAAATACTCATCGAAAGGGCTCATATTGCTGTCTCATTTTTCGTAGTCAGCTTAGTAGGCGAAACGCCGAGACAGCTCACAATTTATGTCAGCGTTACTATTAGGAAGTAGAGTGATACATATTCTAGTGAAATTGCAGGTAAAGGATTTCAGTGCTCTCGAAGTATTTGAGGCACAGGCATCCATTATTATGGGAAGATATCAAGGCCGGATAATTTCTGCGTTTGAAACCATTCATGCTTCCGATGGTTCAGGCGAAGAAATTCATGTTTTGGAGTTTCAAAGTAAAGAGGCCTTTAGCTGCTATAGATCTGATAGCTCACTTGCCAACTTAGCCGTTCAAAGAGATCAGGCAATATCAAGCACGGAGGTGACAATATCTCATTGTGTTAAAACCTATGTTTAGTGCAGAAAGTACTCGTACCATTCATTGCCGTACTGTAGACCCCGTTTATTGCACTGTTAAAAACGCAACAAATGATATGCTGCGGAGGCTGTATAAGCCCCAGATTTTCCATCCTTCATTGTCACTTACGTTTGGGATTCTAAGCTAATATGAAAATTGAACCATACGATCAAAAAGTTACTGATGCGATGATGTCGCTTCTTCTGATGGCTGATCCTGACGAGCGTGAAGTTAAAGGTTATTTAGACGGTGCGTCGATACTTATCGCAAAGGACGGGCCTGATCTGGCGGGAATAGCCGTACTAGTGAAGCGGAATTGCGAGTACGAATTAGTAAATATTGCTGTTAAAGAAAGCCAGCAAGGTAAAGGTGTAGCGAAATGCCTCATAATGGAAATAAAGGCGCTTGCTAAAAATTTGGGTGCAGCGGAACTGCTGGTGGGCACGGGAAACTCAAGCCTGTCGCAACTTGCCTTGTATCAAAAGTGTGGCTTTCGAATGAGCTATATTAAGGCTGACTTTTTCGCGTCCTATCCTGAACCTATCTTTGAAAACGGGATACACTGTTTGGATATGGTAATTTTGTGTGCAAAGCTATAACAAGACCATATTGGCTGAGCCTCAATGCTTTATCCTCCGCTCGGTGCTTTAGGCATTACTTTTTTTTAAAATAACTCAGTTTGAGTGTTATCAATCATTGATTTTTATTCCTCGGAGCTTATGATGATGGAACGACGGATTAGTTTGGCCAAGGAACAATAGGCGTTTAAGTACCCCCGCTATACCTCCATTTTGGTCGGCTTCCCATCTATTTTTTCTGCCCCTTTGTGCTGCGTCGCTTATGTGATGTAAAGCACAGGCTTAGAAAACTATTGTTAAGCATCATCAATAACGGACGACATCGTGAAACCTGACATCGTACTAGAAAGATTGAGATTGGATCATGCTGAGGAGTTGTATGATTTGACTGACTCCAACCGGGAATACCTAAAAGAATGGCTTCCATGGCTTGACCATATAAGGTCCTGTAACGATACAAAGCAATTTATCGCTGCAACGATAAAAGAATACTCTGAGGGTGGTGCGCCAAATTTTGCAATTGTTTGCGGTGGAAATGTTTGTGGTGTCGCTGGCTTTCACAAAATAGATAAACAGCATGGAATAGGTACCATCGGATATTGGCTCGCTCAAAAATATACAGGTCACGGCATAATAACGAAGGCTACGAAAGAACTTTTGGATATCGGTTTTAAAGATTTTTCCTTGAATAAAATCGAGATACGTTGCGCTGAAGAAAACATAAAAAGCCGGGCAGTCCCTGAGCGGCTAGGTTTTAAGTACGAAGCAACTTTGAGACAGTGTGAACGGCTTTACTCAAAATTTGTAAATCACGCAATCTATTCAATGCTAGCAGTAGAGTACAAGGCTTAGTATATGCAAGATGCTACGCCGACAGGGAGTTGCGCTCATTTTGGGATTTTGTGCGCTGTTGATTAATGGTGGGCTTGTCCGCCGACATAAAGGGATAGTTAAATTGCAAAATATATTTGTATTTGAAGGTCGTAAGTTCTGGTCAAATAAGCTCGACATAGAAAAACTTAATGAAAAAATCCTTGAGTTAAATGCGAGTGGTTGGGTCGTCAAGTCGGTTTCTCCAAGCTTCTCCATCTTGGGAATGAATCGTTCATATACAATTCTTATGGAGTCGCCAGGTTAATGGCATAAACCAATTCAAATCAGAACCTTTCACTGTTGGGTTTATTTGCGAATTCGTCGCATCCCCTGTTGACATAAAGCGACCCAAAAATAGGGCGAGAGCGCTATGGAGAGATCTTGAATATACGAACTGCAAATCCTGAAGATGCGCAATCTATCGCGAAAACCCATGTGGAGGCTTGGCGGGATGCTTATAGTGGAATCATGCCCGCAGAGTTTTTGGAATCCATATCCCAGGATGCGAGAGAAAAGCACTGGGTAAAGACCTTATCGAGGGATGGTGAAGGTCACTATGTTGTCATTGAGCAAGATGGAGGTGTAGCAGGCTTTTGTGTCTATGGTCCCCCAAGAGAAGACCTGAAATCCAAAAACACAGGGGAACTTGTAGCGCTTAATATTGCGCCTAAGGCATGGGGGAAAGGCCTCGGGGCTTCCTTGATTCAGCACGTAATCAAGGAAGGCCATTCGCTTGGGTGGGACACGATATACCTTTGGGTCGTAAGAGAGAATCGCAGGGCCAGAGAATTATATGAGCGATTTGGTTTCGTTTTGGAGGGGGGCGAAAAAAGTGAAGCTCTCAGCCCTTCCTGTGAATTGCACGAATTACGCTACTTTCTGCGCTTAAATGAGAGTGGTTGACGGCACTTTACCTTGCGATTCAGTAATCCCGGAAATAGAACATCAATACACCTCTTCAGGCGCTGCTCAATACACATTTGAGCCGCGGTGCTCAATCATTTTCAGAGTAGTTGTGCCTAAATCGTTTGATAAAATGGTGTATAAATATCAGTGAACAAATGTTTCTGGCGAAGTTTGAATCGGCTATCAATAATGCGGGCTTTTTTAATTCGGTCTATTCGGAAAACTCGGGATGATAAGCGAAGATGATCCCAAGCTATGATGTACCAAATAGGCCAATTCAGTAGTATGTACTGCACTTCAATCACTCTGAGGGTGTGTTCTCCTGCCTCAGATTGATAGTCAATCTCCAAGCAAATCTGCCCTAAAAATGATTCCGCTATACTTTCGGAAATTCGTTTGGGTGGTGTGATGTAATGCGATGCTACATTTGCGGTCGCGTTGTCACCAATCATTATACGTTTGCGGATATTGCTGACAGCGCTTCGCTGCTTTTGTGGAAAGGCTTGGAAAAGCTTCTGCTTAATAGCTTTCAAATTGCTGGTGAGGAGGGGTGATTGCAGAGACTCCATAATCGCCAGCGAGAGTATCAATTCAACCACCTCCTGATGGTTTAAATTCAGACGCTCAATTCCCCATCTACCATTCAAGCGAATACCTCCCCCGCGCCCTCTCTCGGATTCAATGGGATAGCCGGCATGCCTTAGCTCTGCCAGCTCGCGCATTAGGGTGCGCTGGCTAATGCCTAAGTGTTCACGTAGGTCTGAGGTCTTCCAGTGCTCCTCAGATTGAAGTAGGCCGATGAGGCGGTTGCGACGCTCGGAGCGTTGTTCAAAGCTGGTGTTTATCATCAATCTAATATGCCATGTAACGGCATAAATCACCATATGCTTCAGGCCAGTGGGAATAATCCACTCGACGCGAAAGTGCGCCATAGTAATCCATGCGTCTTTCAGCTTCGCCATATGGCTACGAGGAACTCTAAATATGAAGCACTACTACAATCCAATGAGCAGGGCGGTCACCACAGACTGGATGCTCAAGGAACTCGATGTTCAACACGAACAAATCATTGTTGATTTTATAAGGAACGAAAATAACTCGCCGGAATTTAGGGAAATCAATCCGATGGGTAAGCTGCCTGTGCTTGTGGATGGAGGAATCGTGGTCACGGAAGTGGCTGCCATCTGTGCATATCTCGCTGACAAGTTTCCGGCAAAGCGGCTTGCGCCTGAAATAGGTTCCATCGAGCGTGCGGCTTATTATCGCTATCTGTTTCTCGCTGGCAACACCATTGAGCCGGCATTTTCGCTCGCAGCGTCTGGGTTGGTGTATCCCGAGCCCGAGTCTGCAGGGTGGGGGGACATGCCTCGGGTATTGGCCACTATAGAGGAAATGACTCCCGAATCGGCTTGGGCGCTTGGTGAGCAATTCACCGCTGCCGACGTAGTTTTTGGCGGTCTGCTGGACTTCTCAATGGTCTTTAATTGGATAGATGCTTCGCCTAAGGTGGCGGCTTATGTTGCGCGTATCCGACAGCGCCCGTCTTATCGAGAGAGTCATGGCGCATTCCTTGAAATACTTGGAGAAAAATAGCCGCTATTCTCAGGTGACATTGCCCGAGACTTTCTCCGTCTAAAAAGTGCTCCGCCTGAAAAATGTGCCCATCACCTTGTATCTTAGTGGTGGGCTAGGCGAGTTTGTTGGGGGAGTACTACGAGCGCTGATAAAGGCTATTTGGCAGAAAACTTAATTTTGTCTGGTCTCCTCTCACATTGAAGTGCTTGCGCAGCGGTTTTTTTTTTAATATAGTTAAGCTTCTTAACTGTTTAGATTCTTTACTATAATTTGAAATCCACTATGAATCGATTAGAGCAAGTAACGGCAATTTTTCGCGAATTTGGCATCGTCCAAGAGCGAGCAGAAGCAATTTTAAAGAATAAGCTGCCGGCGCATTTACCCACTGCGCAATTTAAGCTATTAAATCATTTGATTTACACCACTAACAAAAATGAAACCGCCAGCGATCTCGCGGCCAACTCTCATGTGAGTCTTTCGGCCATGAGTCAGGTTATAAAGCAGCTAAGGCTAAAAGGCTATATTGAGCTTCAGCTCCAAGAGTACGACACCCGCAAGAAGAAAATAACGATCACCGAAGCTGGGCACCAAGCTCATGGAGACGCGATGATGGGTCTTGATTCCGGTTTTGAAGGCTTGGCTAAAAGCTTTAGTTCAGATGATTTAGCGACTCTGTACCGATTGAGTAAGCAATTTCGCTGTGAGTTTGAAAACCTAGAGAGGCAATAATAGTGAATTCAGCACCCGATATAAACATTTCACAAACCGTCGATCAAAAAGAAGCTCCTGCAGCGCTTAGTCGTGCGTCTGTGTCGAAAAAGGTCAATAAGCGCTCGTGGGTTAGCATAAGCCTAATGGCGGCCCTATTGGGCATGGCCTTTACGGGATTAATCTCTTACGGCTTCGCTTACAGTGAAACCGTTGCGGGTATCCATACTTGGTTCGGCATAGCCTTTATCTTTTTGATGGTATTCCATCTTCGCAATAACCTGAAAACCTTGTTCAATTATATGCGTCAACATAGAGGCAAGCAGTTCGTCGCCCTAGGCGTGACCGCTAGTGTGGTGATTGTCGTGGGGGTTATGTTGTCACTGCCGCCATTCAGTAATGTATTAGAGTTCGGTAAAAACTTAAGAAAATCGATCACGGTTGAAGAGGGTACGTTTCAAACTCTAACAACAAATGTAGGTAGTGAAGGTCTTCCTATTGAAATTGAACTCCGCAAGGGGCTGCATTATGAGTCAGACCCACAGCCCTTATTTATGGGTTTAACGTATACCAGTGTGCCCCAGGTGGCATTTTGGTTAGAAGACTTAAATGGTCAATATGTTTCAACTATTTATGTGACTCAAAAAATAAGTAACGCCAGCTTTGTTGCAACGGACGACATGTTTAATACCGTGAGTCGCCCTGAAAGCCTGCCCTATTGGGCCCACCAACGGGGCGTTAAATATGAAGATGGCACATTAATGCCAAACGCCACGAATACAGATTTAGATGGAATGACAGGCGCCACGCCACTGGGTAACTACGATGTGCGAAGTCAGGTTAATTCAGGTTTGAGGCAGTTTAAGGTGATGATGGAGATAAACCGATCATACGATTTCAATTCTTTCTACAGTAAGGATAAATACCCCGACGACCCAATCTATAGTGGCTCGGGTTCTTCTGGTCAGCCGTCGGTCATATACGAGGCGAGTATAAATTTGGATAACAAGCAGCAGGCCTATTTCATGTATCCGGTTGGTCACGGCCACCACTCTGGTGCTAATGGTAAGTTGTATGAAGATATGGAGGGTATTGATACTGCTTTAGAGTTGGTTAAAAGGGTTGTAGTTCAGGTGAATGCTGGGCCTGAGCAAGGCATGCCCAATTCAGATATTTGAGCAATTCTACGGGGTTATTTTACTAAAAAATGAGAAGAGGTTTTTGTGACATGGTGATTCCACTAACACGATATGCATCCTTAGAGCATACACAGAATCATATTCATGTTGAATTCAGTGTTCCTCATCAAATAGTGAGTTCTGCCGTGCTGAACGGTGGGTTCGTTCATGCTGATCACTTGGTAAACATGAAAGTTCCCAAAACGAGTGCAAGCACAGAGTTGCCCGCTACGACACTTTCTTCTTATTGTGCAGATGCCGCTTGGCTAGGAACCTCTGTCGGCATGATGACAGCCGCATCGATGAAGTCATTCCGTATGGTAAGCGTGTCGGAGCAGGGCATTGATATTGTGGTGCTGGTCACATCTGGGCTCTCCAACCCGAGGCGTGCTGGTGACCATGCCGAACATCGAATCATGGCCGCACAATTTGAAGATGTCGGAACGATTAACGTAGTCGTTCTGACCTCTGCTATATTGACGGGGGCGGCTAGTGTAGAAGCTCTTGTTGTCGCCACAGAAGCCAAAGCCGCGGCCTTACAGGACGCTGGAATACTAAGCCCGGTTTCAAACCAAATAGCGACGGGTACAGGCACAGATTCCATAGCCGTAGTGAGCGGCCACGGACCGAAAACGGTGTGCTATTGCGGTAAACATGTCTTGTTTGGAGAGGTTTTAGGGCGTTTAGTAACTCAGGCAGTGGCTTCTTCTATAGAGTGGGATAGCATCCAATAAGCAAACAATAGTGAGTGAATTCAGAAGATGGAAGATAAACATTATCAACAGCTTACGTTCCACCATGTGGGCATTCCAATAACAGAAAAATTGCCAGAAGATACCTATAACTCCCAGTTGAAAATGCATGCCACAGGGTATTTTGACACCCCATATGCCATGGAGTGGATGGAGTTTGATGACGACAGTGATCTTCCGGAAATTATAAAAAAACAGCCGCACATTGGGTATGTGGTTGAAGATCTGGAAAAAGCTATTGCTGGCCGCCAAATAATTTTAGAGCCCTCTAGCCCGAGTGAAGGCGTTACAGTGGCATTTATACTCGAAGGTCGCGATTTGATTGAGTTTTTGCAATTTGACAAGCCTGAAGAAGAAGTCTGGCCCCATCCGAATAAGTTCTTGCTCGAGAGTTTAAAGGCGACCCGCTAGTATAAGGGGCGCATGTTGCAGAAAAGCATTTTTGGAAAAGTAATGCCTTTCCCCTGTCGGTAATCTCTCCCTCGAAAGTTAAGCGGACAAATCAATGCAAGACAGTCAAACAAGCCCTATTAAGCAGCATGAGCGCATGATGCGAGTAGAAAAGTACATTGAAGAAAACCTAGATGCAGAGCTTTCTGTTGACTTGCTTTCGGAAATTGCCTGCTATTCGCGCTTTCATTTCCACCGTTTATTCAAAGCGAGCTTTGGTCAGGGCATTCATGCCTATAAAAAACGGCTGCTGCTTGAACGAAGTGTGGCTCAGCTCCTATATTCGAGTGAACCCATAACACAAGTGGCACATGCCGCGGGCTATGACAATCAGGCTTCGTACAACAAAGCCTTTAGAAAAATGTATGACACCACTCCATCGATCTGTCGTCAGCAAAAACTTTCATTTACTAAGACCCGATATGTCATTCAGGAGAGAAAATTAATGAAAGTAGAAATGCGCACACTAAAAACCGTAAAAGTACTCAGAGTTAGAAAGCGAGGTGACTATGCTGATTCAGCGGCAGAGGCGTGGGGTACGCTAATGCCCTTTATGTATGGCAAGCGTTTGATGGGCGCTGATATCGAGCGCTTTGGCGTATCTCATGACGACCCGACAGTGACCGATCCTGATAATATTCGCTACGATGCTTGCGTGAGCTGCGATCAGGATGTCACTCCCGAAGGGGAAGTTTGTTGGGACAAGGTAGATGGGGGCTTATATGCGGTATTCAAGCATGAAGGTGCCTATGAAAACCTGGGAGACACCTACCAACAAATTTTTCAGTACTGGTTACCAGAAAGCGGTTATCAACTTAGGGACGCGCCTTTATTTGATAAATATCTAAATCGAGATCCACGTAAAACCAAACCTGAGAATCTCAAAACTGAAATTCATATACCTGTGCTTAAACGCTGAAAAGTGACTGAGTATTGAGCGGTGGAGGCCCGCCGTTCGATATTGTTGTGGACTGTTCAAGACCTCTGACCAGTAGTATGCTGTATGAAATGCTATGGATTTTTGGCGGTATTACTTTTCACAAATGGAGATGAAGATGAAAGTTATGAATTGTAAGCAATTAGGTGGAGCTTGTGAAAAAGAGTTTCATGCCGATACATTTGAAGGTATGGCAGAACTAAGCAAGCAGCACGGAATGGAAATGCATCAGGCGCAGGATGCCGCACATCTTGAGGCTATGCAGGAAATGGGCGAGCTGATGAAAACTCCAGACGAAATGAAAAAATGGTTTGAATCGAAGAGAAAGGAATTCGAAGCACTGCCGAATATGTAAACCTTCCATAAGCTGCTGGCTCCCTTGGTGTCAGCACTTTGATCTTGTTTGTGGCCGAGCTCGCCAAGCCATAATCACTCTATGAAATTGTAGTTGACGCCACTAGGACAGTTGTCCTATCATCGTCTCCGGCTGGGACAATTGTCCTAGTTGGAGCCGAGGGGTGTGTTTGCTGGGTGAATCAGGCCCATAAATCAATTGAAGTAATACCCGCCAAGTTTTTTCAATATGAATTATTGTGAGAAATCTCTGTGTAACCAGAAGGTATTGTGATGAGTGATCTATCTAAGAGAGATCAAATTATTGCGGCTGCGGATCAGCTTTTTTATCAAAATGGATTTGAACATACCTCGTTCGCTCATATCGCCGAGGCCGTGAACATCTCGCGAGGTAACTTTTATTACCATTTCAAAACCAAAGATGAAATCTTGGCCGCGGTAATCAATCTTCGCTTGGCCGATAAGCGGGCCATGCTGGAGCAATGGGAGATCGAGGACAAAAATCCTGCTGAACGTATTCGTAGCTTTATCAAAATATTGATCTTAAATCGCGCGAAAATCATCCGGTTTGGCTGTCCCTTGGGGACTTTGACTACTGAATTGACCAAGCTGGATCACTCCGCTCAGGAGGACGCAAATAGGCTATTTACTTTGTTTCGCAGCTGGTTAACGCAACAGTTTCAGGCCCTAGGTTATAACAATCGTGCGGATGAGCTGGCGATGCATCTGCTTGCCCGAAGTCAGGGCGTTGCCACTTTAGCGAATGCTTTCACTGACGAAAAATTTATCAGGCAAGAAGTCAAACATCTATATGAATGGCTAGATCAGTATGCCGAGGGCGTTGCTTGAATATGGGACTAAATTTTATTTCTTGGGAATAGACACTATGTTTGTCGTATTGCTGAAATTTTCAGACCAGCGAAGTCGGGCGCCGGAATTTATGCAAGCTCATAAAGACTGGATAAAACGGGGTTTTGAGGATGGAGTATTTTTACTCGCCGGAAGCCTGCATGAGAATGTGGGGGGCGGTATCTTTGCGCATAATACTTCTCTTGAAGCTTTGCAAAAACGTGTGAATGAAGATCCGTTTATTGTGCATGACGTTGTCACCGCGGATGTTTTGGAAATGTCGCCTAGCTTGGCGGACGAGCGACTTAACTTCCTGCTGGTTTAGGCCGGCTTCGTTATAGGTATAAGATATGAGTGATTGTTTTATTGCGCCAGATGGTAAGGCTCGATGCCGCTGGAGTGGGGCCGCACCGGAATTTTTGGACTATCACGATCATGAGTGGGGTTTCCCTGTTGACGATGACCAGCGTCTATTTGAGAAGTTGTGCCTGGAAAGCTTTCAGTCTGGCCTGAGTTGGCGCACCATCCTTGTAAAACGCGATAACTTTCGCACAGCATTTCACAATTTTGATTTTGAAAAGATTGCACGATTTACCGAGAAAGACGTGGAGCGCTTGCTGATGAATGAAGGCATAGTTCGGCATCGAGGTAAAATCGAAGCGGTAGTTAATAACGCCAAATGTGCCACGAAAATGGTCAGGCGTGAAGGTTCATTGGGAGCCTTTTTTTGGCGGTATGAAGCTAAAGCGGACGAGCTTGCGGAACCTCAAACTGTTAGCACCTCGAAAGAGTCTATCGCTTTAGCAAAAGAACTCAAAAAAATGGGTTGGAAGTTTCTTGGGCCCACGACACTATTCGCTTTTTTGCAGGCAATGGGTTTGATTAACGACCATCAAGAGGGCTGTACGATCAGGCGTAAGGTTGTTCTGGCGAGAGGCGATTTTAAGCGGCCTGTGCCAAAAACTGATTAAACGACAAGGGAGGCTGGTTACTTTCTTGCGTCGTGAAGTGGTGTTTATGCGTTAGGAATTAGGGCCTTTAGTTTTTTCCGCCTAATTCCCGTCAGAGCGATTAGCGCCGAGCCAAACAACCAAACCGCGGCAGGAGCTGGAACTGGAGACGGTAGTTCGATTGTGGTAATTGCGGTAAACCGGCCTTGTGAATTTACTGGGATAAATGAACTGGCTGTCATTGTGAATGTTCCCGTGCCTCCTGTAAGGGCTAGTATCTCATTGAAAAAAGCGCTGTCTACACCGGAGGTTTCGAGTGTTATCGATGCCGCGCCGATTGCATCAGTGTCGTATTTATTTTGAACTTCTGTGCGCAGGGAGTGCGTGGTGCCCGTAGCCCAGAGTTGGCCGCTATAGTAAAACTCAAAAGCTTCTGTGGCGCCCGTATACATTTCAAAACCTGGGGTGCTGCTGCCCGGGCTTGAGTATGAAGTAAGGTCCAGACCGCCAAAGCGGAAAGAAAATAAGTTTAAATCTTTGCCTGCCAGAGAGCTAAATCCATTCATGGATTGGCCAAACCCCGTTGAACTGTCGATATGTCCCCACATAGTAGAGCCCGCTACCCACGGAATTGCGGTTGTGCCACTGCTTTGTAGACTTGAGTTAAATGACACCGTCGCCGCATTAATGGATAAAGAAAGGCTTAAACCAAGCAGGATCAATATTTTCTTCAGCATCAATGTGCACTCCGTTGCGGGCTGATCTTTCCAGTGACTAATTTTTTAGGGTTGAGTTGAAGGGAAGTATAAAGTACCTCAAGATATTGCGTGCCACCTAAAAAGGTGGCAAGCACAAGCCCTGGAAGGCATTAAGGTAAGAGCGCTTTAATGGCCATGCCTTCTATTGAGAAAAACTGTGCGGCACTAGTGTAAAGGACTTTAACTATGGCAATTTGCTCAATCATTCGAAACAGCTTATATGGATTCATGTGTGTCTTTAGTATGGGCGTCAGTGCGGCGATCGTTGATTATGGTTCATACCTTACTGATACGAAGACCGGTCTGGATTGGCTGGATGTTACAACATCAGTAAACCAATCATACGATTATGTTAACGGTCAGTTCGGCCTAGGGGGTGAATATGAGGGCTGGCGTTTTGCAAGTGGTAGTCAATTCAATGAATTGGTCAATCACTATACAGGCTCGAGCATTAGCGCTGGAAACTATGGAAAGATTGTTCACGCTGAAAATAAAATTGATAGCTTAGTGGATTTATTCGGAAGTACTTTAGATGCCTTCTATCATAATGAGGTGGGAAAATCCCATGATGAATATTACAGTCTAGCGGAAGGTGAAGGCTTGGATTATACAGCCGGTTGGGTTTCTGATGTAGGCAATCTAACTAGCGGTCCGTCATTCTGGATCGCGGTGGTATACGACAACGATATCGCGAACGCACCTGATTTAACGAGGGCCCATAATGATTATTTTCCCTCGGGTTATTCTAACTATAGTCTTGGTTCTTATCTTGTCCGTGATGCTCTCGTGACAACTCCAATTCCAGCGGCCGTGTTTATGTTTGCACCGGCTTTATTGGGGCTCATGGGCTTACGTCGCAAGCGGCGTATTTGATGCTGTTTAGTGTTGGTACGGTCCTACACCAGTAAATTTGGGCGTGGTGTTTTATAATTAAGGTCATCTTTATTTAGGGCCTTCGGCCAAAACTTAGTTAAGAACACTGTCGTCTAATAACCCTTTATCAATCAAATGTTGCAAGGTTTCTCTGCATCTCTTTTGAAGCATATCTCTAAGTAAGCGAACAGCAGGGGTAATCGATTGTCTGCTCGGGCAAATAAGCCATAACTCCGTAGGCCTAGGCGTGAAGTCGGGCATGACATTGACTACCTTTCCGGACAATAGGTCATCGGACATGTCGAGACAGGATTTAATTGCAAGGCCTTTACCGGCAACACACCAGCGCCTTACGAGATCACCGTCGTTGGACGCGCGATCGCCACTCATCTTAATTTTGTAAAGTGCATCCCCCTGAGAGAAACTCCAGTTGTCATGAATGATGTCGTGTAGTTGGTAAAACAAGCCGTTATAGGCTGTTAGCTCGTGAGGATGTTTCGGTGTGCTGTTCTTCGCTAGATACTCTGGCGTAGCACAAAGTAGGCCTGGAACATTACAAATTTTAAACCCATAGAGGCTCGCATCATTGGGTGAACCGTAGCGCAGTGCGATATCGACAGCATCGCGATAGAAATCGATGTTGCTGTCGCTGATGTTTAATCTCAAGCTCACTCTCGGGTGGGTCTCCATAAAATCATCAATCCAGGGTGCCACCAGGTTACGCCCAAGATCTGATGACAATGCAAGACGCAACTCGCCGTCCACAGTATCTAGGTCTTCCCGTATGTTTTGCTTAGCTTGACTCAGCATGTCGAGGGCTTGTTGGCACTGGGGAATATACCGCTCACCGGCACTTGAGAGCCGAAGCTGACGCGTGGTACGTATAAACAACTCTGCCCCCAACACCTTTTCAACTCGCTTGAGCGCCGCACTGGCGGTCGCCGTTCGCATGTCTAGATGGGAGGCTGCGGCTGTAATGCTGCGGAATTCCGCAACTTTGAGTATCACTTGAAGGTCTTCAATCAGCATATTGTCAAATATATTTTGATAATGATTCAATTATTATGCTGTTTATAGCGTATCAATCAAGTTTTATTATGTTTCTCAGCTAATCAAACCGGAGACACATTATGAAAGCTATAGGCTATACCCAATCCTTACCTATCAGTGACGCTCAGTCCTTAATCAACATTGATTTACCTCAACCTAAAGCTCGGGGCCTCGATTTATTGGTCAAGGTCAATGCCATCGCCGTCAACCCCGTGGACTATAAAATTCGCCAGAATGTTGCGGCGGGAGACGGCGAGTATAAGGTGCTTGGCTGGGATGTCGTGGGTGAAGTTGTCGCTACTGGGGAGGCCGTTAAGCAGTTCCAAGTAGGCGATCAAGTTTATTATGCTGGAGACCTTAATCGTCAGGGCGGTAACGCCGAATATCAGCTCGTCGACGAGCGCCTTGCGGGTACCAAGCCAAAAAGTCTTTCAGATGCTGAAGCCGCCGCCCTTCCATTAACAACAATTACGGCCTGGGAGTTGTTGTTTGAGCATCTTTCACTTCGCCAGCAAGGCCCTGATGTCAAAGATCGTTCCGATGAGATTATTTTGGTGGTGGGAGCGGCCGGCGGTGTTGGCTCTATTTTTATACAGTTGGCCAAAGCGATTACCGGTGCCACGATTATCGCCACCGCGTCCCGTGAAAGTTCGGCTGCGTGGGTAAAGAAGCTAGGCGCGGATTATGTTGTTGATCACAGTCAGCCTCTTTCTCCGCAGATTGAGGCGCTAATTGAACGCGAGGGCATCGCCCAAGTCAGTCATGTGGCGAGCCTCAACAATACGCAAGCTCATTTCGATAGCTATACGGATCTGCTGGTGCCTTTCGGAAAGATCGCCATAATTGACGACCCCGAGTCGCTGAACGTGATGAAGCTGAAACCCAAAAGTTTGTCTCTACATTGGGAGTTTATGTTTGCACGCTCGATGTTTAATGCGGCAGATATGCACGAGCAAAGTCGTTTGTTGAATCGAGTCTCGGATTTAGTCGATCAAGGTTTTATCCAAACCACCGCGGGTAAAAACCTAGGGACGATTAACGCCGAGAATTTGCAGCGGGCGCATTTGGAATTGGAGTCTGGACGCTCTATCGGCAAGATTGTTTTGGAGGGCTTTTAAGTTAGTGTCGCCCCTGTGTGTGCTTGCAACGGTTCTTTCCTGAACGCGGCTATCGGCTGAATTAACCACTGGCTTTCGTCACTAAGCACCGGTATAGCCGCTTAAGCTATACGGTGCTGATAGCTTTCTGCGCTGGCGCTAAGGGCTTTCAATCAGGTTTAAGCTTTGTTGAATTTAGCCAGGGAAATGCTCGAATTTTTTACCCCCCAAGCCTGCCTTTAACCAGTGAGCTTCTTCGTTAACAAATATGTTGGCTTCAGGTATCTCTTCGAATGCCTTGGATAAAGACCCCGCTGGGATAATTAAAGATTGCCCGCTTTTATTCAGGAAAGGCAGTGCGCTGCCGCACTTAGAGCAAAATGCTTTGGAAAAACCTCTGCTGGGGTGATCGTAATTGGAGACTCCTTCATGGCCGCTTAGCCACTCAATATTTTCAGGGTCGGTGAAAATATTGGCTGCAAAGGCCGACCCAGTCAGTTGCTGACATTGCCGGCAATGACAGATATAGAAGTTATTAAATTGGTGCTTTACTTGATAGCTCACCTCGCCACATAGGCACCCACCCTTCAGTGTCGCTCTGCTGACTCCATATTTGGCTTTTTCGTTATTCATGTTGTCTCCTTTGCTTAATAAACTAGGTGCAGGAGGCCAAAACCTCACTAAAGCTCATGATACAAGCCCCGTAGTGACTTATTTAAGCGACTTTTAGTCTGTGCTACCATGACTTAATCTCATGATGGATTAAGATGAAATGAGCCAGTCACTTCCCGCTTTGAACGCTGTCCGAATTTTCGAGGCTGCTGCTCGCCTGCAAAATTTCACGAAGGCCGCTGAAGAAATTCATATCACTCAAGGCGCTGTCAGTAAACAAATAAAGCTCCTAGAGCAGCAGCTAGGTTGTCAGTTGTTCATTAGAACCGGCCCTATACTCAAGCTCAGTGAGGCGGGTAGAGAATTTCAAGCTGTCGCTGAGGCCTCCCTATCGATTATTCGGCGGGGCACCGCAAAAATAAGAAACCGTTCAAATAAAACACCGCTAACCATTAGTTTATTGCCAAGTTTTGCACACAATTGGTTCTTGCCCAATATGGCAGCGTTTGAACGGGATTTGCCGGATATTTCTTTGCGTTTGGCGCCTTCATATCATGCGGTCGACTTGGGTGAGGAGTCAGATATAGATCTGGCGATTCGATTGGGGCGTGGGGATTGGCCTAATTTGCACAGTTTGCAAATCACAGAAGATGAGTTGATCGCCGTCTGCGCGCCTACCGTCGCGAGCGAATTAGCTGATGTTGGTGACTTGATCCATCAGAGGCTAATTGTAGATTCCTCCCCATATGATGAGTGGCACCGATGGAAAGCTAAGGCAGGTTTGCACTATACGGCCAAAAACTGTCTGTACTTAGACGATGTGAATTTGCAATTATCAGCCGCGATTGAGGGGAAAGGAGTATGTCTCACTCGCAGGAGTTTTGTGGTTTCACAGCTGGCTCAAGGAAAGTTGGTACAGGCCTTCGACATTAGCCTGCACTCAGAATTTAATTTCTATTTGGTCTGTCCTGAGAATCGTTTGGCAGAAGAGAAAGTAGCGAAGTTTTACCAATGGATAAAAGATATTCGATACAGTGGGCCGTTAACGAATGAGGACGAACGCACGGGATTTGGAAACTAGGTTCAAACAACAGATTGTTAAGCCAGTGATACCATGTTAATTTTTAGCAAATATCTTGGAGTTCACGTGTGTCTTTACAGCTAGAAAACATTTCCTTGAGTGTAGATGGTCAGCGGCATATCCATGCCACTAGCCTGACCTTAGAAAAATCCACTATGAATGTGCTGCTTGGCCCCACGCTTTCAGGCAAAACTAGCTTGATGCGCTTAATGGCAGGCTTAGATATGCCGACAAGCGGCCGCATTCTGTGGAACGGCAAGGACGTGACAAAAACCAGGGTGCAAGACCGTGACATTGCCATGGTTTATCAACAATTTATTAACTACCCCTCAATGAGCGTCTACGAAAATATCGCTTCGCCCTTGCGAATCATGAGGAAAAGCCAGAATGAGATCGATAAAGCGGTTAAAAAATCCGCAGATTTGATGAAGCTTGGCCCCTATCTACACAGAAAACCTCTAGAACTATCCGGCGGCCAACAGCAGCGCTGCGCTTTGGCTAGAGCTTTGGTGAAGGAGTCTGGCTTGGTTTTGCTGGATGAGCCATTAGCGAATCTAGATTATAAACTGCGCGAAGAATTACGCGCTGAGATTCCGAAGATTTTTGCCGAATCTGGCGCAATTTTTGTTTATGCCACCACTGAACCAGAAGAGGCCCTGTTGCTAGGGGGGAATACCGCCACACTGCACCAAGGCACAATTACTCAATTTAATAAAACCAATCAAGTTTACCACCAGCCGCAGGACACCATTACCGCCAAAACCTTTTCCAATCCACCAATGAATTTTTTGAAGCTGACTAAAGAGGGTTCGAGTATCACCTTGGGTGATAAGGCACATATTAATTCAGAAACCAAAAGTTTGGATATCGATAAGGGCTCGACCGATAGACATGAATTGACGACAGTTGATCATTTTAAACATTTACCCGATGGTGACTATATTGCCGGTTTTCGCTCCAATCATTTGGAGCTGCATCGCCATAACCCACAGTCCATAGCCTTTACCACTACGCTGGATATTACTGAAATTACCGGTTCTGAGACCTTTCTGCACATGAACTATGACAATGATCATTGGGTTGGGCTGGTGCACGGCGTTCACGATTTGGCGCTGGGAGAAAAGCTAGAAGTTTTTCTCGACCCTTCACATATATATACATTCGGACTGGATGGGAATATTGTCGCAAGCGCTTCCTACGCCAAGGGAATTTAATCGCTAATGGCAAAAATAACACTCTCTAATTTAGCTCACAGCTACTCAAAAAACCCGGCGTCACCCAGTGACTTCGCGTTAAAAACAATTGATCACGTATGGGAAGATGGCTCGGCCTATGCTCTTTTGGGACCTTCAGGTTGTGGCAAGTCGACTCTGCTAAACATTATATCGGGTTTGTTGGCACCGTCTCAGGGCAAGGTGCTGTTTGACGATAATGATGTCACTAACGCGAGCACCTCGGAAAGAAACATTGCTCAAGTTTTTCAGTTTCCAGTGGTTTATGACACCATGACGGTCAGGCAGAACTTAGCCTTTCCCTTGAAGAATAGAAAGCTGGGCGCCGCCTACATCGACGCCCGTGTTAAGGACGTGGCCAACATGATTGGCATGCAAGATTTTTTGAATGATAAAGCCAGTGGGCTCACCGCCGACGCGAAACAAAAAATCAGTTTGGGTCGTGGTATTGTCCGCGAAGACGTTAACGCTATCCTTTTCGACGAACCCTTAACGGTTATTGACCCGCAGATGAAGTGGGAACTTAGAACCCAGCTGAAAGCGCTGCATCAGCAATTGGGCCATACCATGATTTACGTCACTCACGACCAAACCGAGGCCTTAACATTTGCCGATAAAGTGGTGGTTATGTCGGAAGGTGAAGTAGTGCAAGTGGGTACCCCAACGGAACTGTTTGAGCGACCTGCTCATACCTTTGTAGGCTTTTTTATTGGTTCACCGGGCATGAATGTATTGCCCGCCACGGTTGTTGGCAGTAAAGCCATGATTGGAAACCATGAAATTCAGCTTAATTTTACCTACGAACAATTGTCGGGAACAATTGAAATGGGTATTCGTCCTGAATATATCAAGCTATCAAATGAGCCCTCAGGCTTAGCCATTAAAATTGATCGTGTCGAGGATGTGGGGCATCACAAAATAGTCAGAGCTCGTCACGCGCTCGATGATCGGTCCCTTGATATTAATGTGATTGTTAAAGAAGGCCTTGAGATTACAGACGATATGCAATACCTAGTTTTCGAAAGAGACAAAATTAACATATATGCCGATCAATGGCTGCAAGATGGGAAGGCGGCAATATGAAGAAGACCTTGAACCAAAAAGCCTGGTTTATGGTGTTGCCGGTTCTGTTGTTAGTGGCGTTCTCGGCCATCATTCCCCTAATGACGGTGGTTAACTATTCGGTGCAGGACACCTTTGGAAATAATGAATTTTTTTGGGTGGGTCTCGAATGGTTTGAAGAAATACTTCACTCTGAACGCATGCATGACGCGCTTAGCCGGCAGGCGATGTTTACTGCGATTATTTTGCTGATCGAAATTCCATTAGGTATTTTTGTCGCCTTGCATATGCCGAAGAATAAGGGTTTTTGGTCATCCCTATGTTTGGTGCTTGTGGCCCTTCCTCTCCTAATCCCCTGGAATGTTGTCGGCACTATTTGGCAGGTTTTTGGGCGCGTTGATATTGGCCTATTAGGTCATTCACTGGCGTCTTTAGGCATTGATTATAATTACACACAGAACAGTACTGCGGCCTGGTTTACCATAATTATTATGGATGTTTGGCATTGGACCTCACTGGTGGTGCTGCTCTGTTACGCTGGCCTGCAATCCATTCCAGACGCCTATTACCAAGCGGCAAAAATTGATCAAGCCAGTCGCTGGAATGTATTTCGTCACATTCAGCTACCAAAAATTAAGGGCGTATTGTTAATCGCGATCTTATTGCGTTTCATGGACAGTTTCATGATTTATACGGAACCCTTCGTGCTCACTGGCGGCGGCCCTGGGAATGCCACGACGTTTCTTTCTATTGATTTGGTGAAAATGGCCATTGGACAGTTCGATTTAGGGCCGGCGGCCGCCTTCTCCCTGATGTATTTCCTAGGGATATTACTGGTCTCATATGTGTTCTATACCTTGATGGTGAACAGCGAAGGGCAGGGCTCATAATGAAAATTAATAAATCGGCCTGTGTAATGGTTTTGTATATATTGTTCTTGATGCTGCCTATCTATTGGCTGATCAACATGAGCTTTAAAACCAATCAGGACATATTGAATTCTTTTTCACTATGGCCGCATAACTTTACCTTTGACAATTACATCGTGATATTTACCGACCCCAGCTGGTACAAGGGCTACTTGAACTCCATCACTTATGTGCTGATGAATACCTTAATTTCCTTGGCTGTAGCACTGCCAGCCGCCTACGCGTTTAGCCGCTACAGCTTCATGGGTGATAAGCATCTGTTTTTTTGGTTGTTAAGTAATCGTATGGCTCCCCCTGCGGTTTTTGCGCTGCCCTTTTTTCAGCTGTACTCCAGTGTTGGTTTATTTGATACTCATATCGCGGTGGCACTTGCTCACACCCTATTTAATGTGCCACTTGCAGTATGGATACTCGAAGGTTTTATGCGCGGTGTGCCAAAAGAAATTGACGAAACAGCTTATATAGACGGCTATGGATTTTTTGGATTTTTCCGGAAGATTTTTATGCCGCTTATCGCTTCGGGTATTGGTGTTGCGGCTTTCTTTTGTTTTATGTTTTCCTGGGTTGAGTTATTGCTGAGCCGCACACTCACCTCAGTGGATGCTAAATCAATTGCCGCGACAATGACGCGAACGGCCTCGGCTTCTGGTTTGGACTGGGGCCTGTTGGCCGCCGCGGGTGTGTTGACAATCATACCCGGCGCCCTAGTTATCTATTTTGTTCGCAATCATATAGCTAAGGGCTTTGCCCTTGGCCGTGTATAGGGAGAGCTGTATATGGATTTTTCTTGGATGGGGTGGACCACGCCCACAGCCATATTTTTCATTGCCATTGCTGTCGCTTTACTATTAATGATTATATGGGGTGTTGTTGCTCCACAAGCTCCGCGACGTGGAATACTGCAATTTTCGACAACCCCTGGTGACCGTCTATTTATCAGCATGTTAGGCTCCGCCTTTATATGTCTAGGGTGGCTAGCGTTTTTTGGTGCGCCACTGTGGGGGGCTTTACTGCTGTGCCTGATTTACGCTGTATCTGTTTTTAAGTGGGTATAGCATCCAGATTGAAATGCGATCAAAACTAGTTGGAGATAATAATGAAGGTTAATTTTAAGGTGCTTAGATCTGCAATCAGACAGATTGCTGTGATCGGTGTAGGTTTGACAATCAGTATCAATGGCGTCGCCGATGGCGCCAGTATCGACAAGTGGCTGCAGGAATTTCAACCCTCGAGTTTAACGAGCGCTGAACAAGTAAAAGAAATGCAATGGTTTATAGACGCTGCGAAACCCTACGCTGGCATGGAAATTCGGGTTGTATCTGAAACCATCGCCACACACGAATATGAATCTAAGGTGTTGACGAAAGCGTTTACTGAACTCACTGGTATCAAGGTTGTTCATGATCTGATCGGTGAGGGTGACGTGGTCGAGAAATTGCAAACGCAGATGCAGTCGGGGCAAAACATCTACGACGCCTATGTTAATGACTCTGATCTCATCGGCACTCACTGGCGCTATAAACAGGCTCGCAATCTGACAGACTGGATGGCAGGGGCCGGCAAAGATGTTACCAATCCTACTCTAGATATTAATGATTTTATTGGCACCGAGTTCACCACGGGCCCTGACGGAAAGCTCTACCAGCTACCTGACCAACAGTTCGCTAACTTGTATTGGTTTCGCTTGGACTGGTTTACCAATCCGGAGATCATGGCAGACTTCAAACGACATTACGGCTATGAACTTGGCGTTCCTGTTAATTGGTCGGCGTATGAAGATATAGCCGAATTTTTTACCGGCAGAGTGATTGACGGTAACAAGGTTTATGGCCACATGGATTACGGTAAAAAAGACCCTTCCTTGGGTTGGCGTTTTACCGATGCGTGGATGTCGATGGCGGGTATGGGCGACAAAGGTGAGCCCAACGGCCTGCCCGTCGACGAGTGGGGTGTTCGGGTCAACGAGCAGTCACAAGCCACTGGCTCTTGCATGGCTCGGGGCGGCGCTACCAATAGTCCGGCTGCAGTATACGCTGTGCAGAAATACGTAGATTGGCTGGAAAAGTACGCACCACCTGCCGCCGCAGGCATGGTGTTTTCTGAAGCAGGTCCGGTACCATCGCAGGGCAATATTGCACAACAGATATTTTGGTATACCACCTTCACGCCAGATATGGTGAAGCCCGGTATTGCTGTGGTTAACGGAGATGGCACACCCAAATGGCGCATGGCACCGTCTCCACACGGTGCTTACTGGCAGCAAGGTACCAAAATTGGTTATCAAGACGCTGGTTCTTGGACCTTGATGAAATCAACTCCGGTCGAACGGTCTAAAGCTGCTTGGTTGTATGCTCAGTTTGTTGTATCGAAAACAGTTGATGTTAAAAAGTCCCATACTGGCCTTACCTTTATTCGTGAAAGCACCATTGGTCATGAGTCATTTACTGAACGAGCCCATAAGTTGGGTGGCTTGGTAGAGTTTTATCGCTCACCCGCAAGGGCGAGCTGGTCACCCACGGGCACAAATATTCCTGACTACCCTAAGATGGCTCAATTGTGGTGGCAAAATATTGGTGATGCTTCATCGGGCTCAAAAACACCACAGCATGCACTCGATGCTTTGTGTAAAGCCCAAGAGAAACTTTTGAAGCGCTTACAGCGTTCCGGTGTACAAAAAGAACTTGGGCCTAAGCTCAATGAAGTGAAAGGCGCCGATTATTGGTTGGCGCAACCTGGCGCACCTAAGGCTAAGCTTGAGGAAGAAAAACCAGCGCCAGTTACCGTCAGTTATGAAAGCTTACTTAAATCGTGGCAGTAAATTTTTAACGACGGACTACATGCTGAGTGCAATGTTGGGATCTGTAGTAACTTTGTCAGCGACTTGGACGGGCTTACTATGATTCCTTGTTGCTGTGTTTTTTGGGTTTGAGAGTGTTGACTATGTACTTGCAAGGTTATTTGAATCGTATTGCTTATGAGGGCGATGTACAGCCTGATTTAGACTGCCTAAAACGAATACATCGTTGTCACGCCCTCACCGTGCCCTATGAAAATCTCGATGTGCAGCTTGAACGCCCACTAGACCAAGACCTTGAACGTATTTTTGATAAGATCGTTTCTCGCCGGCGTGGCGGCTGGTGTTATGAGCAAAACGGCCTGCTTGGATGGGCACTGAGTGAGATTGGTTTTGATGTAACTCGAGTGGCTGGAGCCGTAGATCGCCGTGAACATGGTGACGAGAAACTGGGGAATCACCTTGTTCTGCTGGTAGAATTAGACAAGACCTACCTGGTAGATTTAGGTCTCGGCGACGGTTGCCGCGCGCCACTCCCTCTTGCGGAGGGCTCCCATCAACAAGGGGAGTTGTCATTCCGATTGGAGCGTATCGAGGACAGATACTGGCGGTTTAACAATCATTCCTTTGGCGCCCCTGCATCATTTGACTTCAGGCAAGAAATGGCCGATGAGCCGTTGTTAGTTAGCATGTGCCATAAGCTTCAAGTTAGCCCAGACTCTAGCTTCGTACAAAATTTTGTAGCTCAAATCATGCAAGAAAGTAGTGTCACTAGCCTGACGGGTAAGGTCATGACCGTTAAGACATCGGCAGGAAGCACAAAAACAGAACTTTCATCGGCTGCAAATCTGAAGAGTATTTTGGCCGAGGTTTTTGGTATTGAAGATCTAGAAATACAATCTCTCTGGTCAAAAATACAAGCAAGGCATACCGCTTTGTTTGGTGCTCAGGCTTTGGATCAAGTTGAAGCACCGAAAACCGATCCCTAAGAACTTATTCCTTCCATATAGAGCCGACGGTAAGGGTGGCGAGTCCGAAATTTTTATTGAGTTGAGCGACTTACTGAGAAATGGAGTTCCTTGGGCTTGTTAAATTTTCTTCAAACATTTCGTCTACTTGCAGACATTTTCCCTCTTGCCAATTTTCTTGAAGCCGCTCTCTAAACTGGATGATTTCATCTCGTTGAGCCACTAGCCCATCCATTAAAGTTTCGACTTCAAGTCGGCGAACATCTAATTGATGCAGTACTTTCTCATGATCAAGCCCTTCGGTTGGGCCAGTATCCGCGAGCACGGTTAAGATATCTTCCAAGCTGAACCCTAGCCGTTTTGCACATTGGATTCTTGCTAAGCGCTGAGTACTCTCATCATCATAGCTGCGATAACCATTTGGGCCTCTGCTTGTCTTAGGTAGTAGGCCTTTACTTTCGTAAAAGCGAATCGTATGGGCTGCTAAACCACTGACCTTTGCCAATTCACCAATTTTCATCGCTCGCTCTCTTGTTCAATAATTAGACTCTTGACATTAAAGTTAACTTTAAGCTTATACTTTTGGAAAATCAAGATATGCGCCGCTGAGCGCCCGGAGACCGAAATGACTCACACTGTATTCACGCCACTCACCCTGCCAAATGGCGCAACACTACCAAACCGTCTAGCAAAGGCCGCAATGGAGGAAAATATGGCGGCAACGGGGCATCTACCCGGAGATGATATTTTCCAGTTGTATAAAACCTGGTCTGCTGGCGGCACAGGGCTGCTAATTACTGGCAACGTGATGGTAGATCATCGTGCTATGACGGGCCCGGGAGGCATTGCTCTGGAGGCGGACACACCCTTAGAGCCCTTTAAGCAGTGGGCCCAAGCAGGCACTCAAAATGGCACAAAGATATGGATGCAGATCAATCATCCAGGTCGTCAAGTGTATGCAGCGATGGGGGGGCAGGTGCTTTCACCGTCAGATATATCTCTGGATATGGGAAAGCACAGCAAATTATTTGCTAAACCGAGCCCCATGACAGAGGCCGAGATTCAGGACTTAATCCAGCGTTTTGTAACGACCGCGGCTCGAGCAGTTGAAGCGGGCTTTAACGGTATTCAGATCCACGCGGCGCATGGTTACCTTTTATCGCAGTTTTTGTCGCCTCTGACAAACAAGAGAAGTGATCAATGGGGCGGCAGTCTTGAGAATCGAGCACGCTTACTCTACGAAGTTGTGAAAGCCGTCAAGCAAGCCTTACCCAAGGATATAGCGATCACTGTTAAGCTTAATTCGGCCGATTTCCAGCGAGGGGGTTTCGACTCGCAGGATGCATTGGCTGTGGTTAAAGCGCTTGGAGATTTACAGGTAGACTTGGTTGAGTTATCGGGTGGAAGTTATGAAAGCCCCGCCATGCAAGGGAATACGGCCGATGGCCGCACTCTGGATCGCGAGGCTTACTTCCTCGAATTCGCCAAAGACATTGCCAAACAAGCCTCTATGCCAATCATGACAACGGGTGGAATTGTCCGTTTACCGGTTGCGCAAAACGTACTGGATGAAGGCGTAGACATGGTAGGCATTGGTCGGGCATTGGCATTTAGTCCAGACCTTCCCGACCTATGGAAAACTTCGCCAGACGCCATCGCAACTTTACCCGATGTAAAGTGGAAAGATAAAACCATGGCGGCTATTGCCACTATGGCAATTACCAAGCGCCAGCTTCAGCGTATGGGTAAAGGCAAGGCTCCGAAGTCAAACTTGTCCCCACTTATATCCTTGATCTCGGATCAAGTGCGGCTGAAGAAGCTCACTAAAATTTATCGTAAGCGATATGCTAAGGGCTGAGAAATAATGCCGCTTATTATCGCAATTTAGGCTTTTCAGAGCCGCATTGCTTGGAATAATTTGAGGTAAGGTAAGCGAGTAGTGGCCTAGGCTGCGAGCAAATTAGGCAACTTATACCATTAAGTGGTACTTGAGCGTGAAATATATAGTGGGCATACTGCGTGCCACTGAATAAATATAATAACTTGAGATTGCTCTATGGATACGGCTACACGCAGTTACCGAAGGTATGTCCTGTTTATCCTTACCTTGGTCTATGTATTTAATTTCGTCGATCGTCAGATCCTGGTCATTCTGCAGGAGCCGATTAAAGCTGAGCTAGGGCTGTCCGATACACAGCTCGGCTTATTAACCGGCTTCGCCTTCGCTATATTCTACGTGATCATCGGTATTCCCATCGCCCGTTGGGCGGATGTAGGTAATCGCCGCAATATTGTCAGTCTGGCCATAGTGGTTTGGAGCGGTATGACCGCAATTTCGGGCTTAGCACAAAACTATGTTCAGTTATTGCTGGCAAGAATAGGCGTGGGCGTCGGTGAAGCAGGCGCCAGCCCGCCCTCTCACTCCATGATTTCTGATTATTATGCGCCAGAAGAGCGTGGCGCAGCCATGTCTATTTACAGCATGGGATTGTATATAGGAATACTCGTTGGTCTTCTACTGGGAGGCTGGCTGAGCGACAAAATCGGTTGGCGTATGGCTTTCTTTGCTGTGGGTTTGCCCGGTATATTAATGGCCGTGGTGGTGCGTTATACGCTTAAGGAGCCGCCCCGTGGTGGCACCACTATGGTGTCTGACCCGAATGTTGGAGAGCGTTATACCTTTAAAGAGACCTTGAGTTACTTATGGGGTTCAGTCGCCTTTCGCAACGCCTCTCTGGCTGCCGGTTTTTGTGCCTTTGCGGGTTATTCCTCATTAACGTTTACACCCTCTTTCTTAATTCGCAGTCACGGTATGAGCGTCTCGGAAGTGGGCCTGGCGCTGGGTCTAATTATTGGTATATCGGGTGTGATTGGTGCCCTCAGCGGTGGCTTCTTGGCAGACAAATTTGGTAAGAAGGATATGCGATGGTATATGTGGGTGCCAGGCATAGGCGTCTTCATCGGTTTGCCTTTCAGTTTGCTGGCACTGAACTTAGAGTCTCTAAACGCAACCTTGGCCTGTATATTTATTGGCAATATATTCATGTCTTGTTATCTCGGCCCAACCGTCGCGATTGCTCATCACTTGGTCAAGCCGTCCATGCGAGCCACCACCTCAGCGATTTTGTACTTCATCCTCAATATTGTGGGTTTAGGCTGTGGGCCTGTGGTGACGGGTATGGTCAGCGACTATTTGGCGCCTGAGTTCGGAGTTGAGTCGCTGCGGTATGCCTTGATGTTTTCTAGCTTTGTTGTGCTAATTGCAACCGCACAATACCTTCGCAGTGGTTCAGCCTTAGCAAAACACTCAGATGAAGAGCGCTCAGAGGGTACTGAAGAGGTTACAGCTTAGACCTATTACGAGAGACCTAATATGAGCAAAAGCATTTTTATCACTGGCGCCTCCTCCGGCCTAGGTAAACAAATGGCACTTGAGTTTGCCAGTCGGGGCTATAACGTGGCTCTAACGGCACGTCGAGAAGACGTTCTTTTGGCAGTGAAAAAGCAGATTCAAGAAAAGTATGAGGTAGAGGTTTTTGTTGCAGCCCTTGATGTATTGGATTATGAGCAGACCCAGCAAGTATTAATTGCTGCAGCCTCGCACTTGGGCGGAATTGACAAAGTGATTGCTAATGCCGGTATTGGCTTGGGCGGACGTATAGGTGAAGAGGGCGCATTTGGCTGCGCTCGAGATGTGATCAACACGAATGTGGTCGGTGCTATCGCGACTATTGACGCAGCAACGGCCTTTTTTCGCCAGCAAGGGCAGGGCCATATTGTCACGCTCAGTTCGGTGTCGGCTTTCAGAGGCTTGCCAGGTACCGCAGCTTACAGCGCATCTAAGGCCGCTATTAGTGTTTATAGTGAGGCATTGCGGGTGGAGACCTATAATGAAAATATTGATATTACTGTCTTATCTCCAGGTTATATTGATACCCCAATAAACAACTCTTTAGAGAGCCGCCCTTTTCTGATCGACCTAGTCAGTGGCGGCAAGATTTTAGCCGATTTAATTGAGAAAAAAGTAAAGCGCTCTACGGTTCCCTCTTGGCCTTGGGGTCTGGTGGCGCGTATTCTCGCTATACTGCCCACCGCTTTGGTGGCAAAGGTCATGGGTTAATCTTTTTTACGTGTCAGTGTTGAGTAAATCCCAGATAGCTCTGTACAGTGTTGCGGCGTGGTAGGGCTTATGAATTAGGCGACCGTGCCAGTTCTTTTTGGGGTACTCCAGATGTTTATCATCACTGAAACCACTTGTCAGCTGTATCTTTATATGGGGAAATTTCTCACTTACGATACTGGCCAGCTGATAGCCATCCATATCGGGCATAACAACATCTGATAAAACCAAATCGATGTGCTCTTGATTAAGAATTTGCAGTGCCTGTGAACCGCCGTTAGCGGTGAAGGTTCGGTAACCTTGTTTTCTTAATAGTGTTGAACCAAGTTCACGTAGGGGTTCCTCATCATCAACGATGAGGATAGATTCAAGACCTTCGGTCTGGTTTAAAGGCGCGATGGAGGAGAGAGGCGTTTCGGTAGTCCCATCATAGCGGGGAAAATAGAGTACAAATCTACTGCCTTGATCCAGTTCCGAGTAAACTCTGATGGCGCCACTAGCACGCTTCACAAAGCCAAAAACCTGTGAAAGTCCGAGCCCAGTGCCTTTTTCTCCTTTGGTCGAAAAGAAAGGATCAAACAACTTTTCTTTATCAGCATCCTCTATGCCGCTGCCGGTATCCGATATGCACAGTTGAATGTAGTCTCCCGCGGGCAAGTCTAAGAATTTCGCATCAAGTTGATCGATGGAGCTATTAGTGGTGCGAATGGTCAAACTGGCTCCTGAGGACATTTTTTCCATGGCGTGCATGGCATTTATGCTTAGATTTAGAATGGAATCTTCCAGATCATTACGGTTAAGCCAAACAGGCCACACTTCATCCTCAAGGTCTAAGATGAGCTTAATACGAACGGTAAGTGATCGTTGCAGCAGGTCTTGCTGAAGATGAAGAACCTCATTGATATTAAGCTGGTCTGCATCTGTTGAGTCTTTTCTTGAAAACGAAGAGAGCCTTCTGGTTAGATTGGAACCTCTCTCACCGGCGCGCTTAATTTGACTGACATACCCTGCCAGTTCGGATTTCTCGGGAATTAGTTCTTTTAGTAAATCTGAATAACCAATGATTACCCCTAGGATATTATTGAAGTCATGAGAGATGCCACCTGTCAGTTTTCCTAAGGCATCCATTTTTTTTGTTCTTTCTAGTAATTCTTCTTGTTGTTTGAGCAGTGTAATATCTTGGCTGCTTGCTATGAATCGTCGTTTTTCATTGCCAAGTCTGGGCAGTTCTAATAATGATAGGCGCACAGGAAATAGCTCGCCATTGCGCTTTCGTCCTTCGGCATCACGGCCTGTTCCTGCTGCAAGTGGCTTGCCGGGCTGAATGTGCGCCCTCACATATTCATTATAATTTTCGACGTATTTATCGGGCATGAGTAACTTAATGTTTTTTCCAATAATGCCCTCAGATTCATAGGAAAACTGTTTTTCTGCGGATTTGTTAAAAGAAAGAATCCGGCCGTCTTCATCGATGGTTATGACGGCATCCAGTATTGAATCTAATAATTCCTGTAGTTCCTTCTCCTTACCCAGCGCAGCAATAGAAGCGTCTACTAGCTGTGCGTTTACTTTGTCCATCTGAGACAGTAACTCATGGTTATGCTTAAGTTGTTGGTTTAGTTCTGTCATATCTGTTTGGATGGAGATCCAGACGTCACCGTGGGCACTGTGATGAAAAGTGGTGACTGATGCTGTGCACCAGAACAACGAGCCATCTTTCCTCAAACTGTGGATCTCGCCGCGCCAGGCACCATCTTTTTCCAGACTGGCCTGAATACGTTTATCTGTATCTGTCTCGCCTTTGGGCGCTGGGGCATTCACAATTGAGATATGTTTGCCCCTTATCTCTTCCGATTTGTAGGAAAACATTGACTCAAACGCAAGATTTACATAGAGGATAATGCCGTCGCTGGCCCTTATTAAGACGGCGCCTTCTGTAATGTTATTGATGATGTTACTTTGACTAGACAGTTCTGCGTCTGTTTTCAATCTACGTTTTTCTTCTTTCTTCATATTCAATATATAAACGAGAACAGCAGAAATCACTAGCAATAGAATTAGTACGATAAGACAATAGAACCAAATCGTATTCCAGAATGGCGATTCAATAACTAGAACGACGGAGGTTTCTTCCTGTGCCCATACTCCATCGTTGTTTGATCCACGCATCCGCAATTTGTAAGACCCTGGAGATAATCCGGAATATCGACCAAATGGTTTTTTACCTGCGTTATACCAATGGTCGTCCCATCCCTCTAGTTTATAGGTATATTGATTGTTCCCAGGGGCGATGAAGTTCAAGGCCGCAAACTGAAATTCGAAATAATTCGTCCGCCAATCGAGGCTTACCTGCTTCAGTCGCTCGGGAGAAGTGCCAAGTTCTATGTTGTCTCCCCCTTGCGTGAAAGACGTGAGAAATACAGGGGAGGCAATGGCATTTTCTTGGAGCCTTGAGGGTTGGAAGTGGGTAACACCCGCTGAATTTCCAAACCAAAGATTTCCACGTTTAGTTTTCAGTCGAGATCCCCAAAAGTTAACATTGCTTTGAAGACCATCTTCAACAGTATAACGTTTAGTCGTTTTTTGGTTTGGGTTGAACCTCACGAGCCCGCCGCCAAGACTAGCTAACCATAAGTCTCCATTATCGTCTTCCAGTAGAGACCCAACGGCACCGTATCGGATGCCGTTGTTGTCCCGCTCAAAATTCTCAAAAACTTCAGTCTCAGGATGGAATTGACTGATCCCCCCTTTTGCCGAAATCCAAATTTGCCCAGCAGAGGTTTCAATAACATCATAGAGTGCATGAAATGCTAGGCTTGTTGGGTCGCCGGGTTCTTTCCTATAATTGACGAAGGTTTTTGTTTTCTTATCGAATTTGTCTAGGCCCGCGCCATAGGTCGGCACCCATAAAGTGCCGTTTCCATCGTCATACAGGCTCGCCATAGAATTATAGCTAGGTTGTTCGCGCGTGTTTTTTTCAGCGCTTTTATCGAGGGCCTTAAAGTGGGTGAATTCTTGACTGCGTTGGTCGAAACGATCAAGTCCGCCTTTTATCGTCGCCAGCCACAGAACCTGAGAGTCGTCTGCATCTTGGAGAATATATTGAATTCTCTCGCTTTGGGTAATTGACGAGGGTTCATCCCTATTGTGTTGATAAACCTTGATGACATTGCCGTTTTGTCTATCGAAGCTTGCAAGAAGTCCATCCCAAAAACCAATCCACAAAATACCCGCGTCGTCCTCAGCCAGCGCGGTGATTCGCTCCCGCGGTATTGTGAGTGGATCGAGAGGATCTGATAGAAAGTGGGTGATGGTTCCGGTGGACGGTTCGATGCGGTTGAGTCCCCCCATGGTCCCCACCCAGATATTTTGATCACTGTCTTCAATTAGGGGCTCCACTGTTGGGTTACTAAGGTGTTTATTACTCCCAGGCTGCGCGCTTATATTATTGAATACTGAAGAGCGCTCATCACTGCGATCTATACTGCCATTAAAATTGATGGCCCACAGTGTGTGGCTTGGCTGGTGGTCATAGACGCCAACAATTGCATTAGTGCTGATTGACCTCGGGTCGTCGGACTTATGCTGGTAGCGTGTAAAAACTCCCTGTTCTTTGTCGAATAAATCAATGCCTGAGTTTTCTGAGGAGATGTGGCTAATCCAGATTCCTCCATTGTGATCTTCATCTAAATTCCATATGCCATTGTCACCAATGGTATTTTCTTGCTTCGGATCATGAACAAAATGCTGGAAGGTACCGCTCTCTGAGTCAAAACGATTCAAACCACGATTTTTCGTACCAACCCAAAGAGTACCATCCCTGTCTACGAGAAGTGAACTAATCCAATTACTGCTCAAACTGTCGGGCTTATTTTGATCATGCTTATATGAAGACCACAAACTCGTCTTTGGATCATATTTATTTAGCCCTCCACGCTGTGTTCCTACCCAGATTGAGCCTTCATGGTCCTCTGCCAAGGCCAAAACAGTGTTGTCATTTAGGCTGTTGTTTGTATTGGTTTTGTAGAGATGCTGGGTCCATTTCCCGATCTCCTTATCATAAATGCAGAGTCCAGCGTCATCTGAACCAACCCATAGTTTATTGGTGTGATCGATCAGCATTTTCTTGGGTGAAAAGGAAATGTTGTTGCTGCATAGAGAATTGGCATTTCCAGTTTCGTGTATGTAGTGGGTAAATAGCCCCGTGCTTTTGTCATAGCTTGTGAGGCCGTTGCTGAACGAAGCTATCCAGATGACCCCCTGCTGATCCTCGACAATGGTGCTAATCATACTTCCAGAGACTGAGTCAGCAAAACTTTTGAGCTCAACTCCATCATATCTTAAGAGTCCTAAGCCGGTGGTGCCTATCCATATGAAACCATCGCGATCAATAAGAAAACCACCGTATTGGCTGGTTGGAATTGATAGGGCATTTTGTTGGAAGGATTTCCGCTCGTCTGTGGCCAAGACGCTCGGGCCAAATAGTATTTGGCAGAAGAGAATAATGAATATCGATAGAGTTCGAGTTCTTACTGGCCTCGGTGAGATAATGGGTTCTGAAGTCACTATTTAGGCATACCTTCTTGAGTCACTTTAAAAGTCCACGCGACTAATGTCGTATTCAGTGGAAGTGAATTTGGCTGCCTTAGGTGGCATAAATATCGTCTCTTGAGCTTGTTGAACGTTATTAACTGTTCTTTTTCTATGCGAGTCAGAGCAACAAAGGCTAGCAGATGGGATTTCTTAAGCTGACCTCCGATATAAATGTAGTTGAATATTTTGAATTTGACTATTCTGCGTCAAGTAGATATCTGTATCTTGCGCTGTCTGTATCCGATTTTAGATTTTTACGGGCTCATTTTTTTGCGGGCGGATTAATCGCGAATTAGAATGTAGTTATTATTCCGAAAGAGACTAAATGAGGTGGCGCTAATTCCAGAATGGTGTTGGCGGGCAGGGTAGAAATATCAGCTGAATATTGATAGCACAGACTTGCTATGCGCTGCGCCAACGATGTAGGAGTAGACCAGTAAACCTCCGATCAAACCGATCCACTGCCTGCGGTCGGTGCTCCCCCAGCGAATCATTATTAAACCAAAGAGAATATAGAGGGGGAGCGCAATCAGCTTCGCCAAAAGCCAAGCTTGTTCCATTGGTGAAATAGCCCAGTAGAATGCCATAAACATTCCACTAATGAATAAACCGCTATCAATTATGTGTGGTAATTTTTTTGCGATTCGATGTTGCCTTAGCGGGCTCTGGCAAAGTATTAATACGCCTCGCAAGAGGAATCCAATGCCAGTTGTATAGGCGCAAAAGATATGAATGGCTTTTAAAGTCAACATAACAGGTAGAATCGAATGTGATAGTTTAGGTTAAGGCTAATGAAAATTACACTGGAAGTAAATTTAGTTCACAACATTTAGGCACTTATACTTTTTCTCATCGTTTGAAATTTGCTCGCTGTGGTAGTCTGTAATGTATGCGAGTACCTCTTCCTCCGCCATTGGGGGGCTGAATAGATAACCCTGAACATAGTCACAGCCTAAGATTTCCAGCATCTCCAGCTGCTCGGGTGATTCAACGCCCTCAGCGATAACCTGCATACCAAAATTGTGGGCCATATCGACGATCGTTTTCACTAGAATGTGAGATTCTTTTTGTTCTGTCATGTCTGCGATAAAGCTTCGGTCAATTTTAATATAATCGAAAGGGTACTTTTTTAGATATCCTAGAGATGAAAAGCCTGTGCCGAAATCATCCATGGAAATGCTGAAGCCAAGGGAGCGCAAGTGTTCTAGTTGAAGTTTTGCGGTCGATTCGTTGTTGATCATCATGCTTTCGGTTAGCTCAATACTTACAAGACTTGGATCTATATCGCTATGATTAATCATCTCTACAATATTGGCGCAGTGATCATCATCACTCATAAATTCACGCGCAGAGCGGTTTATAGAAAGGCCAATAGGAACCGTCAAGTTTTCATTTATACTCAGTATTCCGTCAATGGCCTTGGTAGTAACACACTGACCTAGCCCTTGGATTAGACCAAACTCTTCCGAAATCGGAATAAATTCATCCGGATATACTTTGCCAAGTATCTCGTCATGCCAACGAGCCAGGGCTTCAAAGTGAGAGAGACTCTTGGTTTTAGTATGGACAATGGGCTGGTAGTAAGCGTCAAAGGAATTGTTCGCAATGGCAATGGCCATTCGCCGACGAAGAAGGTCGATTCGTTTCGCGCGAGATTTCAATTCTTCATCGTAAAATGCAATTGTATCTTTTCCGGAAGATTTGGCGTGATCTAATGCCAGTTCTGCGCAAGTAAATAATTCTCGGCTTTCTTTGGCGTCATGAGGGAAAAGACTTATGCCAAGCGATAGAGTGATGAAATACTCCTTTCCGTCGGAGGTTTTATAAGGTTTATTAAGTTTCTTAAGTAAATTCCTAGAGAAAGTCGCAGTGCTCACGGGATTGTTGTTGGTAAATAGCACGCCGAACTGATCGCCATTCAGTCGCGATATAGAGCGTACGTTCTCCGTACAATAGCTGCGTAGCCTAAGTGCGAATTGCTTTAATAGCAGATCTCCATCTTCGATCCCATGTGAATTATTAATGAGTTTGAAATTATCTATGTCGATTAATATAATGGACCCAGAGCCTAAATCGCCCCTGTCTTTCAATTTATCATCAATGTCTGAATGAAAACGAAATCGATTAGTTAAGCCTGTGAGGTGGTCGTGGGAGGCTTGAAAAGCGATTAATTCACGAGATTGCTTTTCCGCCGTTATATCTCTGTGAACAGCAATGTGATTGAGTGCGGGGCCTTCGTCTGAATTGAGAACACTGATGGCGGTTACGATCGGGTACACATCGCCACTCTTTTTTCGGTTAATTAACTCGCCTTGCCAAAAGCTATTGGTATTAATCTCACGCCACATTTTTTGATAAAATGACTTGGGGAGTAGGCCAGAATTTAGAACTCTAGGATTTTGATCTACAAGTTCATCTCGTTCATAGCCCGACATAGTAAGTAGCGCATCATTCACATAGATTATTTGGTTGTGTGGGTTGGTAATGATAACTCCGTCGCTCATGAAGTCGTAAATTTGATGCGCTATTCTGAGGTCGGATGTTTTCTTTTCTAGCTCATTGGTTTTAGTGATCAGCGAATTTTCATTGTTTCTACGTTCGATCTCTGACAGAGCTGATGCGGAAAAAAACCGGAATGCGTTCTCTGCGATTCCTTCATCATGTATTGTCGATTTGTAGAGAGCCACCAAAATTCCAACCGTATGATTGGAGGTATTGCGTAAGGTGATGCCTACATAGCCTACAATTCCCATTTCTGTAAGAAGTGCATCGTCAGGATACCGATCTGCGATACCCTGTTTAATGCAGAATTGTTGGTTGTGAGCTAAGTCGCTACAAGGTGTGCCAGCTAGGGGGTATGAAAAATTATTTTCTGGGCCTACACGGCTTTGTACCGCCAGACTTTTCGCCGTATTGGCCGTTGGATCTATAGTGGCAATAAAAGTGTAGTCTGCGTTTGTTACTTCACGAAGTAACTGTACGAGTTGAGTGAAATAATTTTTACCATTGAGATTGCTAAGAGTCTTTTCAATATCTCGAAGACTTATATTGTCGTTCATAAGATTGGTTTTCTCTATGTATAACTATATGGCTCCGCTAATCTAGCCGGAGTTATATTGCGAATTGTGTAATCATGGTATTTAAATTGTTGACGCTGGAGAACAAATTTTTATTAGTATCATATACGCGATGGCATCCATCGAGTGTGTGATTGGCGCTGTCGTTAATATTTACTATGTTGCGGTTGATTTCTTCAGAGACCTGGCTTTGCTCCTCAGCCGCGGTAGCGATTTGTATGCTCATGTCATTTATCTGATCCATATTGGTTCGAATAAGCGCAAGAGACTCTGTTGCGTTGTTCGCCTCAACGACAGATGATTCCGCTTCGGTTTTGTTGCAATTCATAGCAATTACGGCTTCGCCTGCGGTTTTTTGTAAATCATTTATCATTTTCCTAATCTCGCCAGTGGAGGATTGGGTCTTTGCGGCAAGAGAGCGTACTTCATCGGCAACGACAGAAAATCCGCGTCCGAATTCGCCTGCTCGAGCGGCTTCAATGGCGGCATTGAGCGCTAGTAAATTGGTTTGCTCGGCGATGCTATTGATCACGTCAATCACGCTGCCTATTGACTCGCTGTCCTTGGCGAGCTGAGAAATAGTGACTGATGACTCTCCTAGATCCCTCGATAAAGATTCGATTTTCTGCTTGGTTTGCTGCACTACCTCCTCGCCTTGTCGAACGCTGGTAAACGCGTCCTGAGTAGTCGACGATGTTAGTGAGGCATTTCGGGCAATTTCCTGAACGGTAGCACTCATTTCAGTCATGGCCGTAGACACTAAATCTACTTCTTGATGTAGTGCAGACATGTTCTCTTGAGTGTTTTTAGTTTCCAAATTGGCCTGACTGGCAGATTTAGCTAGGCAGCCCGCTGAATCTGATGAGCGCCAAATTATGGTGTTTTGTTGAGCTTGTAAAAACTTGATTACCAACTCAAGTTGACCAAGTTCGTCAGTCCTGCCGGTATAGACTTGTTTTGCTATCAAATTTTTGAATATTGACTCTGATTTCTTGGCCGCGTCACTCCAAGGTTTGAGCAAAACTTGGAAGAATATTGCGTTGAGGCAAAGTGTAAGGGTCATTGCAATACCCACTATTTCGACATTTTTTGAACCTAGTAGTAAGCCTGCCCCTAGGCCAAGGATTAAGGAAAGAACGCTGAGTCCCAGGGTTTTTACGGATATGGGAAGCCTGCTAACTAGCCCAAGTGGTTTTGGCTGTCCTTGCGGCCCTAGTTTTTTGTATATTCGATCTGCCCGGCCAACGGTTTCTCTATCTGGCTGTGTGCGAACAGATTGATAACCGTCATCTGCGCCGGAACCTGTTGAGGTTACGAAGGCGTCCACCCAATAGTAATCACCATTTTTACAGCGATTCTTAACCAGTCCCATCCAGGGTTTGTGGTCTTTGATTGTGTCCCACAAATCTTTAAAAGCCGCTTGTGGCATGTCGGGGTGTCGAACTAGGTTGTGAGCCTGACCAACGAGTTCATCAGTTTCAAAACCACTGATGTCGACAAAGTCATCATTAACATAGCCGATTAGACCTTTTCGCGTAGTGGTACTAACGATACGTTGGTGTTTTTGGTAGTTACGTTCTTTGTTCGTAACAGGAAGGTTCTCACGCATAATAGCAGCTCTCAATTACTTCGGGTGGCGTTGTCAATAGCAGGGTATAGCTGTTTTAAATCAAACGGCTTCTTCAAGATACAGAGCGTTCCTGCGCTCATCATGTTGTCTGTTTCGGCAGAAGAGGCATATCCGGTGATGCCGATTACGGGGATATGTTTGGTGGCTGAGTTTTGTTTGATTAATTTGCAGGCCGTACTGCCCGACATGCCAGGCATATGAATATCCATAAAAATGATGTCTGGCTTGTGAATGTTGGTTAAGAACCCAGCCTCAAATCCGTCGCCTGCAAACAAATAGCTTACATTTTCGATGTGTAAATTTATTAGTTCGGCCAGAAGCTCCGCTACTTCGGCGTCATCGTCGACGATAAGAATTGTTAGTTTTTCCGGCGTTTTTCCCTCGAGCTTGGTATTTCGAGTGAGGGCAAACTCATCGACACTTTCCGCACTGAACCGACGATGTCCGCCAGGGGTAACAGTACTTTTTAATTTGCCGGAATTTGCCCAGTTCCTAACCGTGATAGGAGACACATGGAACTGCGCCGCGACGTCCGCGGGAGTGAACCACTCTTGTTTGCTTTTTACTTTGCTGTCGCTCATTGCAATTGTGGGCCTGGGCAAATTCTATGGTATCGATCGCTCTGCGTGATCGAATTGACCGATTTATACAGACCAAAATCGACAAAATCTATCAAAGATGGCGAAACTAGCCCTTAAGGCTTAAGCAAATCGTTTATTAATGATGTGGATCATCTTTTCCCAAGAGCTGGAAGTCATTTCCTAGATGATTGGCGTTATCAAGGCCAAAAGGCTTCGAATCGTTTTTCTATCTACTCTATGAACTCAAAACATAGTACTCTGCTGCTTTTTTTGGCTAGATCAAATTATTAAGCAATTAAAATGGAGCTGTCATGGACGCTATGTTTGTAGACGGGCAAATTATTCGCCTATATCAGGCTTTTTTTGCCCGCCAACCGGATCAAGAAGGATTTACTTTCTGGAATAATGCACTTTCCAATAAGGGCTTCAGTCTATCGAGGGTGGCTCAGTCTTTTAGTGGTTCGGAAGAGTTCATCAATACTTACGGCAGCTTAAATAACGATCAGTTCATTGAGCTAGTGTACCAAAATGTCTTGGGGCGTGAACCGGATGCCAGTGGCTTCGCGTACTGGCAGGACGCTATGAATAGTGGTTTAACGCGCGGCAAGTTAATGGTCGGTTTTTCTGAGTCGGAAGAGCATATTCAGAATACCAAAATATCGACTTACTGGAGCCACCAATCCCTAGAAAAGCCCGTTGCCAGTGAATTGATTTTCCAACAGTATGAAGAAATCCCCTTGATTACCGGCGATGGTATTACAAACTCTAGTGCCGTTATTGCCTTAGATATCAACGGCGATGGCCAATTGGATCTATTGAACGGTAAGACCACGCCGGTGTTGCAAGATGCCAAATTGCCCTTAGAGCTATTGTTAAACCAAGGGGGAGGCCAGTTTCATTTGGCGGACCTTAACGCTTTTATTTCAGGTCCAGTGCCGGCCTTGCAAAACATCACTGAGTTATTGAAGGCCGATCTCAATGGTGATGGCATTGATGACCTTGTATTGGCGGGGCGGGGAGTAAACGCTGAAGGTCATGGGGGAGAGCGCAATCAGTTGCTGTTGTCTGACGGTGCGAGCCAATGGCGCAATGCGGAAATGAACCTTCCTGATGATGTCAGTTTAACTCATAGTATTTCCGCTGGTGATATCGATAAAGACGGCGATTTAGATTTATTGGTCGGTAATGTTTCAGTCTATGAAAAACCTTATTTATTACTCAATGATGGCGCGGGAAACTTTACGCGCGATGATACTTTGTTGCCTGAGCAATTAGCGACTAAAAACCAGATTGCGGTGCATTTGGCGGATATCAATAATGACGGCGCAGCCGATATGATTATTGGGGCGGATGACACCGCTGCTGGGTATGTAGTGCTCAGCGACGGCGAGGGTTCTTTCAATGGCCAAGCAACGATGTCGCTGCCTGTTCCTGACCTCAATGCTAGAGACATGACCTTGGATATTGAAAGCTACGATGTCAATGGCGATGGGTGGCTGGACCTGCTGGTCTCTCATACACAAAGTATTGAAGGCACTGATTATGAAGGTAATACGATTCAGGTCATGATAAATCAGCAGGGGGAATACTTCATCGACGAAAGTTTTCGTATTCCAGAGCAATCCGCCTCAGGTTTAACGATTACCGATTTGTTTGTCGCCGATTTAAATAGTGATGGTTATATTGATTTGTTGGCTGAACAAACTGGAGATTATTTTTTGAATGACGGCCGAGGGTCCTTTTCGACCCATGGTGTAATTGCGAATTACAACGAAGACGATGGTCCTTTTGTCTTGGCTGATATAGATAGTGACCAGCAGTTGGAGCTTATTGTGGTGGGAATCGTAAGCGCAGATCTTTATCAATAAATGGCTAGGGTAAGTCGCTAAAGCGATGGTATTAGCCTTGTGCGTGGAGAGTATTTTCTCCACGGAATTGTGCAGGCTTCTGAGCGCTCAACTATCAGCTGGCAGAGTTCGATGGCTTCAGAGCTTTGCGCCTATATTCACTGGGTGTTTGCTGATATTGCCCTTTGAACGCTCGATTGAAGGGCGTTAGCGAGCTGTAACCGACCTCGAGGGCAATGGTTAATATGGGAAGTCGTTCCTGTTCCGGATCGTTTAGGCGCTTCGCGGCTTCGCCAATTCGGTATTGATTGAGAAAGTCGTTAAAATTTCGATAGCCCAAATGTTTATTGATAAGTCGGCGCAGTTGATGCTCTGGAATTGCAAGCCGCTCCCCAAGTTTGCCTATGCTGAGTTCGTTGTTGCGATAACCGTACTCGCTTTCCATATGGTCTCTCAAAGCTTGAAGCCAGTTTTTCTCCGTGAGTGAAAGTGTGTCTTGTGCCTTGTCACTCTCTGAGTCAATAGTTTCAATTTTGGGGGCGGCCTTGAGCGGAATATCCAGTGAAGCCAACAAACCTTGCGGGCTTGTTATGATTAGCCATGTGGCAGTGACCACAAGCAGTGATGCGAGTAACAGAGAGTGCCCCACTTCCAGTAATAATGGCGCTGACTTAAGGCCAAGAACCAGTTCCACAAACGTTACCACCAGAATATAGGCGCCGCCCAAACCAATGAATATACTCCTTAGTTGACGCCGTGCCTCCACGAGGTCTTGCCGCCAATGAGCGACTATTGCGCTTAGTGCCAGTATTAAAAACAATATACGAATTGAATAGGAGAGATAAAAAAGCCATTGATACACCATGTTGTCTTGGGCTTGAGTAATGTGATCAAACCAAAGTTCCGGTAGTGCAATAATTAAAAACAATACCAGCAACGCAGTCCGCAGCGGGCCCACGGTAATGCCTTTCTGGTCCCAATCGTTAAATACCGCAAGTGAAAAAAGCCAAAAAATTGCCGTAACTGAGGTTGCTAGAACAATCGCGGGATTTTGTATCCACGGCCAGTTGTCGAGCATTGGCGCAACTAAATAGGCGCTCACGCACACCAATAGGCCATTGAGTAGGCGCCCGGCAAGGAGGTGTCGGTAGTCGAACCATAGCTTGAGGTTCATTAATAAAACCGAGCCTACGGCGACACCACGGGTAAAGATAAAAAGCTCTTCCATAGATTCCAATCATATAGGAAATTACCGCCTCTGGCGCTCACAACCTTTCTGAGTACATAGGCACTAAGCGGGTGGCTGCTCCTCTTCTGCGTGCAGTATGGTGCCGACTTGAATGGCCGCTGCCTGTAATGTGGATTGAGTTTTGTACTCTGCGGGGAGGGCAGGAATCGTGAGCGCACGCCATATGCTTATCGCGGCTAGAAGCAATAAACTTGTTGCTAGGAGTAAGAACAAGCTTTGTTCGCCCAGCGATTGTTGCCAGACAACGGCCGTGATCGGGCCCGTCACAGAGGTAATGCCCGCAATTAATATTACGGTGCCGCTTGCCGGTACAATTTCATGAGGGCGTAGGTGGTCGTTGGTAAGGGCAACGACTACCGAGTACATTGATAGTGAGAACCCGCCAAATACGAAGGCCAGTAGATAGAGCTTGGTAGATGCCACGGTTTCAAAACTAATAAGTATGGCAATGGCAGCCGCCACCAAACTAGACAAGCCAATAACCCAGCGGCGATCGATGTGATCCGAAATCTTACCCAAGGGCCATTGCAGGATCATTCCGCCCGCCATCAACGCACCCATAAAATTCGCAACCTCATAAACACTCATGCCTAGCTCGGAGACATACACAGCACCAATGCTAAAGATGATACTTGAGACCCATTGAGAGAGAATAATGCCAGTAACTCCTATGGGCGTGCGATACCAAAGTTGGGCCATGCTCACCCGTTCGATCTCTTCGAGGTCGGGCGCGGTGACAGCCGACAGGAGAATAGGCACCCCTGCAATGCTTACCATCACTGAAATGAGTATAAACAGGGTGAAGTCTGTGGGTGGAGCCAGATTAAGCATAAATTGACCGGCACAAATGCCGGTCAATAAGATGGTGGTGTATATAGAAAGAATTTGGCCGCGATTGGCATTGGTTGAGGCCTGATTCAGCCAGCTTTCGGACACGACGTAAATAACGGAGAATGCAAAGCCTGTGAGCAGACGCATGAGCGCCCAGGCCCAAGGTTGAACATACAGCGAGTGAACTAATATAGTCACAGAGGCTATTGCCGATAGGGCTGCAAAAATTCGAATATGGCCAACCCGCTGAATCATTCTGGGAGCTAGTCGAGAACCAATCAAAAAGCCTGCGTAGTAGCAGGACATCAGCACGCCAATCAGATAGCTGTCGAAGCCCTCTAGTTGCGCTCGAACCCCTAGCAGGCTGCCTTGTACGCCTATGGCTAAACCAATAAGAGAGAGCCCAGCGAAGAGGGGCCATATACTAACAATAGTGGTAGCGGGCATAAGCGATAGTCGCTGTAATATGAAAGGGGTCTGTGCCCATTTTCGCCAAAAGTACCTTAAACAGGTAGGCTCTGGCAATCACTAGTGTATAAGAATAGTTGAAATGCTATTGACAATCATTCCTATTCGCGTTTAAATTGAGCTCATCTACCGAAACGCCGATTGAGAGCTCAAAATGTACGTTTGTATTTGCCGCGCTATTACCGACAACCAAATTCGTGAAGAAGTCAGGCAAGGTGCCAGCACTCTGAGAGAAGTGGGTCAGCGTTTGGGTGTGGCGAGTCAATGTGGCAAATGTGGCAAACACGCTCGCTCGGTGATACGTGAAGCAATTTCTAGTCGCCCTATGCAAGACCCATTAATTTGGAATCCTACTGTATAAATCTGCCCGCTTTCACTTACTTGTTGTCTGCTCAACTTCCTCTTTATTAACTTAGCCTAATTTTACAAATATTCTGCTTGCCAAACTTTGCGGCGCCAGCCCATTCATATGATGTAAGATCAATTACTTGAGCGCCAATAATCCATCTGTTAGGGTTGTTGCGCTTATTCAAAAAATAATTGGAGGTATTTTATGATTGTTTCTCATACTCACTGGGCATTAAGCACTCCAACTCTCTAGTTCTTGCTTCTCTGCCCGGTTTATCAACCGGGGCATCTAATTCCGCCCTGATAATTTCATTATCGGCGCTTCACTGCGTCTTGGGGTTCACAATGACACACACTTTTTCTCTGTCCCAGTTGGGATGGCAGGCATTCTTTCAACAACAACTTAGTTTAGAGGAGTGGGAAAATCACGTTGCTTGGCGTGTGCTAGCTCAGCACAGGGCGACACTTGAACTTATTTCTGAGAGAGGGTTATTCACTCTAGCACTTACGCCAAACATGCCTAATTTAACGGTGGGTGATTGGCTTCTATTAGACCTTGATTTTAAATTTGTACGGGCACTGGATCGGCTTTCACTCTTTGCGCGGAAAGCGGCGGGCAGTAAAATTGATCGCCAGTCTATAGCGGCAAACATTGATACGGTGTTTATCGTAAGTTCTTTGAATCATGATTTTAATCTGAGTCGACTTGAGCGTTATTTGGCTTTAGCAAAAGGCGCGCAAGTAGAGCCGGTGGTCGTGCTTACCAAGCTGGATTGCTGTGAGGAGCCTGAAAGCTACTCGCAACAGGCCCAGGGTTTGGACCCCATGTTAATGGTTCTCGCCGTCAATGGCCTTGATGTCAGCAGCGTTAATGCATTATCACCCTGGTGTCGCAGTGGTAAAACCTTGGCTTTTATGGGCTCGTCAGGTGTTGGCAAATCAACGCTTGTGAATACCTTGCTTGGGGAGGGTGAGCAGGACACCGGTGGTGTTCGCGACGACGACAGTAAGGGCCGACACACAACCACTGCGCGCTCACTTCATCCTATGCCGGGGGGCGGTTTGTTGCTCGACACTCCGGGTATGAGGGAGTTGCAATTGACTGACTGTGAAGATGGAGTTCACGAAGCCTTTGGTGACATAAGTGAACTAGCGCAAAGCTGCAAATTTCAAGATTGTTGCCACCAGCAAGAGCCCGGTTGTCATGTCAAAGCAGCGGTAGAAGCCGGAACGATCGACGCTCGCCGTCTCAATAATTATTTAAAGTTGCTGCGCGAGCAAGCGTTTAATGACGCAAGTATTGCTGAAAGGCGAGCGACGAGTCGAAGTTTAGGTCGTTTTTATCGCTCTGTTCAAACTGAAACAAAACAAAGGAAAAATAAGTGAGTTGAGTATTTTTCTGGGCGGTGCTTACCGCCCAGAAAAATACACTAAGGGCCGCCCGGACCTCCGGGAGGAGGGCCTCCGCCAGCACCGCTGGAACAGCTAGCAATCGCATTGTCCTGTAATCGACCTTTGAATCGAGGGCCAAATGTAAATGGGAACGCAGGTGTTATGTCAGTATTACTGACGATGGTTAAATGATAGTGATACCCCAAGTTGTCATGCTCATGACCGTTGAATTGGTCTAGCGCTTCTTCGCCACCGTTACTGGTACAAGCACTGTCATAATAATAATCCTCAAAGAAAAACCCTGAAGTAGTGACAAAAGTATTGCTTGATAAACTGGTGTATTCGCCAGAGGTGGTGGGGCCATTGCTACTAGCGGCAGTTGTGCCTTGGCTAAGATCATACTGATCCACCAGTAAGCAGCTGCGATCGCCGTCGGTGCCGCAGCCACTGGCCGAATTGGCATTATATTCACGGGGCACCCAGCAACTTTGCGCGACCACAGCACTGCTGTGCCAAGGTCCGTAAACCGCGTAGCCATCGGCGGCAAAGCCATAAATGGGCGAGTGACCGGTTTTATCTTCGCCGACAACTTCACCCCAGCAATCAGAATAAAAATGATGATGATAGTCGCCATTTGCGGCGTGTCCGCCACATACATCTACGTCATACACCTCGGCAAAGGGTGCCAGAGATTGCCAGACACCTTCGTTGTTGTAGCTCTGACCGTCAAACCAACTGTAGATAGAAACACCATTTACGGCATATCCGCTGGCGGATGCACCAATATCACAATTTTCGCTAGTATCAATGGGTTCTATTGGGAAATATCCATCCTTTGCCTGATCATTTGGGCAGGTGGGACCTGGAGGCCAGTAGCCATAACCGGCACCATCGGCGCAGCTTATGTCGCCTGAAAATGAGCGAAATCCAATGTCGCCACCAAAGCCCAAAACATCGCCTGCGCTCGCAGTGGTGGCTCCGGGTTCGCTGACGAAGTCCTGATTGTTTTGCTGCTGCAGATCGGCGCGTGGCCGCGCATTTAACGCGTCAATTTGTTCTTGGGTAAAGGTCACCACGTAATTTGGAATGCCTTCTGTTTGTACTCGAGCAAAGCTAGCACCGTTGATCGATTCTTCGGTCACTGATTGGACATTAACAGCTATGGCGGCTGATCCTTGGCTATTGAGTAAGAAAGTCGAAAGCTCGCCACTGGTGTTTACAATCCACTCGGTCAACAGCGCAACGCCAGACTCGCCGGTGAATAGCGAATCGACAGATGTCAGTGAGACCTCAAGTGATTCTGATGTTCCGTCGACGGCGTCAAGCAGTGCTTTAGCCGCATCAATTTCGGCCGTGCTGTAAGTGCTATCAGTCTCTTCGACCGCGGCACTATAGGCGTTGGCAACGGTCAGTTTATTACTGTAAATATCGGCGTCGGAAGTGCCATCATCAATACCGTCGGCTATTTGCAGGGCAATGGAGGCGAGTGTGCTCACGGTGTTGTCCAGGCGACCTACATAGAAATCTAAGCCGCCGGAATCGGCGTCTCGACCCAGTATTTGAAGATAGATATTGTTCACCAGCTCGGAAGATGACAGCGAGCCAAAACGGCTAGTATATTCGTCAGAGGCGCCAAAGCTTTCAATTATAGAGGATAGATCGCCGTTACCTTCGGCCAACTTGCCTGCCCAAAATGATAGCCCCTCAGGGTCGCCAGGGCGTCCGTAATACGCGATATACATTTTCTGTACATTGTCGTAGTCGCCTTGGCTGTATTGCGCTTGGGCGCTGCATGCCGTGATCAGCAGCACGACGATGAGAACCTGTCTGCCTAATAATGAAATTGAGGGTTTAATCACTAGCTTTGCCCGCCCATGAATTAGTATTGTTCGTTAGTCAGAATTCCAGTATAGCAGCGATCGAAAAAGCCAATTGTGCAAACATTTAGCAAATTAGGCTCTTGTGCTGACGGCCCGAAAACAGGGCATAGAGGTGTCGAATTCCATTCAAATTTGATTTAGGCTGAGTGTTGAAGGTATTAAATTTGGTGCGAAAAGCCGCGGGTGTAACTATGAATAGTTTTCTTTGTGCAATTTTATTGGTGGTGCTTGGTGCACCACATTGGGTTTTTGCGGCTCACCCTGCAGATAATGCCAACGGTGAGGAAATGAGCCACGGAACGCTTGAAATAACGACTGGCTTTCGGGTTCCTGAACTCAGTGCAGAAATATTTGTTGATAAAATGGATGGTTATAACCTGCAACTTGAACTTGCGCACTACGATATCATTCCGCCTATTAAGAAGTTCATAGCGAGTTCCCCCAAAGCAATGCTTGAAGGTCATGCGCATCTCTATGTCAACGGTGTTAAAATTCAACGCGTATACGGGCATAATTTGCATCTGCCCGGACATCTATTTAAGAATGGTATAAACACCATTACCATTTCACTCAATGATCATAATCACGCAACTTGGACGGTAAAAGGTGTTGAGCTTCAAGCGACGCTGACAATGAACGTCGGACGAAAGCCTCTAGTGCTTAATCATTATTCAGCGTCGCCTATACTTAAGGCCAGCCAGTAATACTACTAAGCCGCTTGAGTTAGTTCATTTTTCTGGCGATTAATAAATTGAATGATACTCGCTGATTCATACAGCCATTCGACATTTCCGTTGTCCCGTTCAATGCGCAAACAAGGCACTTGTGGTTTCCCGCCCTGCCGAGTGAGGGTATTTCTATGCTCACGATTTTTTTGAATATCGCGACGTTCAACAGTGAGACCTTTTTGGTCTATGGCTCTTCGTGTGACTGCGCAATATGGGCACGACTGGTAATGGTAAAGAGCAAGGTTCTTGATTGATTGGGCCTTAGTCATGCTGTGTACTCCGCTTAGCTTGAGGTTTGAGCTTCTATTATGGAGATTTCTGTTCAGCAAGATATGCTGTAGAGTACAGAAAAATTGTCCTTTAGTTCAATTTCCCTCGTCATAGCGCCGAATAGGTATGTTCATGAGTAAACCGCAAATTAATAACCCACTTCACGGCATCACCTTAGAAAAAATTGTCACTCAGCTCGAAGCGCATTACGGGTGGGCAGAAATGGGCGTGCGTATCAATATTCGCTGTTTTACCAGCGACCCCTCTGTTAAATCCAGCCTTAAATTCTTGCGAAAAACGCCTTGGGCAAGAACTAAGGTTGAAAATTTGTATTTAGAGATGCAGGAGGAGCTGTAGCGTTTGACTACCTTAACGCTACAGTGAGAGTTCCATTTTGGCCAGCTACTGCTGGTAAGAGTGCTTGCCAAATACGCGAATAATACCCATGAGTATAGCCGCGGCGATAGGAAGCGTTATCCACCAGGGAATGCCAAAGGCGCTGGGCAGGGTGCAAACGAATAATGATACGGCGCCTACAGTTAAGGCATAGGGCATCTGTGTGCGTACGTGTTCCATATGATCACAGTTGGTCGACATCGATGATAGAACCGTAGTGTCCGAAATCGGTGAGCAGTGATCGCCCCAAATTGACCCGGCCAAGACGCTGGCAAGGGTGGAATAAATAATGTGCATATTGTCGGCCGATACGCCGCCATCTGCTACCAAGGTGGACCAAGCTACAGGTAAGATAAGTGGCAGCATCAAGGCCATAACTCCCCAGCTTGAGCCAGTGGAGAAAGCGGCGGCTGCAGATAATACGAAGGCGAGCGCAGGAATAATTTCAGGTATTAAAATACCGTCGGCCAACGTAACTAAGTATTCGGCCGTGCCGAGCGTAGTGGTGGTTTCGGCGAGCGACCAAGCTAAAATTAAAATGACCATCGGCGCGGCCATGCAAACCACGCCGTTTTCCCAAGCCGTGACAATTTCGTTAATAGTCATTATCCGCTGGCCCATCGTTAGGATGGCGGCGACCATGACACTGATTAACGAGCCCCACATCAGAGACTTGTATACGTCACCGGTCGATAAAATCTCCTGTAATGTGCTGCCCTCACCGCTGACAAATAAACCCCCAATACAGCTCGCTACCAAGGTGAAAATAGGCAGAACAGCATTAATGGCTCGATGCGGTATGTCGTCGCGCACAGTGTTGTCTAACATTGATTCTTTGGCTCCCGCATAGGGGTCGCCTATGGCATTGTAGCTTTTACTTTCCGCCTTTAGCATTGGGCCAAAATCTCGCCCCGTCCAGGCGATTACGAAGACAAAAAAGAGTGTCAATATGGGGTAAAAACTGTAGGGAATTGAATTGAGGAAAACGCTGTAGGGCGCTTCGGTCGCGCCCTCAATTGAGGCAAAAACATCACTGATTAAACCCAGTTCATAACCAATCCAGGTAGTGATCACGGCGATGGCTGCCACGGGTGCTGCGGTTGAATCTACAATATAAGCCACTTTTTCTCGAGAGATACGCAGGCGGTCGGTGATGGGGCGCACAGAATTGCCTACGGTCAGGGTGTTTGTGTAATCGTCAAAAAACACCGCCAAGCCTAAAAACCATACCGAAAGTTGGCCGCGTCTAGGCGTGCAAGCCCAGCGAATTACTTTGTCGATTACCCCAAGCATGCCACCATTTTTTGAAATGATGCCCACCATGCCGCCGATCATAATGCTGAACAAAAGAATTGCGGCGTGGTCTTCATTGGAGAATGCTTTCAGGACAAATACTTGAAAACTATCGAGCAATGCCATGAGGATATCAGGGGGCGTAAACCCACGGATAACGATAACCCCGGCCCATAAACCAAAGAAAATCGAGGGAATCACACTTTTTAATATAAGCGCTAAGCCAATAGCAATTACGGGAGGCACCAGAGACAAATAGCCAGGAATCACACGAACGCCAGGCGCTGGGTTTATGGCTTCGGCTTGGCCTTCATGGACAATGCTTGGCAGCACTGAGTAATCTTTGGAGGCTTCCTGCGTGTCTGATGCAAATGTCGCGAGCGTGGCACCCAGAGAAACCATAAGTAAGAATAGAGAAAGGATTTTTTTCACAAAAGCCGCCAATATTTAAGGTTGTTTTACAATTTTCCCGTCAATCATAACGAAATTAACACGCTCGAGTTCGCTGATGTCATCGAGGGGGTTGCCCGCGACAGCGATAATATCGGCGAGCATGCCAGGCGCTAGTACGCCTAGCTTGTGATCCCATCCCAGTAACTCTGCGCCCACTCGAGTGGCGGCTTGCACTGCCTCCATCGGGCTCATGCCCGCTTCAATTAATACCGCTAGCTCGCGAGCGCTTAAGGTGGGGTTGTATTGTTCGCCGCCTAAGTCTAAGCCAACGGCAATTTTCACCCCTGCTTTGTGAGCCTTGCCCACTTGGCGTAGAAATGTGGCGCGAATGTTATTGCTGTAATGATCGTTTTTGTCTTGGGCGCGAAGCGCTTGACTCTCGTCATTGTAATAATCACCAACGTAAATAGTTGGCACTAGGAAGGTGCCATGTTTTTTCATTAATCGGATACTTTCGTCATCCAGATAAGTGCCGTGTTCAATTGAGCGGGCGCCTGCTTTTACTGCCATGTTGATACCTGCAGTTGCGTGGGCGTGGGCGGCCACAGGCACATTCAGGCGCTTGGCCTCCTCCATGGCAACTTTCAATTCCTCGGCACTGAAGGCTACATTGCGGGGATTGTCACCTACTGACATGAACGCGCCAGTAACCAGCAGCTTGATCCAATCAGAGCCATATTTGACCTCGCGGCGAATGGCTTTGCGAACTTCGTCTGGCCCGTCCACGATTAACCCGTCGGCGTGAACTTTTTGCTCGGGCGAGAGGTAATTAATGTCGCCGCCACCCCCGGTGATTGATAGATAATGACCCGCTCCAGTGATGCGAGGCCCCACAAAAAGCCCCTCATCGTAGACGCGCCTGAGGTCACGGAAGCCGTAAAATACGTCGTTTGTGCCCATTACTCTGAGAGACGTCCAGCCGGCCTTAAGTAAGGCTTGGGTCGACTTAAAGGCCTTCAGGGTTTTATACGCCGATGAGGTTTCGAGATGCCTAGCCTGATAGTCATCGCCGTGCATAAGAGGGTGAATGTGGGTATCAATCAAGCCGGGGAGCAGTGTGGCGTCACCCAAATCAATTATTTGCGCGTTTTTGGGAATTATCTCGGGCTTGCCTATGGCGATGATTTTATTGTCTTTGGTGAGGATCACTGTGTTGTTTAAAGCTTTTGAATGGCGGCCGTCAATAATGCGGCCGGCTACTAAGGCTGTGATGCTCTCGTTTGCGAGTAGGAGGCTAGGATTTAAACAAAGGCACACTAATAAGGCCCAGTGAGCTCTCAGTGGCATTTTAAGAGGTGAAAAAGTGTGCAGATGAAACATGTCTGTAGGCCTACCTGTGCTAATTGTTATTATTCTTTATTGCGATACCTAGGATAAACAAACTGTATTCAGATCACAATGACGCCTCGAGAATCGCCTAGTGAGGGTGAAGAAACGTGCATCAGGGCCCTATCGAAGCCGAGCTTGAGCTGGCGAATTAGTAGGCACTTAAGGGACTGTGCAGTCTAGTTCTTTTATAGTAATCTAAGCACTCATATTTTTATGGTCAAAAAGCGTAGAGAGGCAGTGTGAATCGTAGGGACTTACTCACAGGTTTTTTAGCGGGCGGAGCCTTTACCGCCGCAAACGGTTATTTGTGGCAAAAAGCCGCTGACAGCTTTTCTCCTGACACCTCGAATGACCCATTGGTCAATGCGGAGCCAGCCAGTGATCGCGAGACGGTTTTTCCTTTATCGGAAGATACTTCCTTAGACTCGGGGGCTCTCGCAGACGGTAAAATTGAAGATTTACTGCCGGAGTCAAAGCTTGCGCCCGGTGCTGTCCCACAAGTGGCTAAAGCAGAGCATTATCTAGACAAAGTCCGCAACTTTGAAAGCGAATTTGTTGATGATATTCACCTCAATGAGCTTGAGACTCGCACTATGCATTCGGTATTGTTGCGATTAAAAGGTGTTGAGCGTTCGGTGGGGCACGGTAATTACAATTTAATCAGCTTTGATCGCGCTTTGAAATTTGCGAAACGTTTCAAGCAAGTAGGTGCTTTTACTCGTGAAGAGTTAGATTTTCTGGAGAAAATTTTCTTCACTGAAGCATCAGCCTACGGTTTTCTTGGTGACAAAGTTATCACGGAGCTGACAGCGGAAATCAATCCTAGCGACACTGTCAAGATTCCTTACTCCGGCCACTACGTTTATCGCGGCGAAGCGGAAAACTATTACAATAAGTTGAAGAGTGATGTGGGTTCAATTATTTTGACCTCAGGCATTCGGAGCAATGTAAAACAAATGCATTTGTTTTTGGCCAAGTGCGTTCAGTCTAACGGCAACCTGTCTAAGGCATCTCGCTCTTTGGCCCCTCCAGGCCACTCCTACCATGGCATAGGCGATTTTGATGTAGGTAAGATTGGTTGGGGGAGTGCAAACTTTACTGATCAGTTTTCCGAGAGCGATGAATTCAAGCGCATGCAGGATTTAGGGTATGTGCAAATTCGCTACACCGCCGATAACCGCTTTGGGGTGCGCTATGAGCCCTGGCACATCAAAGTAGTTTAAGCTCTTCTACCCATGTAACCACTTGCTGTTCTAGAGCATCAAGTGGCAATGCACCTTCTCTCAATACCACCTCATGAAATTCACGTATATCAAAGGCCTCTCCTAGATGCGCCCGTGCGGCTGTCTGTAAGGCTTTAAACTTCATGAAAGCCAGTGTTTGAGCCGTTGTTTGGGCGGGTTGTACGATGACCTGCTCAACAATGTTTGTGGCCTCAAGGCCTGAATGTGGGGCGTTTTGAGTGAGGTAGCGGATGGCCTGTTTACGGCTCCACTGTTGAGAGTGAAGGCCGGTGTCAACCACCAAGCGAGCGGCTCGAGACAGCGCTAAGCTCAGCCGTCCCACATTGTCATAAGGGTCCTGGTAAAGGCCTATGGTGGTGGGTAGCCACTCGGCGTAAAGAGCCCAGCCCTCTGTATACAACTCAGCTTGGCTAGCCTGCCGGAACATGGGGCGATCTTGATTTTGTGAAAGTTGCAGATGATGCCCGGGAATGGCCTCGTGGTAAATGCGCGCCGCCATACGATAAATTGGCAGATTTTTCATTTCTTGTAAGTTTAAAAAGAGACGAGCGTCTTGCTGGTCTTCGTCTGCCCGCTGATAGAATATGTCCCATGGCAGATGGCGCTGGCTGTGCCGCGAGGATTCAACAGCGAGGTGTGTTAGCGTTTGAGGGTAAAACAATTCATCGAGTTTAGCAGACACATCCCGCAGGGTTCGTTGCGCATCATACAAATATTGCTGCCGGCCAGCCTCTGTATTGGCAAAAAAGAAACGAGTATCAGTTTGTAAAAATTTCAAAAAGCTGTGCAAATCACCGTTAAATTCGAGTTGGTTTTGAATTTCTTTTAGTTCATTCTGAAGACGAAGTACTTCTTGCTTTCCTATCGCGAAAATTTCAGCGGCTTGCAGTTTTGTGGTGCTGCTCCGCGATAATAGATGTTGATAATGTGCTTTGCCATCGGGTAAATTCAGTGCTCCTGAGTGTTTCTCTACTCGCGTAGACAGGTGTTGCAAATAGCGCATGAACTTTTGGTAAGCAGGTTTACTTTGTTGATGAAAAACTGAATTTGCATCGAGCATGAGTGCCGCTTGCACCGAGCGGTCAATGTCGCTCTTTTTTAGTTTTTCTTTAAAGTTCAGAAGCAATATCTGACTGTCGATAATATTTCTACAGGTGGCCAAGGCTTTTGTGAAGACAAAAGTAGGTGCAACAATACCTTTGTCAGCTCGAGTTGTAAGGGCGACAGATAGTTGTTCCAAGTACGCGGGTATGGCGCTTAATCTCTGTATGTAGGCTTTTGCGTCGCCCTCGCTGCGAATAATATGTCGATTGATCATCATGTCTACGGCAGCGCGATGTAGGCCGTTTACAGGATTTATCGGGTATGTATGGAAGCGCCACTGAAAATCTGCGATCGCATTTTCCAGTTCGCGAATGAATAAGGAAAGGCTCAATTGCGTCTGGGCGTTGAGCCTTGATTGATCTATAGCCTTGAGGTTGAGTAGCTGCGATTGCGTAAGCTGTAGTGATGATTTTGCATGGCTCTCGCTCAAGTTGTCGAGTCTGGACTGGTCATTTTGCAGACCCAGCCTCGCCTCTTGACTCGGTTGGCGCTGGTTCTGGGCAATATAAAAGCTATTGAGTAGGCGCTCAGTGCGGGCGGAGAATTGTTGTGTCTCCTGGGCGGTTTCTAGTTCCGTGGGCGGGGCGGCTGTACTGAGTTCAACGCTGGGTTGATCGGCTGTGCAGGCGGTGATCAGAAGCAGGAAAGCGGCTGCAAAAGCGTATACAATGACCATTGTTGTAATATGTCCGCAGAGAGAAGGAAACCGCAATTATGGGTGATGTGATCGCGTTTAAAAAGCCTAAACTCTCAGAGAAGCACAAAGGTAAAGGTTTGTGTCGTTCAGGGTTCCATAAGTGGAAAATTGTTACGGAAAAACGTTTTGATGTAAAGCAGGGAAAACTAGTCACTTGGTCTCGCTGTGAGCGCTGCGGCAAAGAAAAAACTGAAGCCTTGTAATGCAAGTTTTGAAGTTAAATTGTTAGTAGTTGTGCCGGTAGCAGGGCCGTTAGGGTGCTTCATGTTGCGACCGGCCACAACATGGAGCACCCTAACGGCCCTGCTTTAGTGCCATAGTAGAGAAGAACTCTGAAGCTTGCGTTATAGGCCCATATTCAAAACAAAGGCCACTCAAATTCCTGGAATTCGCTCTGGCTCTTCTAAACCGCGCACTGCCACCTTCGCGACAGATCCCGAGGCTAAGTTAATTTCGTATTGTTTGCCGTCTTTCTCTTGGCGATGGAGCTTTACCAATAGGTAGTCCCAGTCTTTTGCAAGCCACAGGGTTGTGGAGCGTTTACTGCTGGAGTTTTTTTCCCTGCGAATTTTTACGACGTTTAACTTGCCTAATGTCGTCTCTAGAACCTCTTCTCCCAGTATTATGTAGGAGTAGGTTTTTAGTTTGCCTCCGTCGGCTACCTGATAGGCGCTCAGAGATCTTGCGTTTACGAGGTCTTGCCGCAGCTGTAGTTGTGCGCTGAGTTTATCGAGTGCACCTGCTGGAACATCCATCTGCCAAGGTTTGTTTTGCACGTTGTTGGTCACTTTGAGTTCGGCCCAGTCGAAAGACAGAATCGCGTGGCGATCTCGACCGAAGCCGGTGCGGTGATATTCGTAGTGCAGCGGTACCAGCTGGCCTTGCTTTCCCCACTCAAATTGGCTGGATTCTTCGATGTTGGCAACCCAGGACTTGGCGGAGAAGCGAAGCTCGCGTCGGCCATTCTCTAGGGTGTTGAGTTGGCTGGTGGCTTTGATATTTATGCCGGCTAGCGTCGCTTCATACTTGGCTTTAAAATCTTTTGGCGCTGAGAGTGTCGATTCATGGAGGGTTTTGTCGGTATCGCCCAAGCTTAAACTTGCGACGCTAAGTAAGGCTATGCCCGCAAGCAGCCTGCTTATTAAATGGCTGGGGGCGAAGAAATTTGATGGTGCAAAAAAACGTTTAATAGTACATCTCCTAGCGAGCAACACTATGTATCAATCTCACGGCCGGAAGAGAGTATTTCAGCCACTGTGATCAATTAGATGGCCGCAATGGGGTAAAAGTTCGCCATTCAGTAAACTTAATCCATTTTCCATTAACAGATCGCCGCTGGCAAACCACTTAACGGCCAGGGGGTAGATGATATGTTCTTGCGCTTGTACGCGCTGGGCGAGGGTATCGGCTGTGTCTTCGGGGAGAATATTTACTTTGGCCTGCACCACGGCCGGTCCACCATCGAGTTCGGCGGTCACAAAATGTACGGTAACGCCGTGGCAAGAATCACCGGCATCGATGGCGCGCTGATGGGTATGCAAACCTTGGTATTTTGGCAGCAGGGAAGGGTGGATGTTTAGCATGCGGCCTAAGTAATGCCCTGTGAACGCTGGGGTCAGAATCCGCATAAAGCCTGCTAGCACGACTAGGTCTGGTTTGTGGCTGTCGATTAGCTGGATGAGCGCTTCGTCGAAGTGCTCGCGGCTTTCGTAAGCTTTATGATCAAGTATGCCATGGGGAATACCGGCATCAGCCGCTCGCTGCAAACCCTTTACGCCTGGGCGGTTGCTGATAACAGCCGTCAATTGAACAGGTAACTCTCCGCTCTGTTGTGCGTCAATTAGCGCTTGCAGGTTGGTGCCGCCACCTGAGATAAGCACAACAACGCGGCAGAGTTTTGTTGAGGTCATGATTTATAGGCCTTGCAGTACAACTTGCTCTTCATCTTCACCGGCGGTTTCAATGGAGCCTACAATACACGCTTCTTCACCGGCTTTTTGCAGCAAGTCCAGAGCGAGTTCAGCGCTCTCGGCTGGCACACAGACAACCATTCCCAAACCGCAGTTGAAAGTGCGATGCATTTCTACTGGGTCGATATTGCCTTTTGCCTGTAACCAATCGAATACCGCGGGACGCTGCCAGCTATTGATGTCGATAATGGCTTTTGTATTGTCGGGTAGTACTCTGGGAATGTTTTCCAGTAAGCCACCACCGGTAATGTGAGACATGGCATTTACTTGAGTGGCTTTGAGCAGCTGCAGTAATGACTTTACGTATATCCGTGTAGGTGCCATTAGTGCATCGCCGAGAGTCTTGTCGCCCAGCATTTCGTCGAGGCTAGCGCCGCTTACTTCAACAACTTTGCGAACCAGAGAATAACCGTTGGAGTGTGGTCCACTTGAGGCCAAGCCAATCAAGGTGTCGCCTGCTTTCACCTTGCTGCCATCGAGAATCTCTGATTTTTCGACGACGCCAACGCAAAACCCGGCCAAATCATAATCTTCGCCTTCATACATGCCCGGCATCTCAGCGGTTTCACCACCCACAAGGGAACAGCCGGCTAACTCGCAGCCGTCGCCAATGCCGCTTACAACATCAGCTGCAACGTCGATATTCAGTTTGCCTGTCGCGTAGTAATCAAGGAAAAATAAAGGCTCGGCACCAGCAACAATCAGGTCGTTTACGCACATGGCCACAAGATCGATACCAATGGTGTCGTGCCTGCCCAAGTCCATGGCCACACGCAATTTAGTCCCTACACCGTCTGTGCCTGAAACTAGCACGGGCTGTTTATAACCCTCTGGCAGTTCGCACAGTGCGCCAAATCCGCCCAAACCAGCCATAACTTCAGGTCGGCGAGTACGTTTTGCCACACCTTTTATACGGTCAATCAAGGCATTCCCGGCGTCGATATCAACACCGGCGTCTTTGTAGCTGAGTGATGGTTGGGGCGTGGGCTTTTGATTGTCGCTCATGGCAAGGTGGTCTCAAGATAGATTGGCGTCTTAGAAGCGGCGCATTCTACCAGCTTATTATTCGCTGTGCAGGCGACTTTTGGGGGAATTTTCGGCTATTTGAGTAAATGCACTTTGCAGCACTGGCGGTGCTGTTACAATACGCTTCATTTTGCAGCCAAGCTGCGGGTAACACAGGATTCAATAGTGAGCTTTCTGAACAACATTTTCCGCATTTTGGTTTTATTGAGCTGCGCGGTGTCGGCCTACGCTGAAATAGTGATCGACCTCTATGAAACCCGCAGTTTAGTGACGGCTCAGTCGGCGGCCGCAAGAGCGGTTGCGGCGCGGGAGGGGCTGAGCGGCGTGCTGGTGAAAATTAGTGGGCGAGAATCAATTGCTGAGCATCCTGAGGTTCAGAGAGCGCTTTCTAGTGCACAAAACTACGTGCTGCAGTTCAGCTACGAGTCCACAGATGAACGAATTGAGAACAGTGCAGGCCAGTCTACGGCGGCTACTGCGTTGTTTTTGAAGTTTTCCCCTCAAGCCATTGAAGGCTTACTGCGAAAGGCGGGTTTGCCTCTCTGGCCAGCTAATCGACCGAGCGTGTTGCTGTGGTTGGTGGCCGACGATGTGCAGCTTGGGCGCTATACCGTAAATGAGCTTGAAGTGGACGAGCAGGTAAATAAAGCGGCTAAGCGTCGAGGTTTGCCGCTTGTGAAGCCTTTGTTTGATCTTCAGGACCAAATTGCGGTAGACCCTCAAGGTTTGTGGCGAATGGACCAAGGAATGGTAAAAGCCGCGTCAGAACGTTACGGGGCGGATGCTATTCTTGTGGGCCGATACACTGAATTTTCCAACGGCCAGTGGCGAGCTGACTGGACCTTAACTTACAAAAACAACAGTGTGGTGTTTGAATCAGACACGGCCAGCCAAGACAGGATGTTGGCCAGTGGATTGAATCAGGCCGCGGATTACTTTGCGACTCAATTTGCAATTGTTTCCAGTGATAATACTTCCCGTCGGGTGTATGTTGAGGTCAGTGATATTACCCAGTTTTCGAGCTACGCCCGAGTATTGGAGTATTTTCAAACCTTGGAATTGGTTCGGCGAGCAGATCTCTTGTCGATTGAGCAAGACAAGCTTTTGTTTGCGCTGGACCTAGAGGGCGCGCAATCTCAATTGCTCGACACCATTGCTTTAGGGCGCGTGTTGCAAAACCAGCCCGGCTTATCGAACGTCAATGTGGCTAGCAGTGCACATTTGGCTCTGGGAAGAGAAGCCAACCCTCTGCAATTTCGCCGGTATGCTAAATAGTGATGAGTACTCCTTTACCGCAGCAAATGTCGCTGGGAATATCTCTGGACGACGACGCAACATTTTCTAATTTTTACTGTGCGCCAGGCAGCCAAAATGCCCAGCTTGTACAAGCTTTACAAACCCAGCTTCTGCCCGAAGGGGAGAGCTTTGTGTATTTGTGGGGAGCTTCTGGCGTGTCACACCTTTTGCAGGCCGCCTGCCACGCGGCTGACAAACTGGGCGTGAGTTTTCAATACTTGCCCTTAGACGAGTTGGCAACAATGAGCCCCGACTCCCTACTGGAGGGTTTGGACGAGCTGGATTGGCTCTGTATTGACGGTCTGCAGTTTGTGGTGGCAAATCCAGACTGGGAGATGGCTTTATTTGCCCTGTTTAATGGTTTACGCGATAAAGGTGGCCGCTTACTGATCGCGGCTAATGCGAGCCCAAATGAACTACCGATTGCCTTGGCAGACTTACAATCGCGCCTAAACTGGGGTCTAACGCTGTCCATTCAAGCGCTCAGTGACGAAGAAAAATTGGCTGCTTTGCAGTTGCGAGCCAATGGCAGAGGTTTGGAATTGGGCGATGAGGTCGGGCAGTATATTCTACATAGAGCCCCACGAGATATGGGACCCTTGTTCCAGTGCTTGAATACACTTGATAACGCTTCGCTGGCTGAACAACGCCGCTTAACGATTCCGTTTGTTAAGCAGGTCTTGGGTTTTTAGCTCGCGTTCCGACTAAAAAACCTAGGGGGCCAAACAATTTTCGCAGCGTACGTAGATACCTTTTGGGTCTGTCATTGCACTTATTTGTATAAATGGTTTAATCAAAGGCGCTAAAGTTTGTCTTAGTGCAAGGGGTGCAAAGCTTTCCAGCAAACCCGATGGCATAAACGCCGCAGTGCCACCCGCTAACTGCTTAAAGAGCGCTTCCTGTGGGCTCAGCTCCCGCTCAATGATTTCTACAGAATATTGGTCAAGCTCAACAAACTCCGCCGCTGAAGCGATGACATCGTCGAGTGAGCCCAGTTCATCCACCAAGCCTAGGTTTTTTGCTTGCGTGCCAGTCCAGACCTGCCCTTGCGCTACCTTATGAATGGCGTCTGGTGTTTGCTCGCGAGCCTCAGCAACGCGCTGTAGAAAAGCTCTATAGGTAAATTCCACTCCTTGTTGAATTACGCTGTTTGCAATAGGGGGCAAGTCGCGGTCTAGGCGCATACTGCCTGCAAGTTCCGTTGTTCCTAAACCATCCGTGCTGATGCCCAACTTGGAGAGTGTTTTTTCAACAGTAGGGAATGCACCAAACACACCTATAGATCCGGTAATTGTTGTGGGGGTGGCCCAAATTTCATCGGCGGCTGTTGCCAGCCAATAACCTCCAGACGCGGCGACACTGCCCATGGAAATAAAAATAGGAATACCGGCGTCTCGGGTGTATTTCAGTTCTTGGTAGATAATGTCAGAAGCGAAAGCGCCGCCACCACCGCTGTCCACGCGTACAACAAGCGCTTTAATATCATCGCGTTCTCGAGCTTGAGCCAGCAGATCGGCAATGCTGGTGCTGCCAATGGTTCCTGGTGCGTGCTCGCCGTCCATGATCACACCGTTTGCAACGATCAAGCCCACTTTGTTGGCGTGGATGGGGGTGCGGTGATTGAGATCTTGGAGATAGTCCCTGTAGGATATTGATTTAACCTGATTTGCTTCGTCTATCTTTGCACCAAAGCGCTTGACTAAAGAACTGCGAATTTCTGTGCCGGTTTGTACGTGGTCAACTAAACCTGCATTGAGTGCCAGTTGCGCGCTATCGCCGGAAGTCAGTGCCAGCTGCGTATCGAGGCTGTTGATATAGGTATTGAGAGCATTTACTGGCAGCTCTCGTTGCTGCTCAACACGTTTGCTGTATACCGACCACAGTTCGTTCAACCAGCGTCCATTGTGCTCTCGGCTAGCCTCAGACATGCTGTCGCGGGTGTAAGGTTCAATAAAGTCTTTGTAGTTACCTACGCGGAAAACATGGTAATTCACCGCAAGCTTATCCAGCGCTGATTTATAGTACTGTCGATAGCTCGCATAGCCTGTGAGCAAAACGGCACCCATCGGGTTCAAATAGATTTCATCCGCGTAGCTTGCGAGATAATACTGTTGCTGGGAGTAATTTCCGGATACGGCGATAAAGGGTTTGCCACTTTCTTTGAAGGTGGCGAGAGCCTGACCCACTTCTTCCAGTTTGCTGATGCCGCCGCCGTAAAAATTTTCCAAGTCTAAAATTAATGCTGTAATACGTGAGTCTGTAGCGGCGTTTTCAATAGCCTTTACCAATTCCCGCGTAAGCGTTTCTACTTCGTCTGGGCTGGTTCGTTCCAGAATTTGTATAATGGGGTCACTGTAGGTGCGCTGATCAACTAGGAAGCCACTGGGGGCTAGATGCAATGCCATTGGCTCGCCAAGTGGGCTTTCCTGTTCCGTTTGTACGGCACTAATCATCAGCACAATAATGAAAATAAATAAGAGGTTAAGCGCCGCAATCCGCGCCCAGGTGATGCCCTGCCATAAACCTGAAAAAATCCGCCGGATAATGCCTGGTTGTTGCTTGTCCATCGCTGTGTCCTTACTGCTGTTGTGTAGGGTTTTGTGCTTTGGCAGCATTATAGGCTGCTAAAGCTCGCTGATACTCTATGTGCTGTATCCAGCGGCTAGTTAACATCGCGCCAATAAACATCACGACGGTAAAGCTCAAGGCCGTGGCGTCGGTCCAGGTGAATAGTGGAGAACCTATTTCAACGACATAGGCTGTAAAATACATCAGTAGAATGAAGCACAACCAGCTATAGCTTTTGTGGCTTTGCGCAATTATGCCGGGTAGTACCAGCAGAAGAGGCAAGCATTGCATCACCCATCGAGTCATGGAGCCAGTTTCTTCGCTCAGATTAAGAATTGAGAACTGTAGTAAAAGAGCCGTATAGGCCGCCATTGTAATAAAGCGGCCCCAGCGCATTTTCGTGTCTAAATGTTCAATCATTATTGTGTTGCCTCTAAGCATCTGGCCAAATGTGCAAGACGCTTCCCCTGGGCCAAGCACAGTGAAGTTTCATCTTGGCTAAGCACCGCGTCTGAATGAGCGCCCGCAGCATGGGATGCTCCGTAGGGTGTGCCTCCCGATTTTGTACTCATTAGCGTGGGTTCGCTATAAGGTATGCCAGCAATCACCATTCCGTGATGGAGCAGGGGCAGCATCATCGACAATAAGGTGGTTTCTTGTCCTCCGTGCAGGCTTCCCGTTGAGGTGAATACGGACGCGGGTTTATCGATTAGGTTGCCGCTTAACCATTGGTCGCTGGTGCCATCAATGAAGTATTTTAAAGGAGCGGCCATATTGCCAAAGCGGGTTGGGCTGCCTAGGGCCAAGCCACTGCAGACCTTCAAATCGTCAAGTGTGCAGTAGATGTCGCCTGATTCAGGGATGTCAGGCTCACTTGCTTCCGTGTTTGTGGATACCGCCGGCACCGTTCTCACTCGAGCTTCGAGGCCGCCCAATTCAACGCCGCGAGCAATTTGCTGAGCCATTGCTCGGGTGGCACCGCTGCGGCTGTAGTACAAAACCAGTACGAATGGTGTGGTCATTACAAGAGTTCCAAGGCATTTTCTGGCGGGCGACCTAATACCGCTTTGTCGCCCTTAACTACAATAGGTCGCTCTATAAGCTTTGGGAAGCGAACCATGAAGTCAATCAACTCGGCTTCTGACAAGCTGTCGTCTTTGAGCTGGTTCTCTTTGAAGGCGTCTTCACCTTTGCGCAGCAAGGCTCTAGCATCAATGCCCAGCTTGTTTAACAAAGATTTCAGCGTGCTCGCTGAAGGCGGAGTCTCTAGATAGAGTATAATCTCTGGTTCTTGCCCATTAACTTGCAATAATTCTAGAGTCTGGCGAGATTTAGAGCAACGTGGGTTATGATAGATGGAGAGCATTTTCGACAAGCATCCTGTAATTAGCGCGATAGCCTATTGTAAACGGATTAGGCACCTGCAAAGAAGCTTAATTGCCAATAAGCCGTCGGCAGTCGCAAACTCGTTAACCATTCCCCAAATCTAGGTATAAGAGATGATCTGGCGATTTATCCCCTTTGTGATAGCACAGTTTGCCGAAAAAGAATGTAAGAAGAGTGCCGCGGCACTGACTTACATGACCTTGTTTGCCATTGTGCCCCTGATGACCGTGACCTATTCCATGTTCTCGGTAATTCCAGCTTTTCAGGGCTTGAGCGATCAACTCCATACCTTCATTTTTGCGCACTTTATGCCCGATACCGGCGCAGAAGTGCAGCAATACTTGGGCGACTTTTCCAGTCAGGCCAGAAGCTTATCGGGCTTTGGTGTGTTGATGTTGGTGGTTACAGCCTATTTGATGTTGAAGAACATAGAAAAAACCTTCAACTCGATTTGGGGTGTGAAAGAGGGGCGCAAAGGCCTCTCAAATTTTTTATTGTACTGGGCTGTTTTGAGTTTAGGCCCACTGTTGCTAGGCATCGGTTTGGCGGTAAGTACCTATCTACTGTCTTTGAAATTTCTCGTCAATGAATACGACGCCTTGGGTTTGCTTCCTGGCTTTTTAAGTTTAATGCCGTGGCTGTTAACCTGGTCGGCGTTTACATTGTTATTTGCGGCTGTGCCCAATTGTCGTGTGCCCATTAAGCAGGCTGTCATTGGCGGCTTTATCACTTCTATCTGCTTTGAACTGTTAAAAGCTTTATTCAGTTTTGTCGTAGCGAAAACCAGCATTTCAGCTGTGTATGGAGCATTTGCGTTCGTACCCCTGTTTTTAATATGGATATATTTTCTGTGGATGATTATTCTGGGCGGCGCTATTTTGGTCCGCAGTTTGACGAGCTGGAGAATCAATACCAACGGTTTGGACTACCCCGATTTAATGGCGGCGCTCATTGCACTGTGGGAATTTCAGCAGCGTTTAAAATTGGGCACTAGTCTCAATGATGCCGACTTGTCGAATGCTGGTGTGGCCGCGGACCAGTGGCAGCGAGTGCGGGACGCATTGGTCGATGAGCAGGTGATTTCTATAACCCAGCAGGGCACTTACGTTTTATGCCGTGATTTGCGCGAATTGAGCTTGCGCGATCTGGCGGATGTTGTTTCGGTGCCAGCTTACATGCCCGGGGTGTCCAATTACTTGCAGCAGTTCGATTGGTTTCCGCGTGTGGCGGAACGATTAATTTCCATTGATCAATACATCGAACAGCAATTTGACACGCCACTCACTGAGTTGTTTCTGGCCAGAGAGACTCAGGAGCCAACTGAAAAAGAAAGAGGTCTTGAGATGCTGCATGCTGCATTAGGTGATGAAGATGCGGCGCTCAATGATAGTGACTTAGTCACAGAAATCCCCAACGAAGGAAAAGAGTCCGGCGATGCTGCAACAACTTAAAGCCCGTTTGAAGGGTACCAACGTCGTTTTATTAGGTTTTGTCTTAGCGATTATTATTACCACTATGCCGAAACAGCGGCACAGTGGCAGCGGCGATATACAAATAGATCTCGACCCAGAAGCACTAAAAGGTCGTTGGGTTCTGATTAATTATTGGGCAGAGTGGTGTAAGCCTTGCCTGGAAGAAATTCCTGAGTTGAATGCCTTTGCTGAAGCTTACGGGGAACAAGTTTCAGTGCTTGGGGTGAATTATGACGGGGTAGAAGGAGAAGCATTGGCTCGAGTCATTGTACGCTTCGGCATAGACTTCCCAGTTTTAAGCCAAGATCCAGCCTCGATCTACAAGTTTAATCGGCCCGAAGTATTGCCGGTTACCTTTGTCATTAACCCTGAGGGCGTCGTGCAGCAGCGTCTTGTAGGGCCGCAAACCTTAGCGGATCTGAAACGGGTCACAGGTCTTTAGACCTACGACCGTAGAATAAAGGAGAATGTTGGCTATAATTAGCCGATATAAGCGATATAATGCGTGAAAACGCACTTGTGAAGATACTCTGCTAACGCACAATACAAAGGTAAAGTAAGCACTATGGGAATTCCTCTACTCATTTGCGACGACTCAAACATGGCTCGCAAACAGGTCACTCGGTCTTTGCCCGATGGCTGGGATGTTGACATTACCTACGCTATCAACGGCGTGGAGGGCATTGAAGCGGTGCGTCAAGGGCATGCGGAAATGTTATTTTTAGACTTAACGATGCCTGAGATGGACGGCTACGAGGTGCTCGAACATATTAAAGCCGAAGGCCACAAAAGCATTGTGATTGTGATCTCTGGTGATATTCAGCCAGAAGCCCGCGAGCGAGTTTTGAAACTTGGTGCTTTAGAGTTTATTAAAAAGCCCATCAATAAAGAAAAGCTCGAAAATGTTTTACAGATGTACGGACTAATTTAATGCCTAATACTGCCCCGTTTACCGAAGAACAGCGCGATTGCCTACAAGAACTCACTAATGTTGCGATGGGTGCGGCTGGGGAATCTTTGGCGGCCTTTACCAAAACCTTTGTAAATTTGTCGATTCCAGTGGTTCGGGCATTTCACCCCAGCAAAATATCGAAGGGTTTGGCCCATGTTGAAACGGGCGAAAACGTATCGGCGGTTGTTCAGCCCTTTTCATTATCGGAGCACGAGTGTTTTGCTTTGGTTGTGATTACTGAAAATAGTTTTTCTGACCTCGCGCAATTTACGGGGCGCTGGGTAGACAATGAAACAGTGGCGGGAGAGTTGTTGGGCGATTTGGCTCGTACCTTGAATGACACCTGTCTCAGTGGCATGAGCGAAATGATGGACATGACTTTAGATGTTGAACAGCCCGATGTCATTGCCTTAAACATTGCCCTCGACCAATTGCGCTTGCAAGACATTGCAGGTTGGGATAGCGCAATTTCAATAGAAATTAATTATCATTTGGAAGATCATCCTTTTAACTGCGATCTTCTTTTGTTATTCCCTGATCAGGCCTTGGATGATATTCGTATGATTCTTGACGGCATGATTAATATTTAATTCGAAATAAAAATCTAAGCATGTTTTGAGGTTTTTTTGGCGCACTGTGGGCTGGATAGCCATGTCGCTCACTTTCGAGTGCGTGAGGCTTTGGAGGGTAAGTCCCTCAAAGTTTCCGGTGCTGTATTGGCAACTTTGAGGGTTTGCTTGTCAGCTTAAAATGCTGAAACACCACCATCAATCGCAATGGTTTGACCTGTCATGTAAGTATTGCCAGGTGAAAGAATCATCAACATCACGTTGACAATTTCGTGTGGTTTACCAAGTCGTTTCATCGGTGAGCCACGGCCCAGAAAAGCTTCTAACTCCTCAACGTTACTCGTTTGATTTAAATTCGGCCCAGTCACCATTGGCGTAAGGGTAAAGAAAGGACAAATCGCGTTAACTCGAACGCCTTTGCGAGCGAATTCAACCGCAGCAGTTTTAGTTAGTCCAATCACCGCGTGTTTGGCTGCGGAATAGGAAATCACCTTCGGTGCTCCTCCTAAGCCGGCCATTGAGCTTACGTTGAGTATTACGCCATCTTTGTCCATGGCGGGAATTTGATGTTTCATGCCAAAGAACACGCCCTTAACATTCACATTGAATTGTTTGTCCATCATAGCTTCAGTGGTTTCAAGCAAGGAAGACATCGCAGGAGCTATGCCCGCGTTGTTTACGCTGATATCTAGACCGCCAAATTCACGTACAGCCGTTTCCACTTGGGCGATACAGTCAGCCTCTTTCGAGACGTCGCAGGTCATGGCAAGTACATCCACACCTTTTTCTTTAAGTGCTTCGGCCACCGCCATAACACCATCGGTGTTGATGTCGGAAATAACCAACTTGGCGCCGCGGGCCCCCAGTTCTGAAGCCAGTAATTCCCCAAAACCACTGGCTGCGCCGGTGATGATGGCTACTTTACCGGTAAAATCTAATAATGCGTCCACGTAATTTCCTTCAGTGTTAAGCGTACATTCCGCCGTCTACGACAATACATTCGCCGTTTGTATAACTACTGGCACTTGAGGCCAAATAAAGCACAGTGCCAGCCATCTCTTGAGGTTCTGCATGGCGGCCCATGGGAATAGTTTTAATAGCTTCTTGATAAAATTCATCTTGGCTAAAAAGCGCGCCTGCAAACTTTGTTTTGGTTAAGCCTGGCAAAATTGCGTTGCAGCGAATGCCAAAAGGAGCGCATTCTCGGGCAAAGGTCTTAGTCATGTTAATGACGGCCGCTTTGGTAATTGAGTAAATACCCTGGCCGGGCCCTGGGTGCAGGCCATTTACAGACGCTGTGTTTACAATTGAGCCGCCACCGCTTTCGCGCATGAGTTTTCCGGCTTCAATGGACATAAAAAAGTAACCGCGAATATTAACATCGACTGTTTTGTTATACGCGCCAAGGTCAGTGTCTAACACGTGGCCAAAATAGGGATTGGTGGCCGCATTATTGACGAGTATGTCCAGTTTTCCATGCGCGCTGCGAATGTGGCTGAAGGTATTGGTGATGTCTTCCATGTTGCCCACATGGCAGGCAAAACCTTCAGCACTACCGCCAGCTGCTTTGATTTCCTCTGCAACACGATTGCAGTCGTCAATTTTTCGACTCGAGACAATAACGTGTGCGCCTTGCTCTCCAAACAGCTTGGCAATAGCTTCACCAATGCCGCGGCTTGCGCCGGTAACCAAAGCGGTCTTGCCCGTTAAGTCAAACAGTTGTGTTGCCATTTTTGATATTCCTATTTTTATAAAAACGCAGCTGTTACTTCGCTGCTTGTTTAATTGTGTGCATCGCCATTTTGGCTAAGGGCTCAACATAGGCCGCATTTTTTGCCGCATCTTTATTTGAGGCGTTACCATCAATAGCGCGCTTCGCGACACCTTGAACGATAGCCGCAAGACGGAAAAAGCTGAAAGCCAAATAGAAAGTCCAGTTGTCGAGTTTGTCTATGCCACGACGCTCACAGTAGCGAGCAACGTACTCGTCTTCCGTAGGGATGCCCAGTTCGGCTAAGTCCAAACCTAACAAGCCCTTCATTCCCTTGCCGTCCGAGGGCATTTTTAAGCCCATGCATTGGTAGGCCAAATCGGCATAGGGGTGTCCCAATGTAGACAGCTCCCAATCCAAAACGGCTATAACTTTTGGCTCAGTAGGGTGAAACATCATGTTGTCTAAGCGATAGTCGCCGTGTACGAGAGACACTTGGCCGTCGTCTTCGGGCATGTTTTCCTGCAGCCAAACCATCAGCTCTTCCATGGCGGGTATTGGTTCCAGCTCAGACGCCCGATACTGGCTCGACCAGCGAGTGTACTGACGTTCAAAATAGTTGCCGGGCCTGCCGTAGTCTGAGAGACCTACTTCATCGACGTTGACACTGTGCATGGCGGCTAGGACACGATTCATTTCATCGTACATTGCGCTGCGTTGTTCTTTATTCACTTCAGGTAGTTTACTGTCCCAAAAGATACGACCTTCGCAATATTCCATGATGTAAAACATAGAGCCAATCACTTCTCGGTCTTCGCAGAGGTGATACACCTTAGCAACAGGAACTTCACTGTTGTCTAAAGCGGCCAGAACTCGATACTCGCGGTCGACAGCGTGTGCCGATTTGAGTAGTTTTCCGGGAGGTTGGCGGCGTAAAACATAGCTGCCTGAGGCGGCTTCAATTTTAAAGGTTGGGTTGCTCTGGCCGCCGGGGAATTTACTGGCTTTGAGTGGTCCGGCAAAGCCGCTTACATTTGCTTCAAGGTATTGAGCCAGTGCGGCTTCATCCAGTTCGTGCACATTGTCTGTCATGTTTCGACTCTTAGTTGCCTGATGAATGTCACGCACGTTTTACCGTGCGTGATTCTGGGTATTTAGGCGCTGTAATCGCGTGCTAGGTTGCGTCCCAATTGCATCATGTGCACCTGATCAGGACCATCGGCCAGACGAACGGTGCGAGCATATTGGTAGCCGCGCGACAAATGGAAGTCTTGGCTTAAGCCGGCTGCTCCGTGAATTTGAATCGCTCGATCGATAACCGTGCACGCCATTTGCGGCGCAACGATCTTAATCATAGCAATAATATCGCGTGCTGCCTTGTTGCCTTCGCGATCCATTATGTCCGCTGCTTTCAGTGTCAGCAGGCGCGCTTGTTCAATTTCACAGGCCGATTTGGCAATGTCTTCTCTACAAGAACCCTGTTTGATCATGGGCTGACCAAATACTTCACGTGAACTGGCACGCTGTGACATCATTTCCAGTGCGCGTTGAGCTTGACCAATTAAACGCATGCAGTGGTGAATTCGGCCTGGCCCAAGGCGGCCTTGAGCAATTTCGAAGCCGCGACCTTCGCCTAGCAACAAGTTGCTGGCTGGTACGCGAACGTTTTCAAAAATTATTTCAGCGTGGCCTTCTGGGGCATCGTCAAAACCAAATACTTCCATGGGGCGTACAACATTTACGCCAGGGGTGCTCATAGGGACAAGAATTTGTGATTGCTGCTGGTGACGATTGGCATTGTCTGGGTCAGTTTTACCCATCACAATCATTACCTCGCAATGCTTGTTCATAGCGCCACTGATGTAGAATTTACGACCGTTGATAACGTAGTCGTCGCCATCGCGAGTGATTGAAGTTTCGATGTTGGTCGCGTCGCTAGAGGCCACTTTCGGTTCAGTCATTGCGAAAGCAGAGCGAATTTTGCCTTCGAGCAAAGGCTTCAGCCACTTTTCTTTTTGTTCTTCGCTGCCGTATTGAATCAATACTTCCATATTGCCCGTATCGGGGGCGCTGCAGTTAAACACCTCAGAGGCGATCATAGAGCGACCCAAGATTTCCGCAAGTGGGGCATATTCCAGATTAGTAAGACCGGCGCCGTGCTCCAAGCTTGGTGTGAATAAATTCCACAGGCCTGCTTCTTTAGCTTTGGCTTTTAATTCTTGCATAATGGCTGGGGTGTTCCAGCGATCTTCCAATAGCTGCTCATTATAAACGGCTTCATTTGGGTAAACGTGCTCGTCCATGAAGACTGTCAGGCGAGCAATTAGCTCATTAACTTTTTCAGAGTATTCGAAGTTCATAGTAGTTCCTTGAGTAATAAATTGGCTGATTATTGTCTTAGCTAAATGTGACTGCGTGATGAAATTCTGGATCATTAAGATGGGGTGTATTGTTAAAACCGCTTAGCCGAATGGTGTCGCGATTGAAAAAATAATGGCTGACGCCAGTGTTGCGGGTTTGCAAATTAAGCTCAATGACCGCCGCAGGTGGGGTCTGTAAAACGATGCTCATCGCCATCGCCATCGCACCGCCTGAGCTCACGACTAAGATACGTTTTTTGTCGCTGAGGTTCTGAATATGGGTCAGGGCGTCTTGCACTCTACCTTGGAATTGAGCCCAGCTTTCTGGCAATTCACCCGGCAGCTCGTCAAGGCTCCAGCACAGCATGGCTTTTTTGAGCAGTTGGTAAAATTGATTGCGGTGGGCATCGTCGGCTGGACGTTGCTCGGGGTACAAGTTTAAGTAGGCGTCTGAGATGGCGTTGAAGTCAAATTCATTCAAACCCAGGTGGGTGTCAAAATTATTGCTGGGTACGCCTAAACCTTCGCAGATGCCTGTGGCGGTTTCGCGCTGGCGAACCATGTCACCTGTGACTACATGGCCAAATTCAATGCCCTGACGCTGATAATACTCGCCTAGCCAGCGTGCCTGCTGATGCCCAAGCTCTGAAAGCTTGTCGTAGTTGGCGGCGCCATAAGAGGCCTGCCCGTGACGAATAAGGTAAAGCTCTGCCATATAAATCTGTCCTGCAGGTAGGGTGAAACAGTTTTTTAAGGGTATCTCAGCATATTGGACTAGCATGTATTAATGAAATTTATTATATTGATCGTCTGATATTCATCGATCTTATGTTGGGTTTTTATCGAAGTTTCTAGAGAGTAGTGAGTTCTATGCGGTTAAATCAGGTCGACTTGAATCTATTTGTGGTGTTTGACGCGATATATACCGAGCGCAATTTAACCCGTGCGGCAGAGGTTCTATTTATTACTCAGCCTGCAGTCAGTAACGCTCTAGGGCGCCTACGTAAAACTTTTAATGACCAGCTGTTTGTACGCTCGCCTCAGGGCATGGTGCCCACCCCTGTTGCTGACAATATTATCCCCCGTGTGCGTGAAGCTCTGCTGTTGCTGAATACCTCGGTGCAGCATGGCCATGAGTTTGTGCCGGTTGAAACCGAAAAAACCTATCGTTTCAGTATGAATGATATGGCTGAGAGTTTGATTTTGGCGCCCTTGATTGAGCGTATGTATACGCTGGCGCCCGGTATCCGAATAGAAAGCTATTATGTTGAACGTGACCACATGCAGAAGGAGCTTACTTCAGGCACGCTGGATTTCTCGATTGATATTCCTTTAGTCGCTGACCCGCAATTATGCCACGCTCCATTTTCCACGAGCCGCTATGTGGTGATGGTGCGGGAAGGTCACCCTGATGTAGGCGAGAGCCTTACTATGGACCAGTATCTGGCATTGAAGCATATTCATGTCTCTAGCCGTCGCAAAGGCCTAGGGCATATAGATATGGCTCTCAACGCGCTGGGCCGACAGCGGCAAATTCAACTGCGCGTACAGCATTATCAAGTGGCGCCGCAAATTCTTCAGTGTTCTGATCTGGTTATGACTGTGCCCCTGCAGTTCGCCCAGCCCTTTGCCCAGAAAAGTCGCTTAAAAATTGTTGAGTTGCCTCTGTCTGTGTCGCCACTGAGTTGGCACTTGTACTGGCACAAAAGTGTCGACGAAGATCAGGCAAATAGCTGGATGCGCGCACAAATTTTGAATTTAATGGTGTAGCTAGGGTATCTAAGGCTAGGTTACGCTAACAGCCCCATCAACGGGGAGTACCGCTCCATTGACAAAAGAACCGGCTTCACTGGCGAGCATCACAACTGGGCCAATGAGTTCTTTTACGTTGCCTAAGCGGCGTGCTGGCATCTGCTGTACGTAGGTTTGGCCCGCAGGCGTGTTGAAATAATCTTGGTTGATTTCGGTTTTAAACCACCCCGGGGCAATGGCATTCACGCGAATTCCATAGCGCATCAAGTCCAGTGCCAAGGTGCGAGTCAGTTGGATGACGGCTCCTTTTGACGAGCAGTAGGCGGTCTGGCCTTGCTGCGCGGTGAAACCTAGCACCGATGCAATATTGATAATGCTGCCAGTTTCTCCGTGATCAATCATTCTGCGCGCGCCTTCTTGAGCGACATTCCAAACACCGTTGAAATTGGTGTTCATAATTTGGTCTCTCGAGGCTTCGTCAGTTTTCATGAAATTCTTAGGGTCTGCAATTCCGGCATTGTTGACGACGATATTGATGGTGCCCACTAGAGCTTCGGCTTTTTCAAAGGCTGCGTCGACGCTGGCGCGATCGCTCACATCCATGGCCACCTTAACGGCCTTGCCTCCGGTGCTGGTGATGTCTGTGACGAGTTCCTTTAGTCTGTCTGTACGACGGGCCGCTACAACGACTGTGGCTCCGGCTTTGGCTAAGCCCTTTGCCAGTGTGTTACCAATGCCGCTGGAAGCGCCGGTCACTAGAGCCACTTTTCCAGCCAGAGAGAATTTATTTAGGTCCATGGAGGGTGATCCGTCAAAAGGTAAAGGGAAGAAAGGGCCCGCAAGCGGGCCCTTTTTGGTGTTTAAGCTAATTTAGTCCTAAGACTGATTGGGTACATACTGGCTGAATTCTTGACCTTCTGCTACTAGTTTTTCCAAGAGAGGTGCAGGCTTAAACCACATCTCACCGTATTCACCTAAGCTAGTTCGGTAGTGGTTCATGCGCTTGAGAATGACATCGAGCCCGCTTTCATCGGCAAATTGCATGGGCCCGCCCCGGCCAATAGGAAAACCATAACCGTTGGTGTAAACAAGGTCGCAGTCGCTTGAACGACTGGCGATACCTTCATCGAGTATCTGCGCGCCTTCGTTGATCATGGTGTAGATGGTGCGCTCGACAATTTCCTGATCGCTAATCTCGCGACGTTCGATGTTCAGTTCGGCCGCCGTTGCGATGGCAATCTCCAGAACTTCGGGGTCTTCTTTTTGCTCGCGGCCTTCGTAGAGGTAGTGCCCTCGGCCCGTTTTCTGGCCGTAGCGATCCAGAGCGTAGAGTTTATCGCTCAATTTGCTGTAGCTGGGATCGTGAGCAATATTCTCTAAATTGCCTTGGCGAGTAAGGTAGCCTACGTCGATGCCTGCCAAGTCGATCATGGAGCAATAACCCATCGCCATACCAAATTCAGTAAGCACCCTATCAATTTGCGCGGGAGTGGCGCCTTCAAGCAACAGGCGGCTCGCTTCGCGACCATAGGGCTCTAGCATGCGGTTGCCCACGAAGCCAAAGCATACACCCACGACAACAGGCACTTTGCCAATAGCCTGGGCAATTTTGACCGTCGTGAGTAGAGCGTCATCAGCTGTTTTGGCTCCGCGTACAATCTCCAGCAAACGCATCACATTGGCAGGGCTGAAAAAGTGCAGGCCGATCACGTCTTCTGGACGTTTTGTAACAGCGGCAATTTCATCCACGTCTAAAGTTGAAGTGTTCGACGCCAAAATGGCGCCTGGCTTGCACACTTCATCTAAAGTCTTGAATACCGATTTTTTAATTTCCATGTTTTCAAAAACGGCTTCTATGACGAGGTCTACGTCTTTGATGTCGTCATAACTTGTGGTCTGTTGTAGCAGGGCCATGCGCTCTTCAACTTGAGCTTCGCTTAAGCGACCTTTTTTGGCGGAAATTTCGTAATTTTTGCGTATTACACCCACGCCACGTTCCAGCGCTTCAGCGTTGAGGTCTAGCAATACGGTGCTAATTCCCGCGTTTAAAAAATTCATGGCGATGCCGCCACCCATTGTGCCCGAGCCAATGATGGCCACTTTATTTATTGAGCGCAGTGGTGTGCGAGGGTCTACACCAGGTATTTTTGTCGCGGCTCGCTCGGCAAAAAATAAATGCCGTTGCGAGCGTGACTGGTAGGAATTTACTAGTATCTCAAACAGTTCGCCCTCTTTTTTCAGGCCTTCTTTTAGCGGTAGTTCACAGGCCGCTTCAACGGCTTGTATGCAGTGCTCGGCGGCGATTAATCCGCGATTGCGACGGGCAATGCTCTTGCGGAAATTGTCGAAATAGCCTTCCTCGATATCGCTGGTATCTACCGACAAGGTGGCGCAGGAGCGAACGGGGCTCTGCTTGGCTAGAAGCTCTTTGGTGTACGCAATTGCGGCGTCGAGGAAAGGGCTCTCTTTGGTATGAATTTGATCAATGGCGCCAGCTTGCAGAGCTTTGCTTGCGTTTACGGGAGCGCCTGAAGTGATGAGTTCAAGAGAGAACTTCACACCGGCCAGTCTTGGCAGTCGCTGGGTGCCGCCGGCTCCGGGTAAAATGCCTAGTTTCACTTCTGGCAAACCAATTTTTACGCTGGGCAGGGCAAAGCGGTAGTCACAGGCCAGCGCCAACTCCAATCCACCGCCTAAAGCCATGCCATTGATGGCCGCTACAACGGGCTTGGCAGACTCTTCAATTAAGTTCACCAGGGTCGGTAAAGAAGGCTCGGCTCCGGCAGCTGGGCTGCCAAATTCAGTGATGTCAGCGCCGCCACAAAACAGTTTTCCTGCGGAAGTGATCACCATCGCGTCTACGGCACTGTTCTCGGTCGCCGCTTGAAACGCGTCTAGCAATCCGCTTCTCAGTGTATGACCTAGGCCGTTTACTGGGGGCTTGTCCATTGTGATGATTGCAATGGAGTCAACAATATTTGTACTTACAGGAGATGTCATTGTTACATTTCTCGTTAATTAGATTAAAACCAAGCGTCTTGCATTTCGAAGGTTGTTAAGTTGTGGCTCATCAGTAAATTAGCCTGGGTTTCAATGTGTGGCAGTTCCCATTCGAAGTAATAACGATTGGCCTGTAACTTACCCTGGTAGAAATTGCGATCATTTTCTTGCACGTCGGCTTTGGCCAGGCCTTGAGTTGCGGTCATGGCTTGCTTTAGCCAAATCCATGATGCGAATACACGGCCAAACAAGTCTAAGTAAATGGTGGCATTCGCCATGCCTTCGTCAATGCCTTCAGGCAGCTTATTGAGCAGTGTTGAAGTGACGGTGTTCAAGGTGTTCAAAGCGCTTTCTAACTGCTCGGCAAATTCCGCTAGGCTGCTTTGTTCTCTGGCTTCGGCAATTGTGGTGGCCAATGCTTTATTGAATAGCTTGTAGCCCGCGCCATTGTCCATAGTGACTTTTCGACCGAGTAAGTCGAGACCGTGAATGGCATCGGTACCTTCATGAATGGGATTCAAGCGGTTGTCACGGTAGTACTGTTCAACGGGGTATTCTCTGATGTAGCCAGAGCCGCCGAGCACCTGTATCGCGAGTTCATTGGCTTTTAATCCGTAGGCTGAGGGCCAGCTTTTCACCATAGGCGTAATGAGGTCGAGCAGGGTGATCGCCTCCTTGCGGATTTCTTCGGTCTCACCGGTCTGAGAGTCTTCGAATAAGCTAGAGGCATATAGGCACATGGCCATGCCGCCTTCCACGTAGGATTTTTGTGCTAACAACATGCGACGTACATCCGCGTGCTGGATAATACTGATTTGCTTTGACTCGGGGTCTCTAGTTGAAGGAAGGCGGCCCTGAGGGCGTTCACGAGCGTAGTCGAGTGAATAGTTGAAACCTTGATAACCTAAGAGAGCGGCTCCCATGCCCACTCCGATGCGGGCTTCGTTCATCATTTGAAACATGTAGCTTAGGCCTTTGTGAGGCTCGCCCACAAGATAGCCAACAGCTCCGCCATTTTCGCCAAAGCTCAAAACGGTGGAAGTGGTGTTGCGATAACCCATTTTATGCAACAAGCCGGCTAGTGCTACATCGTTGCGCTCACCGAGACTGCCGTCTTCGTTAACCAGTACCTTTGGGCAAATAAAGAGAGAGATGCCTTTAACGCCCGCTGGGGCACCTTTAATTTTCGCCAATACCATGTGAAGTATATTAGAGGTTATAGATTGGTCGCCGCCGGAGATAAACATCTTTTGGCCAAATATCCGGTAGGTACCATCTTCGGCGGGTTCGGCGTAGGTTTTAATGTCGGCCAGCGCAGAGCCTTGGCCGGGTTCCGTGAGAGCCATGGTGCCGGAAAAGCGACCATCTTTCATGGGCGGTAAAAAGCGGGCTTTGTGTTCTTCACTCGCAAAGGAGTGAATAAGGTTGGCGACGCCTAGACTTAGAAATGGGTAGGCCGAGGTCGCCACATTAGCGGCCGTAAAATAGGCCATGGAGGCGCGCAGAATAATCTCAGGCATTTGCATGCCCTCGTCTTCAAAATCGTAATGGGCGGCTAAAAAGCCCGCTTCTGCAAAGGCGTCCCAGGCTTCTTTGGTCTCTGGAATTTGATGTACTTTTTCGCCGTCAAAGGTCGGCTCATTCGCATCGCCTTTGGCGTTGTGCTCGGCGAAATATTTCTCAGCGATCACCTTGGCTGTATCGAGGGTGGCATTGAACACTTCCCGTGAGTGCTCTTGATAGCGAGACCGCTTGAGCAGGTTTTCAGTGTCGAGAAATTCATAGAGCATGAATTCAATATCGCGGTCATTTAGCAGTCGTGTAGTCATGTTTGCTCACCTCGGGGGATCATTTAGGCCAAGAAAGGGGCTTGATCAGAATTGGATAGGGGGAAACCCGTACTTATACAGAAATCTTAGGTCTTGATCAAGCCGCATGCAGTCTATAGATTGGGGTTTCCATATAATTTTAAAGGGTCAGAGTCTATGACTGCTTCGTCTGAATCCGCTGCAGGTTTCCCCTTGGGTGCACCATTAGACAATGCCCGTTATCGGTATTTAGTGGAGCAGTCTGGGGACATGATTTCTACCCATCGGCCAGGAGACTGGGCGTATACCACAGTGAACCCTGCCCTCGTTGAAGTTTGTGGCTACTCAGCGGATGAATTGCTAGGGCGCCCTGCCTACGATTTTTTCCACCCCGATGACGAGCAGGCGATGAAGCGTCGGATGATACCGGCGGTTTATCAGCACGGGGTGCGGACCTTTCGCTATCGTAGCCGCCACAAAAACGGTCGCTATTTTTGGCTGGAGTCTACTCACCGCTCGATTCGCGACCCAGAGTCTCACGAGCTGGTAGAAATTATTGCTGTGACGCGAGACATTACTCCCCAGGTTAAAGCCGAGGGCGCTTCTCAGAGATTGGCTCAGGTGGTTGAAGCATCGGCCGATTTAGTCATGTTTTGTGATTCAAACTTGACGGTGAATTACATGAACGGCTCGGCACTGGCGGGGTTTAATTTAGCCAGCTGCCAGGGGCAGACTTTAAAGGCCTTGTTGTCAGATAAAAGTTATCGCCGCCTGCGTGAACAGATATTGCCAAAAGCCTCTGCAGAGGGTGCGTGGCGTGGCGGCTTGCATTTAAAGGCCTCTGTTTTCGGACAGCGCTTTATGGTTTTGAGTGAGGTATTGACCCATCCGCCCTTGGAGGCTTTAGAAAACCAAGACGAATACAGTCTGATTGTTCGTGATATTACCCGTCTAGTTCTGGCAGAGCGGGAGTCGCGTCAGCATCAAACAGAACTGGCACACGCTAACCGAGTGCTGAGTTTGGGGGAGATGGCCACTGGTCTGGCTCATGAAATTAATCAACCTTTGGCGACAACCTTAAACTACGCAAGCGGTGCGAGTCGGCAAATTGAAAGCGGCAAGATAACGGATGTGCAAGCGCTCGCGCCAGTGTTGGTGAAGATTGCCCAGCAGGCTCAACGAGCGGCGGGTATTGTTAAACGGCTTCGAGCCTTGGTGCGCAAAACGCCTTACCAGCGCATAGAGTTTCCTCTGAATCCAGTGTGTGAGGACGTAGTGGAGTTCATTCGTCACGACTTACTGAAAAGTGGGGTGAGGGTAAAGCTAAATTTAGCCTCGGATGAGTTGTTGATTGAGGCCGATCGAATTCAAATAGAGCAGGTGTTGGTTAATTTGCTCCGCAACGCAATGGACGCTTACGAAGAGGGCGTATTCGAGTCTCCGCTTATTGAATTGCATACGGGGTCTCAATCTGGAATGGCTCAGATACAAGTGATTGATTTTGGCCCGGGTATTGAGTCGGGATATATTGATCGGCTTTTTCAGCCTTACGTTACGTCTAAACCCAAAGGCTTAGGTATGGGGCTTTCTATCACTCGCACTATTGTTGAGACTCATGGAGGGACAATAGAAGTGGAGTCTGCACTGGCGGAAAAGGGTCGGCGTGGGCGCACAACATTTACTGTGTCTCTGCCCTTGCTGCGCATTAAATAATAACTAATAAATTCTTGATTAAAGAGGTGTTCATGCAAGAAGTAAGCGACATTAATACGGTTTATGTTGTCGATGATGATCAGGATTTTAGAGACTCGCTGATATGGTTGCTTGAAGGCGCAGGTTATGTCGTGAAAGACTACGGTAGTGCTGAAGATTTCCTTGTGGATTATGAAGGCGGGGCGGGGTGCTTGCTGCTGGATGTGCGTATGAACGGTATGAGTGGTTTAGCGCTTCAGCAGGAAATGACTCGCCAGCACTTTAAGTTGCCGGTAATTGTGATCACGGGCCACGGAGATGTGGCGATGGCCGTGCAGGCCATGAAAAATAAAGCTGTAGATTTTTTGGAAAAGCCCTTCGATGACAAGGTGCTGTTGAGTTTAGTGGCGGCCAGTTTAAGCAGTGCCTCGCGCTTATTTGCCGATGAAGCGAGATTAAAAACCATTGAAGCTCGCTGGCACGAGATGAGTAAGCGCGAGCTTGAAGTGGCGGAGTGTGTGGTGGCGGGCTTGTCCAATCGAGAAATTGCTGAGAAGCTTCAAATTAGTATCAAGACCGTTGAAATTCACCGCAGCCGAGTGATGCAGAAGATGCAGGTGCGCAAAGTAGCAGAGCTGGTGGGGGTGGCCGGGGAGATTAAAGCGCGCCTTGGCTAGCTTTATTCGAGAGCTTTATGGTTTTTGGCATTCTCTAGAAGTGCCAATAATGGTATCCCGCTTCCGCCGGTAGCTTCCCTTAAACTCTTCAATAGCAACTCTTGGCTGCCAAAGGTGGATTCGTCATATTGGTGCTTCAGAGGTGAGGTGCTCGGATTTTCGGTGTTTTCAGCCTGATCGTTTTGAAGTGCGGTTGTTATGCCGTTATCAGTGTGTAGTCCTATATTGAGATTGGCGTGCGGAATAGGATTTGGGTTTTTGACTGGGTTGGGTAGTTGGGCCTTTTCACTTTGGGCGATGGCGAGTGTTCTGAGCTCGCTGATGAGCTTGTCTATTTGTTCTTGGCGAATGCTGCCGAGCTCTATTAGTTGTTTTAGTTGTAGCGAAGCATTTTGCCAAACATTTTCGGCAAAGGCTTGGGGTGTAATTGTGGCTGATGTGCTGGGCTCTGGCGCGGCTGGTTTGGCTGCTTGATTGAGGGGTGTTGTGACTTTAGACAGGCTGGCTTTGTCCATGCGCTGCTGCCAATACCGGCTAAATCGCAGTGATTTAATAAGGCCTGCACGGTAGGTCTTGTTTATGTTGTCGGCTAATAGGTTGAAGTCTTGGCAGGCAGGGGTGCTGGGAGACCCAAGTGCCACTGGGTATTGCCTAGCGACGGATGCCGCAATAGCTTGGTCGCGCCAAATTGTGCCCAGAAACCGCACGCGCAGGCCAATGTATTTATCCACTGCTGCCTGAAAGCGCTTAAAAATGTCATGGGCTTTGTTGATGCTGGGGGCCATGTTAACCAGTACTTGTACGGGCCTTTTAAAATTACTGCGACGCAATACTTTTAAAAGAGAGAAGGCATCAGTAAGCGAGGTGGGCTCAGGGGTGATGACCACTATGGGCATTTGCGCAGCCGCAACAAAGTGCAGAACCGCTGGGGAGATGCCCGCGCCAGTGTCAATAATGAGATAGTCGTAGTGAGGCTCAAGGGCGTCGAGCCCTGTCATGAGCAGCGCTTGTTGCTCTGGCTCAAGCTCTACGCAGTTGGCAACCCCCGAGGCGCCGGGAATGATGTGTATTCCACCAGGGCCTTTAACGAGTATCTCAGTGAGAGTTTTTTCGCCGCTGAGTAAGTGCTCTAGTGTGTATTGTGGGGCTATGCCAAGTAAGATGTTGATGTTGGCCAGACCGGTATCCGCATCGAGGATACATACTTTATCGCCGCGCTTGGCTAAGGTTATCGCCAAATTCACCGCAATGTTGCTTTTGCCTACGCCGCCTTTGCCGCTGGTAAGGGCGATGGTTTTCATCTTGCGAGTGGCTATATTGGCGCTAGTCATTGCAGCGCCCTCGAGTTATTTTGCCTGAAATCCATTTTATATAAGGCATTGCGGGAGAACCCTGTAATCCATGTTGGTGTATTGAGGTGGTCTGCAGTAACATCTATAGGATGAATTCTGCGCCTGAGCGACATTATGATCGGCTGATGGCGGATAGGCAATGGTTACGAGCTGGCAAGATCTCAAGGCCGTAGTGAGAGGATTCGTGTTAAATTGGGATGTGGCTCACAGTTCGCCGGATTTGTGTGATTTACGGCGCTGAATAATTGATATCTTGGGCTGAATCCTTATCATTGGCAGGCTAACAATCGGAATATAACAAGAATGCCTACAAATACTCAGGCAGCATTAGCAGGACTAGAAATGGAAAAGCTTCCTTCTTTGCCACATATATTGGTGAAGATGTTGGAGGTCTGTCAAGATGACAACGCTGATTTTCAACAAATATCTCGTATTGTGGCCCAGGATACGGCCATCACAGGACGTGTGTTAGCACTAGCTAACTCGCCTCTGTACTCTTCTGCATCGTCGGTAAATACCCTCGAACGTGCTTTGCTGGTGTTGGGTACTGATACCCTAAAAACTTTAATTATCACTGTGGCCGTTCAGCAGTTCTTTTCTAATTTTGGTAAACAGCATTCGGCCTATCTTAAACGCTTTTGGAAGCAATCCCTCAGCTGTGCTCTGCTAAGTAAATCCTTTGCCGCGCTCACTAACTTCGCTCTGCCTGAACAAGCCTACTTAGCCGGCCTACTTCACAATGTGGGTAGCCTGGTTTTACAAAGCCAATTCCCTGAGCGCTATCACAATTTGCTGGAGTCGATGGCGGACTCAGGTGAGCTGAGCTTAATACAAGCTGAAGAACGTGAGTTTGGTGTCAATCACTGTAATCTTGGTGCTGAGTTACTCGCTTCCTGGGGGCTTGATCAATTTACCTGTGATGCCGTGCGCTACCACCATGAGTCTCTGACCCACGTGCGCGACGCTCACCACCTGGTGAAGCTGGTCAATCTTTCGGCAGTGCTGGCTGAAGATGAGGCCCTAGGAGATAACAACAGTTTCCTCGCGGCCGATACCCTCTTTGGTTTGACCGTACCGCTTACCCGTGAAATTTTATTGCAAATTCAAACTGAGGTTGGGCGAGTCGCTCAGTCCATGGGTATTGACGTGAACGACATGGCGCGGGAAAGCGCTAAAGACAAAGCGGCAATGCAGAAGCTGGCGGAACAAATAAAAAACATAGGTTTGCTGCAAAATGCTAAGGATAATCTGGCGCAGTCAGATTCCCGCGAAGAGTTAAATAGGCATATTACTAATACGGTTGAATTACTTTTTAACGTCAATGCTATTTTTCTTTTTGATATGAATGGTGACAGCAGTGAATTGGTCTATCAGTGTGGCCACTATGGCAAGCAAACGCCTGAAGCCGCCGACTTTAAAATTCCTCTAGAATCTCAGCGCAGTTTAATTGCAGACTCAGTCCTTGAAAAAAGGGTGGTAAGTTCTTTAGGTGACAGCGCGCAGGTTTCAAGCTTGTCGTCCGTGGTTGATCGGCAGATTATAAGTTTAAGTGGGCGCAAGGGAATTCTCTGCGTGCCAATGTTAAACCCAAGGGTAAATACTTTGGGCTGCCAGGGCGTTATGGTTCTGGGGATTGATGAAGAGTATCAAGAAAATAAGTTGCAGCTCCTAGGCCTCTTTGCCGCCGAGGCGGCGCGGGCTATTGAGCAGTGTGAGCAAAATGCCCTTAGAGAATCTAGCGGGGGCGACGCGTTTAAAGATGAAATGGAAAGTCGCCTGCGTGAAATCGCTCATGAAGCCAATAATCCCCTGAGCATAATTCGCAATTATCTTGAATTGCTTGCTCTGAAGCTGGGCGACGAACACCAAGCCTTTGGTGAACTAGGTATTATTCGTGAAGAAATTGATCGCACAGGTCAAATAATTTTACAGTTGAAAGATTTAGGTAAGGTCGAGCTGGAAGTGAGTGGCGAGGTGGATATTAATGCCGAACTGACGGATCTGGTTGGAATTTATAAACAGTCTTTATTTTTAACTCACGGCATTAACTGCGAGTTAACTCTGGATCTTGCGCTGCCTTCGTTGACTTTAAATCGCAATCCTATCAAGCAGGTATTCACGAACTTGATAAAAAATGCCGCTGAAGCGATGGGCGAGGGAGGGCTGATTGCTTTGAGCACCTCGGACAAAATTAATCACAATGGTCGCGAATATGTGGAAGTAGTGATTGCCGATAACGGCCCAGGAATTTCTGAGTCGGTGCGAGAGAACTTGTTTACGCCGGTAGTGTCAAGTAAGGGTGAAGGGCACTCAGGTCTAGGTTTAAGTATTTGTAAGCGATTGATTACCGAACTTGGTGGTTCCATCGCCTATAGAAGGGCAGCGTCTAAAACGGAATTTAAAATATTGTTACCACGGAAAGTAAAACGCTAGGCAAATAAAAAAATAATAGTTGCCTTCGGCAACACATATATTTGGATAGGGTGCTATGAAAGCCGAGTTAGCCGAGATGCAGGCACGACAGGCCGCGTCTAACATCAGGGTGCTGGTGGTAGATGACGAGTCTCGAATGCTCACAAGCCTCGAGGCCCTGCTAAAGTACAAAAACTATCAAGTAGACACTGCTCTCGGTGGTAAGCTGGCTTGCCAAAAACTTGAGAGTAATCACTACGATTTAGTGCTGCTTGACTTGAATATGGGAGACTTTGATGGCTATGCTGTGATGGCCTATATGGCAGAGTGTGGCATCAATGTCATCACCGTAGTGGTAAGTGGTGAAACCTCCTTCGACGCGGTGCGAAAGGCGCTGCGAATGGGCGCTTCCGACTACGTTAAAAAACCTTATTCCCCCGAAGAACTGTTTGCCACCATTGATTCAACCCTGCACAAAAAACTCTTGCGAGATGAGCGAGATCGTTATCAAGCTCACGTGCAGAAATCAGAAACGCTTTACCGCTACATTGTGGACCGTTCTCCCGATATAGTTTTTCTGTTAAACGCTGAGGGTTCGTTTAATTTTTCTAACTCACAAATGGAGTCGGTGCTGGGTTACAGTTCTGATGAGCTTGTGGGTACGTCGTTCAATAATTTGCTAGATGGCCCACATCGGCAAGTTGAAGAGATCTTTAATAGCGCTGTTGATCATGTGGCTACCGAGGGCTTGCACAATGTAGAGTTGTGTTTGAAGCATCGCGCAGACAGTGGTGATAAAAAATATTTCGAAGTGACCCTGTTTGCAGTGCATACCGATATTATGGGTGTGATGGAAAATATGGGGCATGAGAATTCCCCTTCTGAAGCGCCAGCATTGAATGCCGTAGGAGAAAGCTTTGCTGGCTATTATGGCACCGCACGGGACGTCACCGAACGAAAAAAATCCGAGAGCTTAATCCGTTTTCAGGCCTACCATGATTTACTTACGCGATTGCCAAATCGCTCGCTCTTTAACGATCGTTTAGATTTGGCTATTGCGCACTCACGTCGCCACAATCAATTATTGGTGGTGATGTATCTAGATTTAGACAGATTCAAAAGCGTGAATGATACCTTTGGTCACAGTGTTGGTGACCTGCTTTTACAGGCGGTGGTGACCCGCTTGCAGAAATGCTTGCGTGAAGGTGACACGCTCAGTCGATTTGGCGGTGATGAGTTTGTTTTGCTGCTGCCGGAAATCGGCGGCACTTTAGATGCTGAGTTGATAGCAGGGAAAATAATCGACGCGCTGAAAGAACCTTTTGAGCTGGAAGGGCAGGAAGTATTTGTAGGAATCAGCATTGGTGCTGCATTATTCCCAGAGTTTGGCGGTAGTAAAGACGTGCTAATAAAGCACGCTGACATCGCCATGTATCAGGCGAAGATTCAGGGCAATAACAGTTATGCGCTCTTCGATCATGCGATGGGTGAGCACTTAAGTCACAGCATTAAGCTCGAGAGCGAATTGCATCACGCTTTAGAAAACGATGAGCTCAGAGTGTTCTATCAGCCACAGATTTGCACCAAAACAGATTCAGTGATTGGAGTCGAAGCCTTAGTTCGTTGGCAGCATCCCGAGCGAGGCTTAATTTACCCGGGTGAGTTTATCGCCTTGGCCGAAGAGACCAAGATGATTCTCGATGTGGGCGAATGGGTGATGAGACACGCCGTTGCTGAGGTGAAGGGCTGGATGGATCAAGGTTTACCGCCTCTGCGTTTGGCGGTGAATTTTTCGTCTTTGCAGGTTGAGCAGGCCAACTTGGTGGAGAAAGTAATCGATACCTTGGCAGAATTCGATTTCCCTCCACGCTATTTTGAGTTGGAGATTACCGAAAGTGTCATGATGCACGACTTGGAGGGCATGGTTAAAAAACTCCAGAGTCTGGCTGACCATGGCATTGCGGTTGCTATAGATGACTTTGGAACGGGATATTCTTCGCTGAATTATTTACACAAGCTGCCTATTCATACGGTGAAGCTGGACCAATCTTTTGTGCGTAATATTCAATCAGTGGATCTTGAGGTGAGTATCGTCAATGCCATCTGCGCAATGGCGCACGGGCTGAGGTTGAATATCGTCGCCGAGGGTGTTGAAAATCAAGAGCAGTATGACTACCTAAAGAAGCTAGAGTGTCAGGAAGTGCAGGGTTACTTGATCAGCAAGCCTCTTCCCGGAGAGGCCCTGCTGCAGTTTCTGGCGGCAAGGCCCTAGGCCCATTAGGCAGCGTTATAATTTACTTGTTTGTCTGGGAGAATGGTCGAAATTACGTGCTTATAGATCATTTGCGAGCCCTGAGGTGCCGATAGCACCACAAGATGCATGTCATAAGACTCAATAACACCCTTTAGACGGATGCCGCTGACCAGAAATATATTAACCGTAGCGCCTGATTCACGCAGAGCTTGAAGAAAAGCATCTTGTATATTGGGGTTGCTCATCGGTTCCTCTTAGAGCCTCTGATTGATAGGGTGTAATTATGGCCCCAATAAGTGAGATAAGCTAGCAATAAGTGCCTGTTATTATTGATGTTATAGGCGACTTATTCGTCTTAGATCTTTGGTACAACTATAATAATAGCAATGTGACTTTTGATCGACCGCGAATCGAACCGATTTACGGCATAAATATAGAACCTATTCCATGCGAGATTACTTTATTCGGCGGTTGTTATTAATTCCGCCCACCCTGATCGGCGTCACAATAATCGTGTTCGCCATTACTCGCCTTGTTCCAGGCGGGCCTCTAGAGCGGGCAATCATGGAAATGCAGGTGATGAGTGCCGATAGTGCCGGCAGTTCGCAGGTGTCGGGCCAGGGCATGGCTCTATCTGATGACCAGCTCGAGCGCCTGAAAGAGTATTATGGCTTCGATAAGCCAGTGTTTGAAAGCTACGTACTGTGGGTTGGCAAGGTGCTCAAGGGTGATTTGGGCAACTCCTATCGTTACAACGAGCCTGTGTGGGATGTAATTAGAGACCGTTTCCCTGTCTCCCTCTATTACGGCATCGTGACCTTAGTGATCACTTATATTGTTTGTATACCGCTCGGGGTGCTAAAAGCCATTCGGCATAAGACCTTCGTGGACAACTTCACCTCAATCTTAATTTTTGTCGGCTATGCCGTGCCTGGCTATGCGCTGGGTTCACTATTGCTGCTGTATTTTTCGGTGCGCCTCGAATGGTTTCCAATGGGGGGCTTCGTCAGTTACGAATTTGAGGATTTAAGCCTCGGAGGGAAAGTGGCAGATTTAATCAAGCACTCGGCACTGCCCCTAATCTGCTATCTGGTCGGCAGTTTTGCCCTTGTCACATTGTTGCTAAAAAATCATCTGATCGACAATTTGGCAGCGGATTACATTCGGACTGCGATTGCCAAGGGCGTGTCATTCCGCAAAGCTGTCACTCAACACGCCATGCGTAACTCTCTGATTCCTATTGCCACCACGTTCGGGCAAAACGTAGTGTTGTTGGTGTCTGGCTCGTTTCTCATTGAAACCATCTTTGATATTGATGGCTTTGGTTTACTGGGTCTCACGTCCATTGTTGATCGAGATTATCCCGTGGTGATGGGGGTGGTGTTATTGAGTAGTTTTCTTCTGCTGATTGGCAACATTATTTCAGATTTCCTTGTCGCGATCGTCGATCCGCGCATTCGCTTTCAATAGCCCGTGGATACTAAGGCAGATGCAATAACATGATGATAACGCTCAACCCACAGACGCAGAAAAAGCTGCGTCGATTTAAAGCCATTAAGCGTGGTTATTACTCCTTTCTCCTGATTTGTTTGATTCTGGTTTTAACGACTTTTGCTGAGCTGTTGATCAACAGCCGTGCATTGCTTGTGTCTTACGAAGGTGAGTGGTTCTTTCCAACCTACACGCAATATCATCCAGGCACTGATTTCGGCGAGGACTACGCCTACGAAACACGTTACCGGGCGCTAAACGCTCGCTGGCAAGCAGAGGGCAGTGAAAACTGGATGTTAATGCCTCTGGTGCCTTATAGCCCCTATGAGAATGATTCCGCCAATGGGGTATTTAAACCCACCGCACCCTCCGCCGCTCAGCAGCATTATCTGGGTACTGATTCCACCAGTCGCGATATCTTAGCTCGTCTATTTTACGGCATTCGTATTGCTTTGTTGTTTGCGCTGGCTTTTATGGTGGTTGTGTATTTGATTGGCATCAGTATTGGTTGCGCAATGGGCTTTTTTGGCGGTGTGTTTGATTTGGTGTTTCAGCGTCTGATTGAAATCTGGTCGAACATTCCTTTTCTTTATATGGTGATAATCGTTTTCTCCGTGATACCCAATACCCTGTCGATAGCTGCTCGTATTGGCATATTACTCCTAGTGATGGTGCTGTTTTCCTGGACCTCAATGACTTACTACATGCGCACTGAGACCTATAAAGAAAAAGCGCGTGACTATGTGGCTGCGGCTCGTATCATCGGCGCGTCCAATTTCAGAATTATCTTCAAGCATATTCTGCCCAACGTGCTCTCCACCTTAGTCACTTTTATGCCTTTTACTATTATTGGGGCCATCTCTTCTATTACCGCCTTAGACTATTTGGGTTTTGGCTTGCCGCCACCCACGCCCAGTTTGGGAGAGTTATTGAAACAAGGTACGGCAACACTGCGTACGGCACCTTGGATCGTCATGTCCTCATTTGGCACTCTGGTAGTGATTTTAACCCTCGTCACTTTTATCGGTGAGGCTGTTCGTGAATCTTTCGACCCCAAGAAATTTACGGTTTATCGTTAAGGAAAAAAATATGAAAACGCGAGTTTTACAAAGTGTTTTGCCAGTTTTCTTGGGCGTGGCGGCCCTGCTGTTGTCGGCGTGTAGTAACGACAATGGCAAGGCCACTGAAAGCGCCGAGTCAGCCCCCGATGTTACGGCTGAAATGCAGGCCTTTTATGACGATAACCCTGAGTTCTTTTCGTTTAAGACGCCTGCTGATTTACCTGCGGGGCTAGTTTGGGAGAACGGTCAGCATCTACCAGATTTGGGATCTCCTGAGGCGAAAAAAGGCGGTACTTTTAGCTACTATCTCAACGATTTTCCTCGTACCTTGAGACGAGTGGGCCCTGATGCCAACGGACCTTTTCGCGGTTGGATTAACGATTTCATGATTCCTTCGTTGGCAAATAGGCATCCTAATGAGGGGGAATACTACTCGGCCTTGGCGGCGGAATGGTCTATTTCTCCGGAAGACAGAACGGTCTATTTCAAATTGGACCAAGCGGCGACATGGTCAGACGGGGTGCCCATCACCGCGGATGATTACATGTTTATGTTTTTCTTTTATCGTTCACCGCATATCGTCGCGCCTTGGTACAATAACTGGTATGGCACTCAGTACAGCAATATTACCAAGTACGATGATTACACCATATCGATGACAATTCCTAAGTCCAAACCACACTTCGAGGATTCTCTTGTTGGGCTGTCGCCTATCCCCAAGCACTTTTTTAAAGAGCTTGGAGTTGATTACGTAGACCGCTATCAGTGGCGCTTCGTGCCCACGCCTGGTGCATACATTATTCGTGATGAGGACATCAAAAAAGGTCGATCTATAACACTCACTCGCTTAGATAATTGGTGGGCGAAAGATAAGAAGTTTTTCCGCAACCGTTTTAATGTCGACAAAATTCGTTTGAATGTTATCCGTGATGCGGCCAAAGCCTTCGAGGCCTATAAGCGCGGTGATATAGATTTGTTTAGGTTAAATACGCCTGAGCTTTGGTATGAAAAATTGCCTGACTCAGATGAAGATGTTCAGAAAGGCTATATTAGTAAAGACACCTTTTATACCGATATCCCTCGACCAACCTACGGTTTATGGATGAATACTAACAAGCCTTTGCTTGATAATAAAAATGTACGTGTGGGTATTCATCACGCGCTTAATTGGACTTTGGTCATCGACAAGTTTTTCCGCGGCGATTTCCGACGTATGCAAACGTCTGCGGATGGATTTGGACCTGCGACGCACCCTACGCTTAAGGCACGTACCTTCGATATTGATAAAGCGGTAAGCGCTTTTGCTAAAAGCGGTTTCACTGAACGTGGTGCCGATGGGATATTAGTGAATGCACAGGGCGATCGTTTGTCCTTTACCTTGAGTACACCCTATGGGCGCTACGGGGACATTTTGACCATTTTAAAGGAGGAGGCAATCAAGGCTGGTTTAGAATTGCGGGTTGAAGTGTTAGACGCAACGGCAGGCTTTAAAAAGGCTAATGAGAAAAAGCACGATATTCAGTTTACGGCTTTAAACGTGGGTGGCCGCTACCCCCGCTACTGGGAGACTTACCATTCCGACAACGCTTACGATCAAGCGTTTCTGGCCGATGGTTCAATCAACCCTGAACGAAAAATCAAGGTGCAAACAAATAACATTGAGGCCTTGGCCGATTGGGATATTGATCAGCTGATCAATCGTTATCGGGCCGCGGTTACAGAGGAAGAACTCGTTGCCACCGCGCACAAGTTGGAAGAAGCGCTTTATGAGCACGCGTCTTTTGTCCCCGGTTTTGTGCAGGGATATGAGCGTTCTTCCCATTGGCGCTGGCTGAAGTTTCCCGATGACTTTGATGTGAAGGAATCACACTACGTTTATGAGGGCCAATTATTTTGGCTTGATGACTCGGCAAAAAAAGAAACCAAGTCGGCGATGAAAGCGGGTGAGAAATTCCCTGTGAATATCAATGTTCATGATAAATATAAGGTTCAATAAAGCTTGTCTACCGTGACTGATAGCCTGTTGAAGGTAAGTAATCTCGCCATTGAATTTGATACCGATGAAGGGCAA
>Ga0209825_1000067_pt1 | contig 103539 bp, 93 predicted proteins | sample EN8Hudsemesocosm_FD_184631 | JGI IMG/M metagenome (GOLD analysis project Ga0209825, IMG submission 184631) | Methane-oxidizing microbial communities from mesocosms in the Hudson Canyon - EN8B Hudson Canyon (SPAdes) (version 2) | ecosystem: Environmental > Aquatic > Marine > Cold seeps | place... | reverse complement strand
TAGCGTTGATCACTTTCTTTCGAATATCGGTTGAGTAAGGGGCTGGCACAAAAATATTATTGGGAAGCGAGAAAAGGGAAAACTATATCACATTGAGGTGTAATGTATTAATACGGGAAATGTAATAGTTTACTCTTGCTAACATCAATACCAATAATAAACATAATATTCTCCTTACTACCCTTGTAAATACAGCCTTCTTCCCATAGAGGAAAGGACTTTGATACCATTCAGTACCTGAGAAAGAGGAGCATGGACTTTATCTGCGTCACAGGCTTTATACCTCAGGACGTCCACAAGTTCTCATGTTCCTTGATATACTGATAGCTAATCAATATATCAGGTTGAGAGATACAAGGACGTACTGGGGCCCTTAATTAATTCGCCCGAGTGGAGTGAGTCTTTGGACATGGATGTCCCAAGGTGATATGTAGTGAGGATGGCGCGCTAGAATCAGGACAAATAAAACCAGTCGGCCAACGCCATTTGTACAATGCTTGATGACACTGTTCTTCTGTTCCGTAATCTTGGATGAACTCAAAAAAGCTATAGCCTGCTTGAAATTGGACTTTATTTTTAGCCATGACTGCTCTCCTCTTTGTATTCCCTGTATTTTATGACAATTTTGAATCACTAAAGTTGCTTAGCCTCGTGGGTAATCAGGAAAAGGTATTAATAATAAAATCAGTAATAAGTAGAGGATTATTTATATCTAAATGAGTAGGAGAATTCAGTTCTAAGGCCTTACTATCTGTTGCAATTGCAATTATGTTAGGGTCATTAGGAAAAATTAGTGGTTTCTCTAAGCTGGGTCTGTGTAACTCAATTTTAGGAAAAATTTCTGCTTTAAAACCCTCAACTAAGATTAAATCTAGGTTTGATTGATCCAAGGCTTTTAGTTGGTCTTCTAACTTAGGCTCAATAATTGAGTCAAATTCGGTAATAATTGCACGCCTATGACTGGATACTAACATCACTGGTGTTGCTCCAGCTTCTCTTAGTCGGTAGCTATCCTTCCCTGGCTTATCTATTTCAAAGTTATGATGGCTGTGTTTTATTAAGGCCACTCGTAAGCCATGTTCTTTTAATAACGGGATTAATTTAGTGAGTAAGGTTGTCTTGCCTGTACCACTATAGGCTGCAAATCCTAGGATAGGAACGTGGGCATTTTTCATTGGGATGTTTATCTACTAAAATTATGATAGGTTTATTTCTGATGTATTATACTTCACACTATTATATATGCCGATAAATGAAACTAAACTAACTATATCTACATCACATTTACTGTAAGCCTATATTTTTATGATAAACAAAAATTAATTGGGAAAGTACATTGATTAGGATTTATTTAGTTTTAGCATTAATTGTTTTAGCTTTTTGGGCTTTAAATAAGTTTTTAAAAACACCCCCAGAAATATTAACTAAAATAATTAAGAAAGCGGCTATAGGGCTATTTCTGCTTGCTATCATTCTTCTTGCTGCAACGGGAAGATTAAATTGGTTATTTGCTTTAGTTGGCGTTTTGATTGCATTCATCAGTAGAATGTTACCTACTATCGTACGTTATTTTCCTCAGTTACATGGTTTATGGCAGACTTTTAATCAAAATAAAACTTCTAATACCCCGCCTTCAAACCATAAAGGACAAATGTCCAGACAAGAAGCCTTTGATGTATTAGGGCTGTCGCCCTTGGCATCAGAAAAAGAAATTATTTTGGCACATAAAAAACTTATGCTAAAAATGCATCCTGATAAGGGTGGGTCAGATTTTCTGGCTGCGAAGATTAATCAAGCCAAAAAGGTGTTGTTACAGAAATAAATGAATAAACACATTATTTTTGTATTTATAATTGTTTTTTTAGGTGCTTGTAGTTCTACACGGAACTATGCGCCAGTTAAGTCATATCAGCGTGATTTAGTTCCAGGGGCTAAGTATTATACTGTTGTAAAGGGTGATACTTTATATTCCATTGGTTTTCGTTCTAACTTTGGGTATCAGAAATTATCAAAGTGGAATAAGATTTCAGCTCCCTATGTTTTACGTATTGGTCAAAAAATAAAGCTTTTTAAACCGAGGCTCAGTTCCAAGGCTAATAAACAGGTCAAGAGCACCCAGAAAACTTTTTATAAAAAGAGAAATTCGTCACAAAAAAAACAGAATCAAAGCAAAAAAAAGAGATATACGTCACAAAAAACTTCTACAAATTCAATAGATAAGAAAAAGGTGTTAAAGTTGTTTTGGCAGTGGCCGATACAAAAAAGGATTTTAAAGACTTTTACACAAACTGGTTACAAAGGGATTGATATTTCTGGAAAAGTTGGGCAGAAAGTTAAATCAGCCTCATCTGGAAAAGTTGTATACAGTGGCTCAGCTCTTAAAGGGTATGGAAATTTACTAATTATTAAACATAACTATTTATATTTAAGTGCTTATGCAAATAATAGACGATTACTTGTTAAAGAAGGGCAGTGGGTTAAAAAAGGTCAGGTTATTGCAGAAGTTGGTCTCATTGGAGGCAAAAAAGCTTCATTACATTTTGAAATTAGAAAGAATGGAAAACCGGTAAATCCTCTTAATTATTTACCGAAATGATATATTGCCAAGTTACCCGGAGGGTTGAAAATGACAGAAGAAATTGTTGAATTGGTATCAGCTGATGATACTACTAATGGCGCATCTCAAATGCTGAATTTTGAATTTGCTGCTAAAACTCTTAATGAAGAACCTAAGATAGAAAATGTTACTGTAGAAGATACAAAGAATACTTCTACCGCTGACGCAACTAGGGTTTATCTTAATGAGTTAGGTAAGTCAAAGTTACTTACAGCAGATGAAGAAAAAATTTATGGTAAACGTGTTTTAAGAGGCGATCAAGAAGCACGTAAAATAATGATAGAGAGTAATTTACGTTTAGTCGTTAAAATTTCTCGTCGTTATTTAAATAGAGGGTTACCTTTATTAGATTTAATTGAAGAAGGGAATTTAGGTCTGATTAGAGCGGTAGAAAAATTTGATCCAGATAGAGGCTTCCGTTTTTCAACTTACGCAACATGGTGGATAAGACAAACTATTGAGCGTGCAATTATGAATCAAACTAGAACGATACGTTTGCCGATTCATATTATTAAAGAAATGAATGGTTATATCAAAGCTCAACGTTTTTTAGCACAAAAACTTGATCATGATCCTCGTGCAGAAGATATTGCTGAGTATATGGATAAGCCAGTTAAAACCGTTATTAAGATGCTAAAGCTTAATGAACGTGTTACATCTGTCGATGTTCCTGTTGGTAAAGATTATGATAAACCCTTATTAGATTCTATTTCTGACGAAGCAGATCAGTCTCCTACTGATTTGTTACAAAAAGATAATATCAAAGATAATATTACAGGTTGGGTGTATCAATTATCAGATAAGCAACGTGAAGTTATCTGTAGACGTTACGGTCTATGTGGGCATGAAAACTCTACATTAGAACAGGTTGCTCAAGAATTAGGTGTAACTAGAGAGCGCGTTAGACAAATACAAATGGATGCCCTTAAAAGATTGAAAGAAATTTTAGAAATGGGTGGTTATTCATTTGAAGCTATTTTTCAATAAGCATTCTAATTAGTTCCTGTTAGACAATAGCCAGCTATTTAGCTGGCTTGTCTTTCAAATTTAAATTTCTCTTTTGTTAAATGTATTGTTATTAATGCTATTAACGCCCCCAAAGTATCAGCTATCCAATCTAGAATATCTGCTTCTCGATTAGGCACATAAGACTGATGAAGTTCATCAGAAATTCCGTATAAACTACAAAAGCATAGGCTTAGCATGAAAACTAGCCAAGGTTTTTGCAAGTAATCACTAAAAAATCGCCAAGCCAAAACTCCCATAATAAAATAAGCCCCAAGATGATGAAGTTTATCTTGATGAGTAAATAGCATAGGTGTCGGAAGTACTGATTTTGAAGAAAGCCAAAATATTAAACTGCAATATGTTGTTAAAAAGGTTACATTGATTGTTTTTAGCATTATTCTTTTTTAAAGTGGAAAATATTTTTACAATAGCTGAGTTTTGTTTGCATCACGCTGAATTTGAACAAAAGATTAAAAACACTCACAAAGCAAAAAAATTAACTGAAAGTGGTCTATTATCATTTGATTCAATAGAACCAATACAATCAATAAGCCTTACTAAATTTCCTGATAATCCTCAGTTATTATCGCCTAGGGATATGCCAAAACGAAAGGTTAATTCCCCTGCTGGAAAGATCGCTTTTTTTCATGCTTTAGCTCATATCGAATTTGTAGCTATTTATTTAGCGTGGGATATTTTATATCGATTTAGAGGACTACCTCCAAAATTTTATCAAGATTGGTTACAAGTGGCTGATGAAGAAGCTCAGCACTTTACACTAATTAGAAAGCATTTATTGGATATGGGAGCTGATTATGGTGAATTACCTGCTCACAGAGGTTTATGGGATCATGCCGAAGAAACACAGAATGATGTACTTGATAGACTCGCTATAGTTCCACGGTGTATGGAAGCTAGAGGGCTGGATATAACCCCTCAAATGATTGATAAATTTAAGGTACAAGGTGATGATAAAAGTGTCGATTTATTAAGTCGGATTCTGCAAGATGAAATTGGACATGTAAAAATTGGTTCATATTGGTTTAAAGCTATTTGTGAGCAAAGAGGCTTAAACCAAGAAAAAAAATACATAGAATTGATCAAAAAATTTTATGTGGGAAAACCAAAAGGACCTTTTAACAGAGAATTGCGTATAATTGCAGGTTTCTCAAATGCAGAATTAGACTGGCTGGAAGAGAGTATATGAATAAACAGATTTTAGAATATCCGCTTTTCGCTTTAGGGTTTAGAGCTTTTTTTGCCTTAGCAGGACTCTTTGCTCTAATTTTAATTGCTTTGTGGTCGTCAATTTATAAAGGGGTATTAGTTACAGATAACTATTACCCCACTACTTATTGGCATGCACATGAAATGTTATTAGGCTATTCAGTTGCTGTAATTGCTGGTTTTTTACTTACCGCAGTTCAAAACTGGACGGGTATTAAAACCCTACAAGGCCGTAAATTATTTGGGCTTTGCTTGTTATGGGTATATGGACGAATTGTTCCTTTTTATTCAGAGTTAATCCCTGATGGCATAATTGCTTTAATAGATTTTTCATTTTTACCTACTTTAGCTTATTTTATCGCTCAGCCGATTATTAAGTCAGGTAATTTAAGAAATCTTTTTTTTGTTGGCTTATTGTTATTAATGGCTTTTGGAAACGCCTGTATTCATGCTGATATTTTAGGTATTTATGAAAACTCTGCAGGTTTAGGCTTAGACTTAGTGGTAGCAATCATTATTATGATGATTTTAGTTATTGCTGGGCGTGTATTTCCTTTTTTTACAGAAAGAGGAATAAAAGGGGTTATGGCCATTAGAAACCCAGCTTTGGATGGAGCCGCTATTTTATCTAGTGCCTTGGTTTTTATATTACTTATTTTTGATGTTACTGGAATAATGCTAACTATAACGGCTGTAGTAGCGATTATAGCTAATGTTATTCGCGTCTCGGGATGGTATGACCATAGAGTCTTGTATGTGCCTTTATTGTGGGTACTTTATTTAGGCTATGCATGGATTATACTTGGCTTAGCATTTGTAGCTTTAGGCTCAATGAATATAATGCCTGTCTCAGTAGCCACGCATGCATTTACAGTGGGTGGGATTGGTGTATTAACATTGGGAATGATGGCGCGTGTATCGCTAGGACATACGGGGCGCGCTATGAAAGCATCAAATACAATAGCTTTAGCATTTGTATTTATTAACATAGCTGCTCTATTTAGAGTGTTATTGCCTGCTTTATTACCTGATTGGTACGGTAACTTTTTAACACTATCTACTTATTGCTGGTTAGCAGCATTCTCCTTATTTGTATTTATTTATACACCTATTTTAAGTTCAGTTAGAGTGGATGGTAAAGAGGGTTAAAAGGGATTATGCGGGTAATATTACCCATACACAGGAAGGTTGGCTTTATTTGGCTGTTGTGGATTGGTTTGTTTTCAAAAAAAACAGCCACAGTTGGTCGAATAAAGCTAAAAAGCGCAATCTAATTTATTTATAGTGAATTAAAAGATTATGTATATTTTTAAAAGCTAAATCAATATCTTTGAGTCCATCTCTAGCCGCATCTAATTTTCCTTGTTGGTATAAATCAAACAAATTATCGGCAATGTTGTGCATTAAGTTGTGAGATTCATTTAGCTTTATAAGCCACTCAGTATCAAATAATTGTTCTTGTTCCATTCGTTTTAACCAAATACCAGCATGACACTTTGTACGGTTAGGTGCTGGCCATGATTTTGATTCAGTCACAGTCATTTGTATGTTTTTCTTAAATAACTGTTGCCATTGACTAAGGGTTAGTTTTAATAGTTTGATCTTGTTTTCTTTCAAGGAGAGGGTTTTATTTGCACATGATATCCATTCTTCATTTGGTTGGTAATCTTTTAGCCATTTTGGAAAAATATCAGCTGGCATTGGCTTTGCAATTCCATAGCCCTGAACTTTATTGCAGCCCATTAAAAGTAACATTAAACCATGTTCTGTTGTTTCAACGCCTTCCGCAATAACGAAACGATTAAAAGAATTGGCCAGCCCAATAACGCCATCAATAATGGCATGATCATCGGGGTCATCCAATAAGTCTCTAACGAAGGATTGGTCAATTTTTATAGTTTTTGCTGCTAAATGTCTTAAATGCGTTAAAGACGAGTATCCAGTCCCAAAATCATCTAGAGCAATATTTACACCTAGGGTGTCAGTACATGTTTGGACACAGTTAGCAATAGATTGAAGATCCCCTAGAGCACTACTTTCAAGGATTTCTAGTTGTAAAAATTTTGAATTAACTGTTGGGTATAGAGCAAGTGACGCTTCTAAGTCGGCAATAAATGTTGATGATTGAAGATGAAAAGAAGAAATATTAACGCTGACTTCTAATTCAATCCCTTGGTCTTTCCAGTAGTTAAGCTGTTTTAATGCATCATTAATTACCCAGTTTCCAAGTTTTATTTCTAAATTTGTTGCTTCAATTATAGGTAAAAATTTTAAAGGGGGGATAAGGCCTTTTTCTGGGTGAATCCAACGAATCAAAGCCTCTGCACCAAATACATTGCCTGTTCTTATATCAACTTTAGGTTGATAGTATAATTTTAATTCATGATTGGATATAGCTTGTTCAATTTCTTGCAGTTGAATGTTTTTTTGAATAACTAATTGATCTTGTTCAGTATTAAATACGTAAAATTGGTTTTTACCCGCCAACTTTGCTTGATACATTGCTTGATCTGCATGTCTCATTAAAGTATCTAAATCGCTATTATCGTTTGGATATAAAGTAACTCCAATAGAAGCACTTATAACTATTGAATGACCGTCAATAAGATAAGGTTGAGCAAGAAAGTGAATAAGGCGATCTAGCATTTGTGCACATTGGGAAAAGGATTCTATATCTCCTAATAAAAGTACAAACTCATCGCCACCATGACGAGAAACAGTGTCTTCTTCTCTTAAATTAAGGCCAATTCTTTCGGCAACCTTGATGAGCAAATGATCACCCACTTCGTGCCCCAAAGTATCATTAACAGGTTTAAAGTTATCGAGATCAAGAAAACAAACGGCAAGCTGGTTATTTGATCTTTTACTATGGCTAATTGCTCTGGTAAAACGGTCAGCAAGCAATATCCTGTTAGGTAATTGAGTTAAAACATCAAAATGAGCCATTAACTCAAGTTTTTCTTGTTGTTTTTTACTTGTTGAAATGTCTCTAAATAAGCCAATATAGTGAGTAATTACCCTGTTTTCATCTACTATTGGTGATATTGTGAGTAACTCAGGATAAATCTCACCATCTTTTTTTCGATTCCATATTTCACCTTGCCAAAAACCTTTTTCTCCAATAGTTTTCCACATTTGTTTATAAAATGTAGCATCTTGCTTACCAGAACTGAGAATATTTGGGTTTTTACCAATGACTTCTTCAGCACTATAGCCAGTTATGTGTTGAAAAGCAGGGTTAATATTAACAATAAGTTTATTTGTATCAGTAATACAAATACCATCTAAAGTATTTTCAAAAACACTTGAAGCCAAAAGCAGCTGTTTTTCAACTTTTTTTCTTTCGGTAATTTCTTTTTTTAAATCAAGTGTACGCGTACATAGGTGATCGTACATTGCCAGCGTAGTATCAAGCATCGTACTCATTACACCTGACATTTCTTTATTAGCTTGTAGTTGAGAGCTTTCTAGGGATAGCCCTGATCTCATAAATAAAACAATTTTACTCATACGCATATCACTATCTAGGATATGGTGAGCTAACCAATGGGTAAGAAAAGAAAGAACATCTTCAACAACTTCATTAATAGGTTTAACTGATTCTTCTTTTTTTAAATCCTTAACTGCTTCTATGAAATTTGCATGAGTTTGTTTATGGCCTTTTAAACTTGAATCTGTAGGGAAATATTTTTCCCAAATAAGTTCTTCTGACTGAAAATGATAAACGGCATACTCAGATAATTTTTCAAAAGTTTGATCTAATAAGCTAAGGTCAGAGTCATTACCTAGATGGGAAGCGAGTTGGTTGATTAAACTGACAAGTACTTTATGTTGTTCATCAATTTCAGATATGCCGGTATCGAAATTTTTGTTCCAAGGGAAAATATCTATTTGAGTTGCCATTTTTTAATTACAATTTCCAATTACGCTTCATTTGAGTATAGTTTATTTTTTTAAGGTTATTAGAAAGTTTTTATTGATAATGAACTTTTTTTAACATTATTTATAGCGCATATCTTAGTGAAAAATCCTTAAACAACAGTTATTTATTCGTCTGTGGTAATGGTTTTAATAAGATGATGATTTCAGCTGAGCTTGCTTTAGTTTGATTACCTTGAAGATTGGTATAATATTGGCTATTAAAAATATAAGTATTTAACAGCGATGCGTAAAAGAATTAAAAAATATGTATTAATTTTCTTAGGAATAATGTTTGTAATACTGGGTGTGATAGGTGCAATATTACCTATTTTACCAACTACTCCCTTTCTGCTTCTTGCGCTTGCTTGTTTTGCTAATAGTTCTCCCAAGTTCCATAAGATCTTACTGAATAATAGATGGTTTGGAGCTGATCTACAGCAATGGGAAGAAAACAGGTCAATTGCACGTAGTTCAAAAATTAAAGCGATGGTTTTAATTGTTGTAACTTTCGCTGTTTCTATTGGTATATTACATGGAAGGCTTCAGTTGCAGTTTGGCTTGTTATTTTTGGGTAGTTTGTTATTGGTCTTTATGTGGAGGCTTAAAGAAGCTAAGCCAATATTAATAAAAGAAAGTGATATAAAAGATTAATGAATTGTTATTAACAATAAAACACTAGAATAAGTTATGAAAATTTGGGTTGATGCTGATGCATGTCCTGTTGTAAATAAAGATATATTATGTAGAGCCGCTGAAAGAACAGAAGTATTAACAACTTTTGTGGCTAATCAATTTATTAGAATACCTCCTTCACGACAACTTAAGTTTATTCAAGTCGCAAAAGGCTTTGATGTGGCTGACAATGAAATTGTATTAAGAGTTGAAGAAGGGGACTTAGTGATAACAGGGGATATTCCTTTAGCTGCTGAAGTTATAGAAAAGGGAGCTGTCGCTTTAAATCATAGAGGGGAGCTTTATACAACTCAGAATATTAAAGAAACTCTTAATATGAGAGACTTTATGGATACGTTGCGATCTAGTGGTTTAGAAACGGGAGGTCCTTCGGCAATGAACCAAGCTGATAGGCAGGCTTTTGCTAACCAGCTTGATAAGTTTTTAAGTCGTAGAAAGAAATGACTATTTGTATTACGCCTTAAGAAAAATTAATAAGTAAGCTAATCAACGATTAGGTTTAAGTTAGAGGCAATTAAATTCTCTGGGTTTTCTTCATCTACTTTAACACCAAGTAAAAACACTCTATCTATTTCAACTTTATTGTTTACTAAATGCGTGGCTATTGCCTTTGCGCGAGAGGCTGCTAAATATTGTAAAGCATAATTATCTGGTGGTATTAATGCTGCTAATTTCTCCTGTGCAACAGTATAAAAATCACCTGATTGTGGGGCTATTAGCCTAGGAGTACCAAATAAAGATTTTTCAGCTAAGTTTGGAAACTGTTGTATAAACAGCTTGGCCAATAGGCGTTGATAATTTTCATCTTTATGCGCTAATTTTTTTGGTAATTCTTTTTTACTTTTTTCTTGAGTTAATTCATTAATACGTAATTCTAAGATTTGTTTATCTAATGCTACGGCTTGCATTTGAGGCCAATCTTTCGCTGAAAATGCTGTTCCTTCAATTTCTAGTTTTAATGCTGGACGTTTAGAAAGAGCATTGCTTAATTCATCTAGTTTTTTTAGCTGCTCGGCATCAAGTTCTGCTCTACCTGCTGAGAAAGTAACTTTACTAATATCTTTGTCACTACTAAATAATGAAGCGATGGCATTAAATGGAGAGCTTATAATTTTAGTTAAAACGTTAGCTAAGGAATCAAAAATTATACCTGCAACACTAAATTCAGGATTATCAAGGTCTCCTACTATAGGTACACTTAAGGCTATTTTTCCTTCATTATCTTGTAATAATGCTATGGCTAAATCTAGTGGTAAGGAGACAGCGTTGGGGCTTTCTACTTCTTCACCTAAAAGTAACTGATCAATAAATAAGCTATTTGAAGCATTGAGTTGATTATCGCGGATTTTGTATTCAAATTTTAAGGTTACATTGCCTTTTTCAATTTTTCGTCCAGAAAACTCAACCATATAGGGGGTTATTAAAGGTAACGGCATGCTATTAAAGGCCACTTTAAAGTCAGAATCACCTTTGCTGGGTAAAACTTTTCCTTTAATGGTAACAGGGGCATAATTGGCAATTCGGCCATCTAAATTAATTTTTATATTGGCATCTTTTTCTGAAGAAATACCATTCACTGACCCTTTTAAGTGATTGATATGAGCTGAAAATGGCAGTATCAATGATTTATCTGAAAAGTCAGATATGCCATCTGTCATTACAAAATGTTTGATTTTAAAATTAACTGGTGAAGTTTTTTCTGTTGGTTTTTCATCAGAATGTGGTTTTTCAGCTTTGCTATTATCAATAACGATATCACTAATATTGGTGGTTTTATCTTTTTTGATTATTACGCGAGCATAGGGGCGGTCAATTTTTATAGCGTCTATAACATACTTGTTTTTGGCTACGTCTATATCAATATTATTGATACTTAGTTTTTTCCATTTAACAAAGTCTTTATTAGAAATTTGGTCGCGAGTGCTGAACTTATCTATATGACTATTCCCTGTTAAAGTAATAGCCAAAGGTTGTTCTTTTATTTGTTGTAAAGCAATATCCAGATTTAAATTAAATAAGCCTGAAATAATATCAAGCTTGGCAAATTGACTGGCATAATGTTGAAAGTCTTTTAGTGGGATATTACTAATGTCCAACTTAAGGTTACTCTCAAGCGGTTCAAGAACAGCACTTCCTTGGGCAGCTAAATGACCTGTGTTATTAAAATCAAATGCTAGGTTAAAGGGGAGAGCTACCCCTTTTTTTGTTGATAATTGTGTTGAACTTATATTAATTGAGCTTAAGTTGGTGGGAACAGCTGGAGAAAATGTTTTATCGATAAAGTTAAAAGTAAAGTTATTCAGTTCAAATTGTTTAACTAATACATTCCATGGTTTGGATTTACTATTATCTGCTGGGATTGGTGTGTTGTTTGTTGCTTTTGGATCAGTATTTGTTGAAAAAAGTGACTGATAATTAATGCTGCCATCCGAATTTAACCAAGCTTTAAAGTGAGAATTTTTTGAAGAAACTTTATTAATTTCAATACTCTGTTGCAATAAATCAACAGCAATGCCAGAAATTGTAAAGCTTGGAATATTAATGAGTGAATCTTTAAGCCCTTTTTCGACTAGTTGAAAATCTATAAGGGATACATCGGCATTATTAATTAGTAATTGAGTTGAATGTCTTGTGCTAGTAAATTGATAATCAGCTTTAATTAATTCAGAGCCTTTTAAGATATTAAAAGCTACTGAATCTTTAAGAAAAAGCTCCCAAACTCTATGGAGATCAAGATTGTTTAGTTTTATATGTCCTTTAGATTCAAGAGGGTTAAGTTTTATTTTACCTCGCCAATCAAAATATCCGCCCGAAGCAAATTTTAATGAGAAACCTAGGTTTGATTGTTTATCAACAATAGTTGTAAAGTTTTTTATGTCTAGGTTTAAAGGATAAATATCTTCTTGCTGGCCTTGGGATTTAATATTGTCAGTCCAGCTTATTTTCCCTTCTGATATTGATAGTTGCCCAATAGTAACTGGAAAAAGGTCATCTGATGATTCTTTATTATCTTTCTTTTTTTGTTCTTCTTCAGGAATTAAATCAGAAAAATTAAAATTAGCTTTTTTATCACGTATAACTGATAAATAAGGTGATTGAAGTGATATTTGGTCGATTTTTAAGGATTGTGTGGAAATTGAATCTAATACAGCGAGGTTGAGATAAAATCGATCAAATTTAACAAATGCATTACTATCTAGTTCATCAATTTGCAGGCCATCAATAGAAAGTTCTATAGAAAAAGGATTAAACTTTACCTGCTTTACTGAAGCATTTCTTTGTAATTGTTCTTGAACTAGGCTGGGGATTTTGTTGGATAGAACAGCCGGCAAGATAGAAATACCAATAATGGCATATATTGATATTAATATGGCAACAAAAAGTAAAGTTGTCTTGATTTTCGAAGAAAGGATGAAAGTAGGCATATTAATTTCCATATAGGCAGGTGTGTCAACAGCATTTATTGATACTTCGTATGGTTTTTATACGAAGTATTATTTAAAAGCCTTAAAGACCAAATTAGGTATTGTTGGCAGGAGTTTGGTGCCCTATGAAAACACGCTAACTTTTGATATAAAACTGACCTTTTAAAATAAACTGAGCTATCAACGGTCAGATAGATATTTTATGTGGCTTAATTTATTCTAACTCTGAAATTTCATCTTCAAGACGATTTATCTTGACTTCCTTTTCTTCGATTTTATTTAGATACTTACGAACCTTATCAATTTCTTGGTATTGCTCAGCTTCCTTCAGATCAGATTCATGCTCTACAATCTCTTTTTTTTCGTCTCTTATCTCTTTGATTAGGTCATCCTTAAGAGCTTTGTCGCTACAGTTTTCCTTGGAATTATTCAATGCTCTTCTTAATCCATCTGCTTTATGCTCATTGCCTTTTTCTTGAGAGATTTTAAGTTGCTTTTCTATCTCACAGAATTTCTTTTCGCAGCCATTTAAATTTTCGCAATTAGATGACGCTATGACAGGGATTGATGTTGTAAATAAAAATAGCCCTGCGAGTGCAACTGTTGAAACTGAAGATAGCCCATTAAATTTTCTAGTCATGATTTCCTCTTTGTTTGCTTGATTGTATAGTTAATCTATTTTTATATTCATCTGATCTATCGCATGAATAGGCGCGTCGTTGCCAGCCATTAAGTCTTTAATAGCGGCATATACCAGTTGATGTTGTTTTACTTGGCTAAGCCCATCAAATGTATTTGAAGTAACGGTTAAAGTATAGTGCCTGTTTCCACCACAAAGTACCTCAACTTGAGAATTGGCAATAGCTTGTTCAATAAGTTGTTTGATTTCAGCAGATATATCAGAAGAGATTTCCATTTAGTAATTAGCCTGTATTTTAAATAAATTGAATTTGTTATGCGTATTTTACAATAAATACTATAAGTAGCATCAATATTCAAAAGTTATTAGATTAATTTAGCCTTTATGAGGCAATTCTACTTCAGTGATAACACCGGCATCAGGGTTTTGAAAAATAGTATCATCAATATTATTTTCACTTCTGGCAACAATACAGCTAACCGTTGCATCGCCTGTAATATTAACGGCTGTGCGTATCATATCTAATATTCTATCAACACCAAGAATTAAACCAATCCCTTCAACAGGTAAGCCAACCTGGTTAAATACCATGGCTAGCATTATTAAGCCAACACCAGGAACGCCTGCAGTACCAATAGATGCCAAAATAGACATGCCGACAACGGTTAAATAGTCGGCGACACCTAAATCAATCCCATAAACATTGGCTATAAATACAGTGGCAACGCCTTGCATAATGGCTGTGCCATCCATATTAATGGTCGCACCTAAAGGAACGGTAAATGCTGCTGTGGAGTTATCAACACCTAAACGTTTTTCAACGACTTGTAAGGTGACAGGAATAGTGGCATTTGAGCTTGCAGTACTAAAAGCGAAGATATGTGCAGGGCGCATTTTTTTTATAAATAGCCATGGGTTTAATTTAGCAAATAGGGTAAGTAATAAGCTAAAAGTACCAAAACCATGTAGTAACAAGCACAAAACAACCACTGAGAAATAACCAATCATTGGTAAAACTAGTCCAATACCTTGAATTGAAAAAGTTTTTGCCATTAAAAAGAAAACTCCGATAGGGGCAAAGTCCATCACTAAAGTGACGACATTCATCATAACTTCATTTAATTTTTCGGCGGTTGCTGCTAATTGGCGGCCAATTTCTCCCGTCATTAACATGGCAATAGCAAATATAATCACAAAGAAAATGATTTGTAACATATTGCCTTCAGCAAAGGCATTTATAGGATTGCTGGGAACTATGTTGATAAATACATCGGTAAGTGGTGGGGCTGGCTTTGGGGTGAAACTAGCTGCCCCCGTAACTTGCTCAAACCCTTCTCCTGGTGCTATTAAAATGGCAACTACTAAAGCTAGAGTAATGGCTAAGCCTGTTGTTAAAATATATAAAGCAAAGGCTTTGAAACCAACACGGCCAAGAACGGCTATATCGCCAATACCACAAACACCGCAAATTAAAGAAAATGTAACTAATGGCACTACTAGCATTTTTAAGGAATTAACAAAAGCAGCACCTACAACATGAAATAAGCCATTAACAAAGTAAGTTTGTATAAAATTTATATCACTAGCAAAGGCATTTATTAGGCTACCCGTGATTAAGCCAATCCCCATAGCAATAAGGATTTTTGTGGTAATAGACATTTTATTATTCATATGAGAATGGCTCTTTATTTATGATGTAACTGTAAGGTTTCTTAAAAATATTTTAAGATCGAATTAATTGAATTTATATCTAATTCAGATGTTCTAATATGTTTTTGACATAAAGCGCCTCTAAAGCCTAAATAATCGGCATTTAAACTAATGAGTTCCGCTATATCCTGTTGCTTTAGTGAACCCGCTAAACCACAAAGCAGCTGAGCAGATTTTGCTTGGCTGACAAATTGTTTAATATTTGTATCATCCATCACTTGTGATAATGAGCCATTATTTTTGTCCATAGTATCTAGCATTACACCATGAAATCCAGCTTGTTTAAGTACGTCTATGGTTTCGATATCTGGACTGGTATCAGCAAATAGCACTGCAATTAATTTGTGTCCTTGTTGGTTTATCTCTGATAGTTTGGATATAGTTCCTTGCCAGTCTCCACCAGGAAAAAAACCAATTTTAGTATAATCAACGCCAGTTTTAACCATGGCTTTTACAGCATCAAAGACAATATCTGCTTGCATAGGTAGGTCACCTACGGTTGCACTGACAGGTTTTTGTTGCTTAATTTCATTAACAATAGTGGTAACTTCTTCAATTGATAATGCACCTAGTGCGCCTTGCTCCGGTTGTTTTAGGTCAATAATATCAACAGTTGTGTTTAGAATTAGCCTTGCTTCCTCAAGACTGTTCACACTTGCGAGCATTCCTGTCATGTTTTTTCTTGCTCCTGCTTATGCTCTTCAACTATCTCCATTAACCAGCCCCATGCTTCAAGTTCTTTTTCACCCGCTGTTTTATTTAAACCAATGCTTAAATAATCAATCTCAGGTTGTATTTTATCTAAGGGAAGCATTTTTAATCGACTAACTAATATAGCAGCTTCTAAGACGGCAAATTGTGCACGGTTAAAACCTGCAAAAGCGGCATGATTCACGCTGTGAATAGCTTTGCAAAAAAGCTTAGGGCGTGTTTCGTCATCTTCAACTCGGATTAGCTTTAATTCTTTATGTGCTAATGCAGAAGAAAGATAATTTCCTGTGATTTTTTCTGTTGGCGTTAAAGGCCAGTCACGCCTGCCTGTTAAGCAACCTGCAAAGATACGTACATCATCACAATAATTTATTACCACTGATTCTGATTGTAGAATATTATTAAGAGTGGTCGAGGGACGAAAGGGGAGGATGATAAATTCATCATTACTGATATGTATGCCCATGGGTGCAATATGAGGTATACCTTCTGCATTTTGAGTGGTAACTAAAACTTCTTGTATCATTTATTCTTTTGTAAAGTGGTTCCGGCGGGTTTAAAAGTGTGCAAATCAATTGTTGATTCATTGAGCTCAGTTGCACAGCCCCATGTTAATGATTGATCTTGATTGAATCGTTTACCTAATTCCCATGCAATTTCAGCGCGAGCTAATTCCACACCTAAATAAAAGGCATGGCTAGCATCATCGTCTACTTTTAAGGATGGAAATAGATCAAAAGGGTCGGTAGCTGTATGTAAGCCATCACGATTATAAATATGAACCCCTTCTGTACTGGTTTGAATCCGAAAGCTAGGGTCTCTAATAGCAGAGGCAAACTCTTCTATTTCATCTAATCGATAAGGGAAAGGTGATGTGTCATGCACTGTCATTAAATTAGAATCGATATGCTTGGGCAGAGTGTTGTGTTGTTCTGCCGCGAACATAATACGTCTAGCACAATCAGCTTCTTTGATGGCGCGACGAGCATGCTGACTAACTTCTGTGGCTAGAATATGATTAATATTTAATTCAGAACACATACCTAGTAGTAAAGTGTTCATACCAGAGGTGTCGGCATGAGTTAATTCGGTAATATTGCCAACACCCATCATCATTTCAATTTCTGGATGTTGTTGTCTAAACTTGAAGTTTCTTGCAACCGATTCAGTAAAGCCAAAGTGAATCGGGTCTAAAATAGGGTCAACAATAAAATCTTTATTTTTACTCTGTAATACAGAAATGGCATGCTCAAGTGAAGATAAGTCACCGTGTATTTCGGGTATTAAAATGGGAGTGGCATCAACTTCATCGGCTATCCAAATACTTTTGTTGGTTAAGCTCAGCATATAATCTGCCCCAGCTTTTGCACCACGAAGTAAATCGTCATCCTCTAAAGAATCAATACTGACAGTAAAGCCTTCTTGTTTTAAGGTGACAATAATTTCTTCCATAAGAGGGAATTTGGTGCCAGGTAAGCAGCCAATATCTATCACATTAGCCCCTTGTCGTTGGTAGTAGTAAGCACGTTTTACTACTTCATCAACTGTTACATTGGGAGCATCAACAATTTCGGCAAATATTTTAACTTTATAGCTAGATAAATCGTATTGGTGGGCGGCTTTACCAAAATAGATAGGTAAGTCTTTTAATTCTTCTGGCCCACGTTCTATTGGTAAACCTAATTCAGCAGATAAAACCTCTATATCACCGCGACAACGACCTGGTAGTACAATTTTATCAGCATTAAATGTTTCTTTGAGGCGGCGAGCAATCATATCTGTCGTCATTAAAGCGGCTACTTTTAGCCCCAGTTGATGCACTGTATAAGTGAATTCTGGCTGCATTTTTTCTAAAATTTGATTTAATTGCTTTTCAGCAAGTTTTCCAGTCAAAAATAGAATATGTTCAGGTTTATCAGTCATTATGCTAACGATTTAATGCGCTGTTTAACACTATCAATTAATTCATCAACACTTTCAACCACCTCGGTATATTCAAAAGTGCGGATTTTATCTGTTGCTTCAAGGTCAATTTTACGGGGGTAAACCATTACTTTACCTCCAGGCGCGGTTGTTTCCATCTCAGGTGCTATATCACAAGGATAAACAATACTGGGTACTCTGCATTTACCCGCTTGGGAATATAAATTAGTCACTAAAGAATCAGCAATACCTAAAACACATTTAGCAATTGTGTTTGATGTAGTCGGCGCCATAACAAAGGTGTGGTAATAGCCTTTGTAAAAGTGTCCAACAGGTGGTGAAGATGCGGCTTTATCACGATAGACAGAATGTCTAGCTCGTACTTCTTTGAGGTCTACACCATACATTTTTAATACTTCTTCACCAGCTTGACTTAAATATAAATCAACATTATCCACAGTTAGCAGGAATTCAAGGCATTCTTCTATATAATGGCCAGAGCCAGTAATAGCCCAGGCAATTTTTGGTTGATTTTTATTTAGGTTGCTCATGTGGGGCATTATACCTGATGAAAATTAATCATTAGCTTGGAATTTATTGATTATTTTATTTAAAGAAGAGCTTTTTTATGAATAGAGAAGAGGTTTATGTTCAGTAAAATCAAAAAACCACTTGTTATGGGTATATTAAATGTAACACCAGACAGTTTTTCTGATGGTGGAGAATATACTCAGGTTGATGCTGCTATCTCACAAGTTAAATTAATGGTGACTGAAGGTGCTGATATTATTGATATTGGTGGTGAGTCGACGCGACCAGGTTCAAAACCTGTTTCTGCTGAAGAGCAAATTTCAAGAGTTATTCCTGTAATTAAAGCTATAAAAGCTGAGTTACCTAAAGAATTGTTGATAAGTATAGATACAACACTAAGTCTTGTTGCAAAAGCTGCTTTAGATGCAGGAGCGAACATTATTAATGATATTTCAGCAGGACAGGGAGATAAGGATATTCTGTCTGTAGCAAGTGAATATGATGTGCCTATTATTTTGATGCATATGAAAGGAACACCACAAAATATGCAGGATAATCCTAGCTATATCGATGTGGTAGCTGAGGTATGTGATTCATTGAAGAGTAGAGTGGATGATGCGCTTGCAGCAGGCATAAAAAAACAAAACATTGCATTAGACCCAGGCATTGGGTTTGGTAAAAGAAGGGAAGACAATATTAATTTATTGGCTAATTTAGATAAAATTGTTTTACTTGGTTATCCTGTTTTACTTGGGACCAGTAGAAAGCGTTTTATGGGGAGTTTGTGTGATGTATCAGAGCCTGCTGAATTAATTACTGCAACAGCTGTCACTACAGCATTAGGAGTTATGTCTGGTGTCACTATGTTTAGAGTGCATGATGTAAAAGAAAATAGACAAGCTGTTGATGTGGCTTGGGCTATAAAAAAAGCTAGAGAAAATGTTACATCCTAAGTTAATTGAATTAGAAGAGAGCTTTAAACCCTCTATATTGACACAGCTTTTCGATCCCCTTCTGGAGCAAAAAAAGATAGAGCTGTGGGTTAAGCGGGATGACTTAATTCACTCTGTTATTTCTGGGAATAAGTGGCGAAAACTTAAATATATTCTGGATCATGCTTTATCAATAAAGGCTGATACTATAGTCAGTATGGGTGGAGCCTATTCAAATCATTTGCATGCGTTGGCGTATGTGGGGAAACAGTTAGATTTACAAACGGTTGCCTATATTAGAGGAGAACGACCAAAAAAGTTCAGTTCAACCTTGAGTGATCTTGAGCGCTGGGGGATGAAATTGAGGTTTGTTTCTCGATCAGATTATAGGGAGTTACGGCAATATAAAAATCATGATGCCTTGCCTGGTATTAAAGCTGATGAATATTGGCTTCCTGAAGGTGGAGCAACTCAGTTGGCTCTTAAAGGTATTGCAGAAATAGTCTCTGAGCTTGATGGTAATTATGACTTTCTGTGTGTACCATGCGGGACAGGTACAACAATGGCTGGGTTAATAAATGTATGTTCAGATGATTGCTCTGTTTTAGGTTTTTCAGCGTTAAAAGGTGGGGGTTTTTTGGCTGATGATATCGAACCATTATTGAAAAATAATAAACAAAATTGGTCAATTCAGTTAGATTATCATTTTGGAGGATTTGCAAAGTCTAGTAATGAGCTATTATTATTTATAGAACATTTCTTTAACCAGCATGGAATCGAGCTGGAGCAAGTGTATACGGGAAAGATGTTTTATGGGTTATTTGATTTAATTGAACGTGACTATTTTAAAAAGGGGCAAAAAATAATAGCGGTCCACACGGGTGGCTTGCAAGGAAAGCTTGTAAATAGTTAGGTTGTTTCTGAATATAGGTTGATAGTTTGAAAAATATATTAAAAGATATTATTAAATCCCCGCAGTTTGCTGAAGGGACTGCGTGGAATCGTAGAGAATTTAATGCAAATGATCTGGTGGTAAAGGAAGGGGAAATAGCAACTTCACTTTTCTTTGTTGAAAAAGGTGAGTTAAGAGTTACAAGGCATGTTGACTTGGGCGGGGATAAAGGGATTCAGCCAGGAGTCGGTGAGTTGAAAGAAGGGGCTATTTTTGGTGAAAGTTGTTTGCATTCAGCCTTGCCACGCATTGCAACGGTTATGGCCACTACTGAAGTATCGTTGTTGGAGCTGGACGGGGAAAGGTTAAGTATATATTTAGACGACAACCCTGTTAAAGGTTATTTATTTTACAAAAACCTATTTGGTATTGTTATTGGACGTTTAAATAATGCCAATCATACGGTAGAAACTCTTATGGCGTGGGGGTTAAAAGCCCATGAGATTGATAAGCACTTATAAATCTCCATGTTTATGAGCATGTTATAGGTTGGTTTTAAGTTTTAGCTAATCGCTCTTTGCTAAAACAGTGTGGAAGGTCGTATGTTTTGAATTATTAACTATCATTAAATATATGGCAATATCTTTCGGATTTTATTGCTGTAATTTATTATGCATGGTATAAAGGTAAGTTCATTTTTGTATTAATACTCACATTTATCGACACGGCTGGTAGGGTGCTAGTTTTTTAACTGGTTTCTAGGCGGGATAGGTGGAGGCGAAACCCAGGTTTGTCGCTTGTTAAAGCGATAACCGAATAACTTTAGGAGAAACAAATGGCAGCAGTGTCAATGCGTCAAATGCTAGAAGCAGGTGTTCACTTTGGACATCAAACACGTTACTGGAACCCAAAAATGGCTTCATACCTTTTTGGTGCGCGTAACAAGATTTATATTATCGATTTAGAGCAAACTCTTCCATTATTTAATGATGCGATGAACTATCTAGGTCAAATGACAGCAAATAAAGGCAATATCTTATTTGTTGGAACAAAAAAATCTGCGCGTAAAACAGTTGCTGAAGAAGCAGTACGTTGTGGGATGCCTTATGTAAACCATCGTTGGTTAGGTGGTATGTTGACTAACTTTAAAACAATTAAAAAATCAATTAATCGTTTAAAAGAGTTAGAAGCAATGAAAGCTGATGGCACTTTATACCAAAAGTTCAGTAAGAAAGAAGCTTTAGGTATGGAACGTGAAATGGAAAAACTTGATCGTAGTCTTGGTGGTATTAAAGATATGCGTGGTACACCAGATGTACTATTCGTATTGGACGTAGGTTACGAAAAAAATGCAGTAAATGAAGCGAAAAAACTAGGTATTCCAGTTGTTGGCATCGTTGACTCAAATAACTCACCTGAAGGTATTGATTACGTTATTCCTGGTAACGATGATTCAATCCGTGCAGTTAAATTATATTGTCAAACTGCTTCAGCTGCAGTTTTAGAAGCAAAATCTGCTGGCTTGGCTAACTCAGCAAAATCTGAAGATTTTGTTGAAGAAGTTAAAACTGAAGAAGCTTAATCGCTGATGTAAAATTTTGGTTATAGTTCATATAACCATTTTAAACGCCTCCTTTATTAACTATTGGGGGCGTTTTTTTAGTAAAGAATTTAAGGGTTAGATAGAATGAAAATTACGGCTGTAATGGTTAAGGAACTTCGTGAAAGAACAGGTTCTGGAATGATGGAATGTAAAAAGAACTTGACTGAAGCTAATGGCGATATGGAATTAGCTATTGAAAATATGCGTAAATCAGGCCTTGCCAAAGCAGATAAAAAAGCAGGTCGTGTAGCAGCTGAAGGCGCTATTGGCATTAAAGCAAGTGATGATGGCAAAACTGTTGCTATGATCGAAATAAATAGTGAAACAGATTTTGTGGTAAAAAGTGAAGACTTTAATGGTTTTTTAACAGCAGTAACAGAGGCTGTATTAAACAACGATTTAAAAGATACTGAGCAATTAGCTGAAACAGTATTAGCAAGCGGTGATTCAGTTGAAACTACTCGTCGTGCTTTAATTGCTAAAGTTGGTGAAAATATTTCAATTAGACGTTTTGAAAAATATTCAAACGTTGAAGGCGGAACAGCTTGTTATTTACATGGTGGTAAAATTGCTGTCATTATCGAATTGGCAAAAAATGATGCTGAACTAGGTAAAGATATCGCAATGCATGTGGCTGCTGTTAACCCAGCATGTGTATCTGAAGATCAAGTTTCTGAAGACGTTATTCAGAAAGAAAAAGATATTTTTACAGCTCAAGCACTAGAAAGTGGCAAAAAACCAGAAATCGTAGAAAAAATGATTGTTGGTAGAATTAAAAAATTCTTAGCTGAAACAACACTTGAAGGTCAAGCGTTTATTAAAGACGACAAAATGACTGTTGCGCAATTAACTAAGTCTAAAGATAATTCTGTTGTTCGTTTTACTCGTTTTGAAGTAGGCGAAGGTATCGAAAAAGAAGAGCTAGATTTTGCTGAAGAAGTAAAAGCTCAGGCGCAAGCTTCTGCTTAATTGACTAAGAAACTCAGTTTCTACTGGGTTTTTTATGAGCCACAAGGAAGTGGCGAATGCAGTTTTTGCAGGAGCAAAAAACTGTGAGCCATAAGGAGTTAGGACATGCAGTTTTTGCAGGAGCAAAAAACTGTGAGCCATAAGGAGTTAGGACATGCAGTTTTTGCAGGAGCAAAAAACTGCAAGCAACAGGGAAGTAGTATTTAGAATTTATGCTAATACAGTATTTGTATATAGCTTTTAAAATTACACTTAATTTATTATTTATAGGATTTTTGATCATGACTCAAATGATATGCAAACGAATTTTACTTAAATTAAGTGGCGAAGCTTTAATGAGCGAAACAGGTGGAAGTATTGACGCTAAAATAGTCAAACGTCTTGCAGCTGAAGTTAAAGAATTATGTGATGCCGGTGTTGAAGTTGGACTTGTAATTGGTGGTGGAAATATATTGCGAGGCAAGGAGCAAGCCGCAGAAGGCTTAAATAGAGTGACAGGCGACCAGATGGGGATGCTTGCAACTGTAATTAATGCGCTGGCTATGCAAGACTCACTTGAGCATTTAGGGCAACAAGTTCGCGTAATGACTGCACTAAAAATAAATCAAGTTTGTGAAGATTATATTCGTCGTAAAGCAGTAAGACATTTAGAAAAAGGACGTGTTGTGATTTTTGCTGCAGGTACTGGAAATCCATTTTTTACGACTGATTCAGCAGCAAGCCTTAGAGCGATAGAAATTGATGCTGAATTAATGATTAAAGCGACAAAAGTTAAAGGTGTTTTTTCAGCTGATCCTGAAAAAGATGAAAACGCTAAGTTTTATTCAAGAGTAACGTATGATGAGGCGCTAGATCAACGTTTAAACGTAATGGATACAACGGCTTTAGTCTTATGCCGTGAAAATGACCTCCCAATGCGAGTTATGAATGTTTTTGAACCAGGATCAATTATGCGCCTTATGCAAGGCGAAGACATCGGTTCTCTGATAGAAAAAGGTTAGGAATAAATAAATGATTAATGATATAGAGCAAGATGCGTCAGTGCGGATGGGTAAAAGTGTAGATGCACTACAAAAAGCATTTACAAAAATAAGAACAGGCCGTGCACATCCAAGTTTGTTAGATCAAATTACCGTTTCTTATTACGGATCTGATACACCGTTATCTCAAGTTGCAAACGTATCAGTTGAAGATTCTCGTACCCTTAAAGTATCGCCATGGGAAAAAGATATGGTTAAGGCAATTGAGAAAGCTATTATGGGTTCAGATTTAGGTTTAAACCCAACGACTCAAGGTTTAACTATTAGAATTCCTTTGCCACCTTTAACAGAAGAGCGACGTCGTGACTTAGTTAAAGTTGTTAAAGGTGAAGCTGAACAAGGCCGGGTAGCTGTTAGAAATATTCGCCGTGATGCCAACTCTGAAATTAAAGAAGCATTAAAAGAGAAAATGGTTTCAGAGGATGAAGCGCATGATGGTGAAGAAAAAATCCAGCAAATTACAGATAAATTCATAAAAGAGATTGAAAAGTACCTTGAAGTTAAAGAGGCTGACCTACTTTCAATGTGATTTCTTGGAAATATAACGATTGATAACGGACAAATCTATGACAGATAACGGTAATCCACGGCATATTGCTATTATCATGGATGGTAATGGTCGCTGGGCAAAAAAGAAATTGATGCCAAGGATTATTGGCCACAGGGCTGGTGTAAAAACGGTTAGGAAAGTTGTTGAATTCTGTGTCCAAGAAAAGATAGAAGTTTTATCTTTATTTGCTTTCAGTAGTGAAAACTGGCGCCGACCTAAAAAAGAAGTCAACATGTTAATGGAGCTGTTTATGGGAACACTTCAATCACAGGTTGATAAACTTGATAAAAATAATATCAAGTTACATATTGTTGGTGATAAAAGTGCTTTTTCTGAAACGCTGCAAGAAAAAATAGCTTCAGCTGAAAAACAAACCGAAAATAATACGGGGCTTAACCTTGTTATAGCCGCTAATTATGGTGGTCGCTGGGATATTACTCAAGCATTCCAGAAAATTGCAGAAAAAATTTCTACAGGTGAGTTGAAGGCTGAGGATGTTGATGAGTCAGTTATTAATGACCACATTACTACTGCGGGTCTTCCTGAGCCAGATCTATTTATTCGGTCGGGTGGTGAAGAGAGAATAAGTAATTTTTTGTTATGGCAACTAGCATATACAGAATTTTATTTTACAGAAACTTTATGGCCAGACTTTAATCAAACTTTATTAGCAGATGCTATTAATAGTTTTAAAAATAGGCAGAGACGATTTGGCCATACAGGTGAACAAATCATTGAATCTGCTAATTCTAATACACAATAATAATTAAAACGATGTTATTACAACGAATTACAACAGCCTTGATTTTAGCCGCAGTTGCTATAACAGCTATCTTCACACTTCCTATTATGTATTTTTACCCATTTATAGGTGTGATCGTATTGATCGCAGCATGGGAATGGACGGGATTATCATCAATTAATAGCGTTACAGGTAAAGTACTCTTTTTATTATCATTGATTTTACCAATGCTATTTATTGCATTTTGGACTTATATTTTAGAGTTTTTATCTGTTTTATTAGAATGGCCTGCAATTAAAGATTATTCAGGTATTCTAGAGTGGTTGGTAATTGGCCCTGTAATATTCTGGGTAATGATGATGTTACTCATTAGAAAAGCACCAGAAGAGTTATTAGCTCTAGAATTAAAAACACGATATAAAGTTTTTATTGGATGGTTTGTTTTATTTGCAGCATGGATGTTTATAGTTAAGTTAAGAGCTTTTTATGGTCCAGGTGCTGTGATGTATTTCTTAATACTTATCTGGGCAGCCGATATAGCCGCTTACTTTTCTGGTAAAAAGTTTGGTGTTGATAAGTTAGCACCATTAGTTAGCCCAGGGAAAACAGTGCAAGGTATGTATGGCGCGATGGGGGCAGCACTCGTTTGTGGAATCGTTTTAGCCTTATATTATGGTTACCCGATTATGATCGCAACTGACTTTATCATGCTGTCTTTATTGACAGTGTTAGTGTCAATTTATGGTGATTTGTTTTTTAGTCTCGTTAAACGTAAAAACAATGTAAAAGATAGTGGAACAATTTTACCTGGTCATGGTGGTGTTCTTGATCGTATTGACAGTGTAATTGCAGCGGCACCTTTTTATTATGCAGGTGTTATTTTAATTGGACGAGGAGTGTTTTCATGAAGGGAATATGTATTCTTGGAGCAACAGGTTCAATTGGAGTAAGTACTTTAGATGTAGTAGCTAGGCATTCTGATAAATATAAAGTTATTGCCTTAACAGCCAATACAAATATTGATGTTTTGTATGAACAATGTATTGTTCATACGCCTGAATATGTCGTTGTTGTTAATGAAGAAAAGGCCGAGTTATTCAAGCAGAAAATTAAAAACTCAACAGTATCTGATATTAAAGTAATGTCAGGTGCTAAGTCATTAGAAGTTGTTTCTACTCTAGATAATGTAGATTCTGTCATGGCTGCTATTGTTGGTGCTGCAGGGTTATTATCAAGTTTAGCAGCAGCTAAAGCGGGTAAAACAGTATTACTTGCAAATAAAGAATCATTAGTTATGTCTGGTGATATTTTTATGCAAGCTGTACGTGAGTCTGGAGCTAAATTATTACCCATTGATAGTGAGCATAATGCTATTTTTCAATGTATGCCAGCAGGCTATGTTGCAGGTAATGATGTTAAAGAAGCACGAAGAATTTTATTAACAGCTTCTGGTGGCCCCTTTAGAGAAACGCCTGTTGAAGAGTTACATGATGTAACAGTTGCTCAAGCTGTTGCGCACCCAAAATGGTCTATGGGGCGTAAAATATCTGTTGATTCTGCGACGATGATGAATAAAGGCTTGGAATTAATTGAGGCCTGTTTATTATTTAATATGTCACCGGATGACATTCAAGTTGTTATTCACAAGCAAAGCATTATCCACTCAATGGTTGATTATGTAGATGGTACTGTTTTAGCTCAAATGGGTAATCCAGACATGAGAGTGCCTATCGCTCATGCAATGGCTTGGCCTGATCGTTTTGAGTCAGGCGTTGAGCCATTAAATATTTTTGATGTAAAACAAATGGATTTCGCAGAGCCTAGTCTTGAAAGGTTTCCTTGTTTAAGGCTTGCTTATGAGGCAATTAAAGCCGGTGGCATCATGCCAACAGTGCTAAATGCAGCTAATGAAATTGCGGTAGATGAGTTTTTAAATGAACGCATAAAATTTACTGATATTTCTGTTGTTATTGAGCAATGTATGTCGAATTTTTCTGCTGATAAAGCAGATAGTTTAGAACATATTTTAGATGCAGATAAACAAGCAAGAGATCAATCCTATAAAATTATTAAGGAAATGTCTTAATAATGGAGTTTTTATATACTGTTTTCCATTTTATTGTAGCGATTGGCTTATTAGTTGCAATCCATGAATTTGGTCACTTTTGGGTTGCTAGGAAAGCAGGTGTTAAAGTTCTTCGGTTTTCTATCGGTTTTGGAAAAGTAATTTGGTCATATCAAGGATCAGCTGATTCAACTGAATATGTGTTGTCAGCAATTCCTTTAGGTGGCTATGTAAAAATGGTTGATGAAAGAGAAGGAGTGGTGAGTGATGAAGACCTGCCTTATTCTTTTAATCGTAAATCAGTAATAGCTCGGGCTGCTATTATTGCAGCAGGCCCAATCTTTAATTTATTGTTAGCTGTCATTTTATTATGGGCTGTTTTTATTATTGGTGAAACAGGCATGAGGCCAATAATTGGGGAAATACAGCAAGATACCCTTGCAAGTGCAGCAGGTTTCTCTGAAGGCGATGAGATTCTTCAAGTTAATGGTGAGAATGCACCAACATGGCCTGAAGCTATGAATTTATTGTTTTCATCTGCTATGCAGGGAGAGCAAAACATTCATGTTGTGGTTAAAAATAAAGATGAAATAGAACAATCATATACGCTTTTGTTATCTGAAGATGATGCGGAAACTCCCGAGAAGCTGTACGGAAAATTAGGCCTAAAGCCTTGGTCACCGACTCTAGAACCGATTATAGGAAAAGTGATTGATCAGTCACCGGCTCAAACTGCAGGTTTACAAATTGGCGATTTAATCATTTCAGCTGATCAACAAGTTATGATTGATTGGATACAATGGGTTGAGTACGTTAAAAGTCGCCCAGAAGTATCAATACAGCTAATAGTTGAGAGAGAAGGTGTTCATCTTCCCATGGTTATTGTGCCAGAAAGAATTGAAACAGAAGACAATAGTTACGGACGTATTGGTGCAGGTGTTGATGTCCCTGAAGACTTGCTTAGTTCAATGCAAACATCTTATTCTTTGGCGCCTTTTGAAGCATTAGTAGCAGCATTTGATAAAACTTGGTTTTATTCAAAAACGACTGTAGAAATGATGGGTAAAATGATTGTAGGGAAAGCCTCAGCTAAAAACCTAAGTGGCCCTATCAGCATTGCTCAGTATGCAGGGCAATCTGCTGAACTGGGAATTGTTCCATTCTTCAAGTTTTTAGCGTTAGTTAGTATTAGTCTTGGTGTTTTAAATTTATTACCCGTGCCTGTATTAGATGGTGGGCATTTAATGTTTATTGCGATTGAGGCAATAAAAGGCAGTCCTGTCTCAGAAACAATACAAATGTATTTTCAGCAAGCAGGAATGCTGATGTTAATGTCTTTAATGATTTTTGCAGTTTTTCTTGATATAAGTCGGCTTTTTCAATAAAGGTTATATTTTTTTACTAAACTACAATTAACATTAATTAAGCAAGTGTTTGGGTGGGGGTGTGATAAATAAACTCACTTTGACTGGAACAAAAATAAATTTTAATAGTCCATCAAGGACATTCAATTTACTGTAAACGGATTATGAAATCATTTAAAACGCTCATATCAACTTTGTTAGCCTGTTCTTTATTAGTATCAATGCAAATTCGTGCTGATGAAGATGCTGTTAGGCAATCAGTTAAAAAAGCAATGCCAAGCTTAAAAGTTGATTCAATAACGCCGTCAGCTGTTAAAGGCTTATATGAAGTAATTGCTGGGCCAAATATACTTTATGTTTCAGATAGTGGGCAGTATTTATTACAAGGGCATTTAATTGACCTTGTTGCCAAAAAAGATTTAACCGAGCAAAAAATGGCTGGGGCTAGAAGTGTTGCACTTACTGAGATGGGTGAAGACAACATGATTATTTTTAAGCCAGAAAAAAGCAAATATAAAGTTTTTATTTTTACTGATATTGATTGTGGCTATTGTCGTAAATTACATACAGAAATGGATAAGTACTTGGCTGAAGGTATTGCTATTCAATATATGTTTTACCCAAGAGCAGGTAAAGGATCAGCTTCTTATAAAAAAGCAGTATCTGTTTGGTGTGCAGATGACCGAAATAAAGCATTAACAATTGCTAAAAATGGTGGGGATTTAGAGGAAAAAACTTGTGAAAACCCAATTGATAAACATATGGAATTAGCTACAAAGTTTGAAGTAAGAGGGACACCAATGATTGTTACTGAAAGTGGCACTGTTCTTCCAGGTTATGTTCCAGCAGACCGACTAGCTCAAGCTCTAGCGAGCGAATAATACTCCTTATGCTGTAGTTAATTTATCTAACAAAGTTGCGATAAATTATAGGCATGATTAGATTTACAGTAGGAGGGGCTTATTGGCCGCGACAGCTCTTGGTTTTCCATTCGCGACCAAATAGGCCCGCTCTTACGGATAAGAAACGCTAATTTTTTATAACCCTGTGTTTATTAGTTAAAGTATTGTTTCTATATCCACCTTATTTACTGCTTATTCATATAAATAAGCAGCTACAAAAACTCTCTTTTATATATTCTCACCCCTGTAACGAGGTATTTATATAATAGATATCAAATATAAATTTTCATTTTTAGGTAACTTATTGTCATGTTAGACCCTCGTTTATTCAGATCCGATATTGAAGAAGTAAAAAAGCAATTAGATAGACGTTCTTATGCTTTTGACACAAATGCTTATGAAGGATTAGAAAGCAGACGTAAAGCTGTTCAGATTAATACTCAAGAGTTACAAAATGAGAAGAATAAAAGTGCAAAAAGCATAGGGCAAGCAAAAGCAAAAGGTGAAGATATTCAGCCTTTGCTTGATCAAGTGCAGCACTTAGGCGATCAATTAAAGCAAGCTGAAACTGAGTTATCAGATATTCAAAATGAAATGACAGCTTTAATGGAAGCTATTCCTAATTTTCTTGATGAGGTTGTACCAGCAGGGAAAGATGAAGAAGATAATGTAGAAATATCTACATGGGGTGAAATTCCTGAGTTTTCATTTGAAGCTAAAGATCACGTTGATTTAGGTGAATCTAAAGGTTTAGACTTTGAATTAGCGGCTAAAATTGCTAGTGCTCGCTTTGCCGTATTAAAAGGGCCGTTAGCTAGATTGCAGCGTGCAATTATTCAGTTAATGCTTGATACGCATACTGCGGAACATGGCTATTCTGAAACTTACGTACCTTTTTTGGTCAATGCGGATAGCTTATACGGTACAGGGCAGTTACCTAAATTTGAAGCTGACCTATTTAAAGCTAGTGAAGATCCTGCATTATATTTAATACCAACAGCAGAAGTACCTGTAACCAATATGGTTAGAGATGTAATTGTTGATGCTAAAGAAATGCCTTTAAAATTTGTTTGTCATACACCTTGCTTTCGTAGTGAAGCAGGGGCTTATGGGCGTGATGTACGCGGTATGATTCGCCAGCATCAATTTGAAAAGGTTGAGTTGGTACAGATTGTAACCGCTGAGCAATCTGTACAAGCACATGAAGAATTAACCAATCATGCTGAAAATATCCTAAAAAAACTAAACCTAGCGTACAGAAAAGTTTTACTGTGTGCTGGAGATACAGGTTTTTCATCATCAAAAACTTATGATCTAGAAGTCTGGTTGCCTGGCCAAGAGAAGTATCGTGAAATTTCATCTTGTAGTAATTTTAAAGACTTTCAAGCACGTCGTATGCAAGCGCGCTGGCGTAACCCAGAAACAGGTAAGCCTGAATTAGTACATACCTTAAATGGTTCTGGTTTAGCAGCAGGAAGAACATTGATTGCTGTGATGGAAAATTATCAGGATGAGCAGGGTAGAATACATATTCCTGAGGCTTTAAAACCTTATATGGGTGGGATTGAGATAATTGATTAATCTGAGGTGAGTTATGAATAAATTATTAAAATTATTTTTATTGGTCAGCTTGTTGTCGTTCAGTGCAATTTCTAAGGCTGATACAACTGAAGAAATTAAGCAAAGTGCAGAGCAGGGCAGTGCTTTAGGGCAAGCTAAATTAGCATCATTGTATATTTTAGGTCGCGGTGTAGAAGTCGATAATAGACGAGCAGCTCAGTTGATGGAAAAATCAGCAAGACAAGGTTTTGTTGAGGCTCAGGTAGTTATTGCTGCAATGTATGATATGGGAGAAGGTGTTGCTGGGAATAAGGCGATGGCAACTCGTTGGTATGAAAAAGCAGCTAAACAAGGGCATGGCACTTCACTGGCTATTTTAGGGAAAAATCCAGCGGCAAAAGGAAGTGTAAAGTTTGATTATAAAAAGATGCGTTTTAGTGCCTCTCGCCAAATACCAAAGAAATATGCACTTAATATTTTAATGATGAAGTAAACTTGACTTACTTAGTCACACTAATAGGGGGAGCATTCGATTCCCTCTCTATTCAACAACTTTTGTTACGATTACCTAAACAATTTATCACCTTTTATAAATGACAATTAAAACTCGCTTTGCTCCAAGTCCAACAGGCTACCTTCATGTAGGTGGTGCCAGAACTGCACTTTTTTCATGGTTATATGCCAAGAAAAAAGGCGGGAAATTTATTTTAAGAATAGAAGACACTGATTTAGAGCGTTCAACTCAAGCATCGGTAGATGCTATTTTTGATGGTATGAATTGGTTAGGTTTAACACATGATGAAGGGCCATTTTATCAAACGCAACGTTTTGATCGTTATAAAGAAATTATTCAACAATTATTAGATCAAGGTGATGCTTACCACTGTACTTGTACACGTGAAGAATTGGATACGTTAAGGGAACAGCAAAAAGCTAATAAAGAGAAACCTCGTTATAACGGAAAATGTAAAGCAGCTAACCACTCTGAAGGTGTTATCCGCTTTAAAAACCCTGTTGATGGTGAAGTTGTTATAAATGATTTAGTAAAGGGTGATATTGTTGTCGCGAATAAAGAGTTGGATGACTTAATTATTGCTCGGTCAGATGGCACACCTACTTATAACTTAACAGTTGTAGTTGATGATATGGATATGGGGATCAGTCATGTTATCAGAGGTGATGACCATATCAACAATGCACCTAGACAAATTAATATTCTTAATGCGCTAGGTGCTGAATTACCAAAATATGCACACGTACCTATGATTTTAGGTTCTGATGGTGCAAGATTATCTAAAAGACATGGTGCTGTAAGTGTAATGCAATATCGTGATGACGGTTTTCTACCTGATGCATTGTTAAATTATTTGGTTAGATTAGGTTGGTCTCATGGTGATCAAGAGGTTTTTTCTATCGATGAAATGATTGAGTTATTTGATCTTGATGGATGCAATGTCTCAGCCTCTACTTTTAACCCTGAAAAACTATTATGGTTAAATCATCAATACATCATGAATGATGAGCCAGAGTATGTTGTTAAGCATTTAGAATGGCATATGAACAATCAAGGTTTAGATGTTGCAAATGGCCCAGCTTTGGTTGAAGTCGTTAAAGCTCAAAGAGAACGTAGTAAAACATTGGTTGAAATGGCGGCGGCAAGTCACTATTTTTATCAGGATTTTGAATCTTATGACGAAAAAGCGGCTAAAAAGAACTTTAAAGCTGGATCTGATGAAGTATTGCAAGCACTATTAGATGCATTTAGCCAAACGGAAGAATGGGACGGTGAAAAACTTCATCAAATTGTGCTTGATACTGCTGAAGCAATGGAGTTGAAGTTGGGTAAAGTTGCCCAACCTTTAAGAGTTGCTATTTCAGGGGCAGGGGTCTCGCCAGCAATAGATATAACATTATCTTTATTGGGCAGAGAAAAAACTTTAGCCAGAATGCAAACAGCAATAGAATTTATAAAAGAAAAACTAGACAAGTAATAATTAAGCTGTATAATAATGGAACTCAACTAAGGGGCCATAGCTCAATTGGGAGAGCGCAACACTGGCAGTGTTGAGGTCGGCGGTTCGATCCCGCCTGGCTCCACCATATTATGGTAACAAAGTTGTAAAGTCTTAGTCCCCATCGTCTAGAGGCCTAGGACACCGCCCTTTCACGGCGGTAACGGGGGTTCGAACCCCCCTGGGGACGCCATATTAAAAACCAAACACTTTTAGTGTTTGGTTTTTTTTTGCTTAAAATTCTTGTAACAGTTGCATATTCTTCTTGCTTGATAAGGAGCTACAGTAATACCCCATATTAATCAATTGGGGCTAGGCATTTGTAAAGATAAGCGTCACCCCTAAAAGCGCACCTTAAAGAAAGTTAAAAAAATAATAACCTAGTACTTTACTTGGTATGAGTATTAGAATATACTAATACCATGAACTGCTTAATTAGGTTGTTTGCAGTTTATATAATTCGATTAAAATTAATCCAAGAGGGGATGAAAATGAAATCAAAAATTTTATTGGCTACTGCTTTAATGGCACTAACAGTTGGTTGTACAACAACAGAAGGCGATAAGGCTATTTCTGTTGCTGCTGAACCAGCACTTTATAATAAAACACTAAACCCACGTCAAAAAGAATATGACAATCATTTAGGTTTTAATGATTTACATATTCAAGCGATAAGACATTTAAAACCAGAAACTAATCATGTACATGATCCAGATTTACAAGCTATTGTTCATCATCACTGCAAAGCTTATGAAGATAGTACTTTAATCTGTTTAATGTTCCATACAGGCATGAAAGATCAAGATAAGCCTATGGGATTTGAATACATTATTACGACTGAGCAGTTTAATAAATTACCAGAAGAAGAGAAACAATTCTGGCATTACCATTTAGATGAAATTCCACGTGCTCATGCAACATTCCCTGATTTAACAGGAGAAGAAGCAGCTAAAATTTTACCTGCAGTAAATGAAACATACGGTAAAGTTTACTACTTTAAAAAGCCTCATGACAAAATGCCTTTGGGCGAACCATATATCTTGAAAGTTCAAGATATGCCTGAACAAGAATAAGTTGTAATTTAGGTTAAAGTTATACCAGCAGAGATTCTCTCTGCTGGTTCTATTTTAGGAGTTGCTATGCAAATGATTCTAATGTTGATTATTGGAATTACATTTTCCAGTCCTTCCTACGCAAACCCAACCTTAGGGTTGCCAGAACTATCCATTCCTACAAACAATCCTCAATCACCAGAAAAAATAGAGCTGGGTCGGTTATTATTTAACGATGCTCGTTTTAGTGGTAATGGCACAATTAGTTGTGCAAGCTGTCATCACAGTGATAAAGCTTTTACTGATGGTTTAAAAACCCCATTAGGGATTGATCGGCTAACAGGTTCTGTAAATGCACCTACCGTTATTAATTCAGCTTTCTATGAAACTTTATTTGTAGATGGTCGCGCTAATAGTTTAGAAGATCAAGCCTTAGGGCCTTTTACCAACCCTGTTGAGCATGGATTAAAAGACTATACAAAAATCATTGATATTATTCTAAAAGATGATCAATACTTTGCTATGTTCAAGCAGATTTTTGATATATCAGCAGGTGATATATCAATAGATTATGTTGTTAAAGCAATTGCAAGTTTTGAGCGTACACTTGTTTCAGGCAATTCCAGGTTCGACCAATATTATTTTGGTAGAGATCGTACTCAGTTATCTGAAAGTGCAGCACGAGGTTTAAGAATATTTAGACGTAAAGGAAATTGTGCTAATTGTCATGAAATTTCATGGAATAATGCCTTATTTATGGATAATAATTTTTACAATATTGGTGTTGGGTTCGGAAAAGTTAAAGACAAGATAGACGATTTGCTTAATTCAATTAATGCAGATAATAAATTAGATCTAACTTCAGCAGAACAAGTTGAATTGGGGCGATTTAATGTAACTAATGTTATTGCTGATATAGGTAAATTTAAAACGCCTACATTACGTAATATCAGCTTAACAGCACCTTATATGCATGATGGTAGTATCAAAACCTTAGAAGAAGTTGTGGAATACTATGACAAAGGTGGAGATCAGAATCAGTATATTGATGCAGCCATTTTCCCACTTAAATTTACTGAGCAAGAAAAAACAGACTTAGTTGAGTTTATGAAAGCATTAACAAGTTCTAGCGAACAATAACAATTAAGAAAAAAACCCCTTATAAAAAAGAAAGGGGAGTTTATAATAATTGAAATTATTTTTTTATTTTAAATTGAGCCGCTTTAAGTTCATGGCGATCAAGTAATCTATAAAACTCAGTTCTATTACGTTTAGCTAATTTGGCTGCTTTGGTAACACTGCCATTGGTTAACTGAAGTAATTTTATTAAATAATCCAGTTCAAAATTCTTTTTGGCATCATTAAAGCTTAACAATGACGTTTGTTTTTCTTGTAATGCTTTTTCAACAAGGCCAACAGGGATTAATGGTGTTGTTGCAAAAGTACAAATATGTTCAATTACATTTCTTAATTGTCTAACATTTCCTGGCCAAGAATAAGTAATTAATAGTTCCATTGCTTCAGTAGATAAGCCTTTAGCTATTGAATTATGCTCTGAACGATTGATTCCAATAAAATGGTTAGCAAGTAAGGGAATGTCTTCGCGTCGGTCAACTAAATTAGGTAAAGATAAGGTAACTACACATAAGCGATAATAGAGGTCGAGCCTAAAAGTTTCTTCTGCTGTCATTTTCTTTAGATCTCTGTGGCTAGCAGATATAACTCTAACATCAACCTTTATTGTTTCATTAGAGCCAACAGGTCTAATCTCTCCTTCTTGAAGAACACGTAATAACTTAACTTGAAAAGTAGGAGACATATCACCTATTTCATCAAGAAATAGGCTACCTCCATCTGCCGCTTCAAATAAACCTTTTCGATTAGAAGTAGCACCTGAAAAAGAACCTTTACGGTGACCAAATAATTCAGACTCTAATAAATCCTCAGGAATGGCACTGCAATTAACGGTTATAAATTCATTGTTACGACGAGAGCTTATTTTATGTATTGCTTGAGCAATAAGTTCTTTACCTGTTCCGCTATCCCCTTGGATGTAAACACTAATATTGCTATTAGCAACACTCTCAACTTCACGAAGTAAATTTTCAATTACAATACTACGAGTAATGATTTTTGAGCGCCAAGCACTTTCTTTTTTTATTGCTTTACCAGGTAAATGACTGCTATGTAGGGTTAACGCTTTAGTGGCCAGCTCTATAAGCTCTTTACTATCAACAGGTTTAGTAAGAAAACCAAATAGACCGTCATTAGTTGCGGCAACAGCATCTTTAATGGTCCCATGAGCCGTTAGAATAATAACGGGGATAGTAGGATAAAACTCTTTAATATGGCTAAATAAAGCCAAACCATTCATTTCCCCCATCCTTAAATCGGTAATAACTAAATGAGGGAGGTAGCTAGGTATTAGGGCAATAGCATGCTCAGCACTTTCAGCACAATTAATCTCATAACCTTCAGATCTTAGGCGAACAGAATTTAATTTAAGTAGACTAGGGTCATCATCTACCAATAAAATTTTATGTTGCTGTAAATTACTTTCTTGTTTATCTGACATTATTGGGTTTTTTGATTGATAGTGGTTTCAATTACTTTTAATGCTTGTATTTTGGAAATAACCTCTTGAAGTTGGATTTCAGCCTCAGTAATTTCTTTTTTTAAGACCTTGTTTTTATGTCTAAAATTCCAGTTTTTTGATTGAAGATAAGATAATTTCTTTAGGATTTTAATTTGGTTGATATTTAATTGATATAAAGGACAAGAAGCTTCTTGCTGCTGTTGAATATATTTTAATAGCCCAAGTGTTTTCTTAATGTTGGCACAATTAAAGTTACTATTAACCGAATAAGCGATTAACCAAGCAGTATGCCAGTTTTTCTCTACTTTATAATCTGCCTTTAATTGCTCGCAAATGAACTTTTGTTCTTTTGCTGTTTTGCTACCATATAGATTACTTAGTTGTAATAATTGGTTGGATTGCTCAACCTGAAGGGTTGCTTTCTTAACCGTTATCGCCGACTCTTCAGTAGAATCATTTAAAGAAGCTTTCCAGTCTGTAAGTAATTGACAGCCGGAAGATGTTAATACAATAAAGCTAATAAATATCTTTAATAAGGTTGCCATTAAGCTGTATTTTGTTTTTGAGGTAAATAAATAGAAAATCGAGCGCCACTATAATGTTTGCATTTAGGTAATAATTTAACTGAACCATGGTGGATGTCAAGGTAATGTCTTACTAAGGCTAGTCCAAGGCCAGAATCTTTAATTTTCCAGTCTGAAGAAGATGAATTACCACGGTAAAAGTCTTTAAATATAAGTTTTTCAAGCTCTTTACTAATGCCGGGGCCTTGGTCTTCAATCGTTAAGGTAATAATTTTAGCATGGGCACTCAATGTTAATCTGATTGAGCTATTATTTGGTGAAAATTTAAGTGCATTTGAAAAAACATTGCTTATAACTATTTTAAGTTTTTCATAATCGGCATTAATTTGAGTAGAATTAAGCTTACTTTCTAATGATATATTTTTACTTCTAAGTAATAATTCATATTCAGTGGTAATTCTATTTACTAAAGCTTCTAGTTTAAAAGTTGAGCAATTAAAAGTGATTTTAGTTGAAATAGATCTTTGATATTCTAACAAATTTTCGACTAAATCATTAATAGTGATGTTACTAATTTTCATCAATTGAATGATTTCTTGTTGCTCTGTATTTAGTTCACCCACAATATTGTCAGATAATAAATCAGTACCTTCTTTTAAAGTAGCCAGCGGTGTTTTTAATTCGTGAGAAACATTTCTAATAAATTGTTGTTTTTCTTTTTCTAAACTTCCCAACTTTATACGTAACCATTCTAATTGTTCACCTAATTGCTGTAAATCTTTAGGACCTCTGATAGAAATTGCATGTGCAAAGCCTTTATCGCCAATAGTTCTAATTGCAATGGTAATGTCTTTAATAGGTCTTAATAATAAACGAACAAAAAGTAATGCTAATAGAAATGCCAAAGCGATACTAATAATGGCTAAAGCAATCAGTTCAACAGTAAATTTCTTAGCACTAGTTGATAGGTTTTCAGATTCAGTCGATAACCTTTTTTCACTTTGAGTCAATAATTTTTTGGCTTGCTGAGTTAATTGATCATAATCATTTAAATCTTCTTGAGTAAGTTTGATATTTTCATCTTCTAATTTCTTAAAAATACTTATATAAAGAGACTGTTCATTTTTCTTTAATAATTGTAAACGAAGGGTAATTTGCTCATCTATTTCTTGTTGATCAAATGAATCCATTTGTTTTAAAAATTTATGCCTGTTTTCTAAAAATAAATTTAGAAAAGTAGGTCCAAAGAGCTGAATTTGTCTGATATTCCGTTCCATAGAGTTTAAACGTTCATGAATTATTCGGGTACTTTCAGTTTCATGAACGGTTTTGAATAAAGCGGATTGACTCTTTTCTGTAAAATTCCCAACTTCGTAAACAGTATAAGAAATTGCAATAATGAGGGGTAAGGTAACTATTAAAAAGCTAGTAAGACCCCATTGGTAAAGTGAGCCTTTATTTAATGACGTTTGTTGTTTTGAAGGTTTAGGCACGTTAATAATCGATATTTTAGAAAGGGGGGAACTCAATTTTACCAGCGGCAAAAAGAAAAGTGAGAGGGTATAAAACCTAGCAAATTCGAGGTAAAGGATCGTCTTCGAGTTCCTCTAATATTCTTTCCCCACCCAGTTCAGTTTCAAGTATGACTTGATTTCTGCCTTCATTGACTGAGCCAATAATAGCGGCATCAGTGTAACCTAATTCATGAAGCTGATTTATTGCCAGTTCTGCGCTATTGGGTTCTAAAACGGCAACAACTCGTCCTTCAGATGCAAGGTACAATGGATCATAGCCTAAAATTTCACAAACTGACTGTACAGGGTCGCAAACAGGGATAGCCGTTTTCTTAAGTCTGATAGTTACATTGGCTGATTGGGAAATTTCATGCATAACAGTTGCAACACCACCTCGGGTTGGATCACGCATAAAACGTAACCCAGGTTGATCAATGAGTGCTTGGGTAATGGGTAGTACGCTGGCAGAATCTGACTTTAGTTCCCCAGATAAGCCAAACTGTTCTCGAGCTAGTAATACGGCTGTTCCATGATCGCCTAATGAACCACTGACGATGATCAAATCGCCTTTATGGATTTGATTTATTCCCAATTTTAGCTGTGGTGAACGAACGCCGATGCCAGTCGTTGCAAAATAGACGCCACCTCCTTGCCCACGTTTCAATACTTTTGTATCGCCTGCTACCACACAAACACCACTGTCACGACAGGCTTGAGCCATACTCTGAAGCACACGATCCAGTAAGGCCACTTCTAGCCCTTCTTCAATGAAGGCATTGAGTGTTAAATACAATGCTTTTGCACCAGAAACAGCAAGGTCATTTACGGTGCCATGTATGGCCAAGCTACCAATATTACCACCTGGAAATTCTAGAGGATCTACAGTGAAACCATCGGTTGTGACCATGATTTCCCCAGTACCTATCTTTATAGGTAATAACGCAGCATCAACTTGCGTGTCTAGTAATTCATTTTTAAGATGTTTTGCGAATAACTCTTCTATGAGTTCACGCATCATACGGCCGCCATTGCCATGAGCAAGAGCAATATGTGAGTCTGTAAAGTTAAGCGGTTTGTTCATGGTGTTTTAGTTAGTGATGGAGTGTCGTGCAGCTAATTAAGATAATAACATCTTTATATTCATTCGATTTTAAATGCTGTTATTTAGCTTAAGCAAAAATAGAACCATTAAAAATCCTAGCAACATGACACAAAGCAGAGCACAACGTGTTGTATAATGGCTTAATAGCAGCCAGTTTCTATCTGGCATTAGATTTGGAGAAAGCTTAATGTGTCTTGCTATACCTATGCAGGTGACAAAAATTGATGGATATACGGCTCAATGCGCTGCCAAAGGTGTTAATCGAGATGCCAGCCTGTTTTTGTTGCAGGATGAAGTCATTGAAATCGGTGATTATGTGTTAATTCATGTTGGTTATGCCATCCAGAAAATATCAGAAGCTGAAGCCCAGTCGACCTGGGAATTGCTAGATCAAATGTTAGCCGAGGATGAGTTAAGTGCATGAGTTGTCGCTGTGTGATGATCTACTCAGCCAGGTAAAAACCATTGCTGCGCAGAATAATGCACAGTCGGTTGAAAGCATCACCGTACAGATTGGTGAGTTATCGGGTGTAGAACCCGTTCTGCTAGAAAGCGCTTTTGATTTGATAAAAGTTGGAAGCATAGCAGAGCAAGCCAAATTGATTCTACAAACATCAGCTGTTACCGTATTTTGCAGAGAGTGTGGGGCTGAATCAGAAGTCCCTGTAAATAAGTTGCTCTGTTATGTTTGCCAGAGCAATGAAACAGATGTGGTAAAGGGTAATGAACTGATATTGGCTAGCGTTGCTCTTAATTGTGCAGAACTATTGGCGGACTGAAGTCAGCCCTACCTACCTTATGTATAAGGTTATTGGGGCGAAGGCTTTAGCCTTCACGGGGTAATAAATATACTAAAGCAGACTAAAGATCTGCGCCCCAGAATTAAATTTAACGGCTTTTTGCTCAAAGAATTAAGCAGCTAAACAAACAAGAGGTGAAGAAAATGTGTGATACATGTGGTTGTAATATAACACCAGGTAACCGCCCGTTTGTTGAGGCCGAAAAACCTAAAAATGGTGTAACGACAATTTCTGTGCTGCAAAACTTGTTATCTCAGAATAATCATCAAGCAGATCATAACCGTTCTCATTTTGATAGCCATAAAGTGCTGGTGATTAATCTAATGTCTTCACCGGGCTCGGGTAAGACAGCATTGCTTGAAGAGACCATTAAACGTCTGCGAGATTCATTAAATATTGCGGTGATTGAAGGCGATCTGGAAACGGAAAATGATACAAAACGGATTCAGGCGCAAGGTGTCCCAGCTTATCAAATTACCACAGGATCCGCTTGTCATTTGGATGCACATCTAGTGCATAATGCCTTACATCATATGAAGCTTGATGATCTGGATCTGTTGTTTATTGAAAATGTCGGAAACCTGGTCTGTCCAGCCAGTTTTGATCTCGGTCATCATCGTAATGTGGTGTTATTGTCAGTAACAGAAGGGGATGATAAACCGGCTAAATACCCTGTTATGTTTCGGGCTTCGGACTTGATGTTGATTAGCAAAACTGATTTGTTGCCATATCTGGATGATTTTTCTGTCGCTAAAGCCAGACAAAGTTTGCATAACCTGGCAACCGATGCCCCCGCTATTGAATTAAGTTCTAAAAATGGTGATGGCTTTGATGCCTGGATAGACTGGTTACAGGCCGAAATCGAAAGTTACCGTGAATTAGTCTCGAATCAACAAACCCAACGGCCAAAAGTTCAGCAGGATGGTCAGTTATTGCATGCAAATCCCGCACAAAGCAAGTTTACCCCCGTGCATGATCACAGCCATAGCCATAGTTGAGACATATTATGCCGACTGATGCGAAACACTATCTGGATAAAATTCGTCAACTACCGTTACCCGATAAAGTGCGGATTATGAATGTTTGTGGAGGTCACGAACGTTCAATTTCTATGGCTGGTTTACGTTCTGCTCTGCCCAGCAATATTGAATTAATTCCAGGACCAGGTTGTCCAGTTTGTATTTGTCCTGAAGAAGATATTTATCAAGCCATCCAAATTGCTGTCAATGAAGAGGTGGTTTTACTGGCCTTTGGTGATATGTTACGTGTGCCAGTGAATGTGCCTAAAACAAACTTTCGTACATTAGAACAAGCAAAAGCAGCAGGGTCAGATATTAGACCGATTGCCTCGCCAACGGAAGCGATTAAAATTGCAAGGCAAAACCCTGAAAAAACCATTGTGTTCTTTGTCGCAGGTTTTGAAACAACCTGTGCGCCTGTTGCAGCGATGCTTGCCGAAGGCATACCCGATAATTTATTACTGTTAATGAGTGGTCGACTAACTTGGCCAGCAGTCGCTATGTTGCTGGAATCTGATACCCCCGCATTTGATGCTCTGATTGCACCAGGTCATGTTGCGACCATTATGGGGGTAGAAGAATGGCAGTTTGTTGTTGATCAACATCATTTTCCAACAGCAGTAGCTGGATTTACCTCAGAGAGCCTACTTGCCGCAACTTATTCAGTATTACGGCAGATTATTGAAAAGAAGGTTTTTCTCGATAATTGTTACACTCAGGTCGTTAAGCCAAATGGCAATCAGACGGCACAGCATTTTTTAAACTCAACTTTAGATGTTATCGATGCACCTTGGCGAGGTATTGGCATTATTCCGCAATCTGGTTTTGAACTGACCGAAAAACTGGCTGCACATAATGCCCGTATCTGTTTTTCACGCTATGCGGATGAAGCCCGAAAAAAAGCAGGCGAAATGCCACCCGGCTGTGATTGTGCAAAAGTTGTGCTAGGTAAAATAAAACCCACAGAATGCCGTTTATATGGAAAATCCTGCGTTCCGCGTAACCCCATTGGGCCTTGTATGGTTTCAGATGAAGGTGCTTGTCGTATCTGGTGGGCAACAGGGTTACGCACAGAAAATCAGGAAACAACGGACTTTGTCTGAAGCGAACGCAAAACAGTGAGTGGAGTGCAGGCACTTCAAATAATTATCACTGGGCGAGTGCAGGGCGTTGGCTTTCGTCCCTTTGTCAGTTGCTTGGCTAATGAATTGGGTTTGTCAGGCTGGGTGCGTAATTGTAGTGGCAAAGTCGAAATCAGGGTGGAAGGTGTTAACAAGGCTTTAAGCGCTTTTATCAAAGCCTTGCATAATCAAGCACCTCCGCTTGCTCAACCCGATTACCCCCAGGTTTCCTCGGTATCGCCAAGTGGCTTCACAGGCTTTACTATTAAGCAGAGTCAGGGAGGCGAAAAACTCGATAGCCATATTCCGCCAGACTATTTTGTTTGTGACGATTGCCTTGCCGAGATGCAAGATCCATCACAAAGACGTTATCGCTATCCTTTTATTAACTGTACTCAGTGTGGGCCTAGATACACACTTATAGATCGATTGCCTTACGATAGACCCAATACTACGATGGCTGAGTTTGAACTGTGTCCAGACTGTCAGGCAGAATATCTAAACCCCATTGACCGACGCTACCATGCCCAGCCTTTGGCTTGTTCAAAATGCGGTCCCAGCCTGACTTTTCATCAGCCTGGAAGGCAAGATATAGTTAGTAATAATGAAGCATTATCTGCTTGTATAGACAGCTTACGTGAAGGTTTGGTTGTTGCTGTAAAAGGTGTCGGTGGCTATCATCTGTTTTGTGATGCAAGCGATTCGGCTGCAGTTAACAGGCTTCGTTTGCGTAAGTCACGGCCCGATAAACCCTTGGCGGTTATGGTGCCGTGGCGTGGTGAAGATGGCCTGACGCTGGTTGAGAAAATTGCTGAACTGACAGCATCTGAAAAACAATTGATAGCCTCTCCCTTACGCCCAATTGTGCTGGCTAGCCGTAAAGCTAATACCCTGCTCAGTCAAAATATAGCTGCTGGCTTGTCTGAAGTGGGTTTGATGTTGCCTTATAGCCCATTACATCACTTATTAATGAATGACTATGCTTCTCCTCTGGTTGCAACCTCAGCAAATTTAACAGGTGAACCGGTACTAACAAATGCGTTTGATGTCGAGCAGCGACTGGGTTCTGTTGCGGATGCATTTTTGCATCATAATAGGCCGATACGACGCCCGGCAGATGATTCTGTTTTTAGACGAATTGCCAAGCAAATGCGTCCGATTCGTCTTGGTCGTGGCTTAGCTCCAATTGAACGAAAATTAGCATTTCAACTTAAAAAGCCTTTATTAGCCGTCGGGGCAGACTTAAAAAATACCGTGGCTTTGGCTTTCGATGATCGCGTCGTTATTTCGCCTCATGTTGGTGACTTAGGATCGCTTAGAAGTGCTCAGGTATTTGAACAGCTTATTACTGATTTATTAGCTCTCTATGGTGTTAGTCCAGAGCTTATCGTCTGTGATGCTCATCCGGCTTATCATTCTAGCCGTTGGGCTAAAAGGCATGATTTACCCATAGTACCTGTTTATCATCATCACGCTCATGCCTCGGCCTTAGCTGGTGAGCATGATCTAGATCAGAAAATGATGGTTTTTACCTGGGATGGTACGGGTTATGGCGAAGATGGGACTATATGGGGAGGGGAGACTTTAGTAGGTTCGCCTGGACATTGGCAGCGCGCGGCATCGTTCAGGCCGTTTTCCTTGCTAGGTGGAGAGAAGGCAAGTAGAGAACCTTGGCGTTGTGCCTTATCTGTTTGTTGGGAACATGGGTTAGAGTGGTATGGCTGTAGCCATGATGTTTCATTATTAAAACATGCTTGGCAACAAAATATTAATTGTCCACGAACCAGTTCGGTCGGTCGACTGTTTGATGCAGTTGCAGCTCTTATAGGGATTGGACAGTACTCAAGCTATGAGGGGCATGTTGCTATGCAAATGGAAGCGATCAGCACAGCGGGTGCCGAAGCTATTTCATTACCTCTTACTGAGAATTCGATGGGCATCTTGATTAGCGACTGGGGACCTCTTGTACCTTTCTTAATGGATAATAAAGTGAGCGTAGCTGAACGAAGTTCGGTTTTTCATGCCAGCTTAGTTTCAGCTATCATCACTCAAGCGCAGGCGATTAGAAAAAAATATAATATTTCAACTGTTGGACTCTCAGGTGGTGTGTTTCAAAATAAGCTGTTAGCCGAACAGTCTCTATTTGAGCTAGAGCAACAAGGCTTTGAAGTGTATCTACATAAAGATATTCCTTGTGGCGATGGCGGAATTAGTTTTGGGCAGATTATTGAGGCAGGGAGCATTGAAAAACAATCTAAAACTTACTAAAACTATAAATAATATTACCCATGTCAAACTAAGGGTTTTATTTTTTATAGAGTATAGATAAGATACGGTGATAGAGATATAAAACCTTAGAGGTAATAAAGTATGATTATTGGTTCAGTTGCGGCTATTTTGATTATGGTGTGGTTTTATAATACAGCCAATGGTCGAAATCCATTGCATTGGGCAATGGCAGGTTTTTTAGTTTACTTTATAGTTTCTTTACTTTGGACTGTTGCAATAAACCCAAGTATTAAAGATGCGGCTATGCATAGCCGAGATACTATGCTTATGTGGATAGCACGGTATGCGTATATTGTTGTTGCAGCAGCTTGTGCTGTGGTTTTTAATTTAAAAGTTGGTAATAAAAGTACTGACGAAGATTAAAAATTTGTTTTACTTACTATAATCTAGTTATTAATACTTAAAAAACTATGAGAGCATGGTTCGTTTATATAATTCATTGTTCTGATGATAGTCTTTATACAGGTATTACAACTGATTTAGAAAGGCGATATAAACAACATAGTCAGCAACAAGGTGCAAAGTATTTTAGAGGCAGGCAGCCCAAAGAGTTGGTTTATCAAGAGAGCGGACATAATAGAAGTACAGCAAGTAAGCGAGAAATGGAAATAAAAAAACTTTCACGGCTAAATAAACTTCAACTGATTGCCTCAAAACAGCAATAAAGTTCAAGCTTTTCCTTGCTGGGGCGCAGTGCTTTAGCCTGCTATTTTTGATTTTCTTCAACCTATTGTTTGTTAAGAACCATGTATATTTATGCCTCTATATATTTAGTAAACAGATATCAAACTATCTAAAAAAATGACAGAAAAAAGGAATATTTTATTTGTAGGTGATCCGCATGGAGATTTTGATCCTGTGATTTCTGCTGTAAAAAAATATCAACCTGAAGCTGTTATTTTATTGGGTGATTATGATTTAAAAAAACCGCTACAAGACTATATCCACGAAATAATCGGTAAGACCAAGATTTGGTGGATACCTGGAAATCATGATTTTGAGCCACCTGAACATCATCACAATCTTTTTACTTCACAATTAGCTGGGCAAAATTTACATTTAAATGTTGTTGAAATAGCTGGGCTTAGAATTGCTGGCTTAGGCGGTATTTTTTTAGGTAGAGTTTGGTATCCACCTTATTCACCAAAATGGCGGAGTAAAAAGCACTTTCTTCAAGTATCTTCTTTACATAATGAATCTTCCGAATTATCACTAAAATATCAATCTGCTATTTGGCATGATGAATGGGCACAATTAAAAAAATTAAAAGCTGATATTTTAGTTACTCACGAAGCCCCCAAAAGTCATAAACATGGCTTTATTGCAATTGATCAATTAGCTGAAGCCATGGGCGTTAAACAAGTGTTTCATGGCCATTTGCATGAGCATTATACGGCTAAGATTAGAAAGGGGATTAAAGTTGTTGGCGTTAGGAATGCTAAGGTTGTGGATTTGTTGGGGGTAGAGGTTTGAAAGAGCAGGCGAAAGACTAAAGGCTCAAGGCGAAAGGAAAGGCAGGGGGTATTGCGGTTTTTTTACTCCTTAAAGTAAAAAAAGCCCGATAGAAACTATCGGGCTTTTTTTGTCATGAGACTCTATTAAATTTACTTAGAATTTAGATTTGCAAATATTGATTAATCAATTCCAAGTCTTGCTCAGTTAAGCTACTGGCGGCTTGTTTTAATTTAATTCCACTAATTAAATAATCATAACGGGTTCTTGAATAATCTCTTTTTGCACGATATAGGTTTCTTTGTTCAGCTAGTACATCTACCATGGTACGTGTTCCTACTTCTGAGCCTGCTAGTGTGGCTTCTAAAGAACTTTTCGCGGAGGCAACAGCTGCTTTAAGTGCATGTACACGGTTAATGCTTGAGTTTATATCTCGAAATGAATTTCTAAGTTCACGTTTAACAAACCGTTTAGTTGCTAATAAATTTTGTTTGGCAATTTTATGATCGAATTTAGCTTGTTTTGCGCGTGAGCTTACCATTCCACCCTGAAAAATGGGGAGGTTGAATTGTAAACCTACACTTTGTGTATCTCCACGAGAACCAAAGCTGCTGTTAACATCTGAAACGCCATAGCTTGCAATAATATCCAGTGTTGGAATATGTCCCGATTGTTGTAGTGAAACATTTTTTCTGCTTATCTCTGCTTGATTAAGGGCTGAGATAATTTGTAAATTATTAGTTTCAGCAACTTTTGTCCATTCAGAAATATTATTGGGTGTGGGAGGTGATAGATTTATTGTTTTAGAAAGTGCTAATAAATCTAGGTCAATTTCACCAATAATTTCAAGTAAGGCTTCTTTGCTGTCATCTACGCTATTTTCTGCATCAATTTTATTTGATAGTGCTTGGTCATAGCCTGCTTGTGCCTCATAAACATCAGTAATAGCAATTAAACCAACATCAAACCGTTGTTGAGCTTGTTCTAATTGCTTATTAATCGCTTCCAACTCGGCAATAGAAAAACCTAGGCTATCTTGAGCAGCTAAGATATTAAAATAAGCTTCAACTGTTTTAACAATTAGGATTTGTCTCTGTGCTTGATAATCAGCTTCAGCTTTGGCTATTTTATTGCTTGATTGATCCAGTTGTATCCAGTGATCCCAATGAAAAACAGGTTGAGTTAAGTTCACACTAAACACATGATTCCAATAATTTTGTGTACCTGCCGTTTGGAAATTTTCTTTTTTGCTATTAATACGGTCTCTACTTGATTTTGCAGTAGCAGAAATTGTAGGTAGCATATTGGCAATACTTTGAGTTTTAGTTTCACCGACAGAGTATTGGTTTAAGTATGCTTGTTGCAAAATAGGGTCATTTTGAAGCGCTAATTGATAGGTTTCAACAAGGTCTTGGGCATGTGTATAACCCGTAAAGGTCGCTAGAAATAAAATTCCTGCTAATTTAGTTTTCAAAATAAGTTGCCTAGTATTTAAAATGATATGATGGTGCATTGCCTATTATATATAGGTAGGTAATATCCCTTTAATATAGCATAGAACTGTTTAATCTATTTTTATCAATGATGAAATGGACTTACTGAGTGAGTGAGCGTGTTAGGAGTTTAGATTGAAAAATATAATAAAAAATAGAGTATTAATAATTATAAGTTTAGCCAGCTTATTGCTTTCGGGGTGTTCAAGTCTTGGTAAAGGCATCGCTGAAGCTTTTCTTGAGAAAGAGGATACGGACGATACGCGTGTTTGTGAGGTATGGGGTGAGAAATTTGCTGGATTAAGTTCTCAGCTAATACAAAATGATGGAAAAGTTAAAGTCTTGATGGTACATGGTGTTGGGGATCATCAACCTGGCTATTCAACAGAGTTTTATGAAAAATTAGCCAAAGAATTAGATTTGTCTGTAACCTCAAAAAAACATAAAAACATACAACTTAGCTCAAGAAATAATCCAGAAAAACCACTTGGTAATTTGCGAATAAGACGTTATTTAAATAAACAGAAAACTAAAGAGTTTTTATTTTATGAGCTAAGCTGGTCAGATATTACAGTTAAAGAAAAAGATGTTCTGGCTTATGATAATTCAGGTGAATATTCATTTAGAAGAGCTGAAATTAATGATTTAATGAAGCGATTTTCAAATGATACCGGACCTGATCCGATTATTTATTTAGGAGAGAGTAGAAAGAGTATTTTAACTTCTTTTTCTGAATCATTTTGCTGGATGACATCTGGAAGTTGGGATGACTTACCTACAGACACCAAAGCTGTTTGTAATACACCTGATGTTAGCTCTATTAATAATGATCAATATGCTTTTGTTTCCCATAGTTTAGGGAGTCGTATTGCTATTGATGGCATGCAGCGTATTGCTGATTTTTTAAGTAATGGAACAGAGCATCGTAAAGTAAATATCAGTGTAAAAAATGCACTTAGGGAAAAAACTATCCCTATTTATATGATGTCTAACCAATTACCCATGCTTCAATTGGGCCGTAAATTACCGGAAGTAAGTGGGCAGAAATCTGAATATTGTAGTGAGCAAGGTGAGAAATATTCGGAACGTATTTTAACTAAAACACCTATTATCGCCTTTAGTGACCCAAATGATTTACTAAGTTATGCAATTCCGCCTCGGTTTGTAGATAAATATTTAGACTCTAGGTTATGTATTGATGTAACTAATATTAATATTAATATCGCTTTTGTTTATGATGTTTTTGGTATGGGGAAACTTGCGAACCCTATGGAAGCACATGTTGGTTATGACACTGACGATCGTGTGGTTGCATTAATTGCAAAGGGAGTAGGTAATAAAGAAACAACGGCTGATATTGTTAATAAGCGTTGTCGTTGGATTGAGACTATAGATTAGAGTTGCTTTATTAGTAGTGGGTTGAAGCTATTTAAATAAAAATGTCCCATTTTGGCGCGCGGCTTTAGCCTGCTCTTTCGGTCAAAAATGCAGGTTAAAACCGGCGACCCAAAAGGCAGTTATTAATAACCATGTGTTTTTATCTGATCAACTAATGACTACATTTAATAAAATATATTTAATTTATTCTGCAGCAGTGGAAGAGCAACTTAACTCTATAAGTTCTCACCCTTTGATAGTTGATAATGCCATTAACTTACGCATTGTAAAACTTTCAGAATTAGCCTCTATTCATATTGATGATGGCTTAAGCCATGCTTTAGTTTGGGTCGAGCAGCAGCATTATCCACAGGTTTTACGCTGTGCTGAAAAGAAAAATTTATCTTTGGGTTTTTTACCTATAAAAGGTGACTCCCCCTGTCAGTTTTATAAAAATCTAGATTTACCTAAAAGTTTTGATGATTGTTTACAAATTGCATTACAGCAAGATCCTTTATTTATAGACTTAATTATTTGTAATGACGAAGTTGTGACTGATGGTGTTAATTTAGAGAATCAAACAACAATGCTTGAGTTTATAGGTGATAGCCACACTTATAATGGTTTTCATAAATTTATATTTCAAGTGAAACGATTTATACATGCATTTTCTCTAACACCTCAGCCTGTTACTTTAATTACTGCAAAAGATAAAACTGTTTCAACCGCTATTACAGGAATGGTGCTACTAGATTTTCACAAAAGTGGTGCTCTGGTGCAAATGTTTCAAGAATCGGTCTCTTTAAAAGATAGACGAGTTTCAGTCGCATTATTTGCACCACAATCTATATTGTCTTATTTACAGCTTTCTTCTTCGACCTTTTTGGGAGCATCAAAAAAGAATTTGCCACAGCAGCTTGGTTATATACGTACAGAGTCTTTGCTTGTTAAAACACCTGTGGATACACATTATTTGGTTAATAATAAACCTTTAACGACACGTGAGTTAATTATAGAAACTCTCTGTGTTGGCGTGCAGGTAAATGCGGGGGATAAGTTTAGAGAGGCGCAGCAATTTACTGATGATAAAGAAAATGTTATCAGTGACCAGTTACCACAACAAGATAGCCGAATTAAGTATTTAGCTGAAACATTACCCTTTTTTTCGCATGCTTTAGAATCAGATTTTAAAGATTTATTTCTTTCACTTAAAGATAATGCCTGTATTAGCAGTACTTATGTTTTGCTGATGGTATTGAGTACTTTATTGGCTACTTTAGGTTTGTTTTTAAATAGTCCCTCTGTAGTGATTGGTGCAATGGTTTTAGCGCCTTTAATGGCTCCGATTATTTCTTTATCAATGGGTTTATTACGCTCAAATAATGATTTAAGTCAGCGTTCATTTGTAACCTTATTTACAGGGATGTTTATAGCGTTATCACTTTCCGCTTTAATGGCATATTTATTACCTTTTCAAGAAATTACCAATGAAATAGAAGGCCGCTTACATCCTTCTACTTTAGATTTACTTGTAGCTGTGCTTTCTGGGGTGGCGGGTGCTTTTGCTAATGCCAGAGAAAATATTGCAAAAAGTCTACCGGGCGTTGCCATCGCTGTCGCTTTAGTTCCCCCATTATGTGTTTCTGGAATAGGGATAGGTTGGTGGAATTTTGATGTGTTTTACGGGGCAATGTTGCTATTTTTGACTAACTTAACAGGCATTATTATGGCTGCAGGGTTATCATTTATGGTTATTGGTTTTGCCCCTTTTTCAAGGGCAAGAAAAGGCATTGTACTCTCTGTTTTTATGGTTTCAGTTATTTCTGTTCCTCTCTATTTATCATTTGTTAATATGCAACAAATTGCTGAGGTAAAAAAACAATTGTTAGGGCAAAATTATCATATTGGTGGCCAACAACAGCAATTGCGCAATGTAAAAGTTTGGCTTGGAGAGCCTTTAAAGATTAGTGCAGATTTAATCGGTACGCAACTTCCTGATGCCAGTATTTTGGCTCAATTTGAACAACACTTTGCTGAGCAATTTGGAAAAGCGGTTACAGTCGATTTTTCTGTGAGGTTGGTGGCTGAAAGTTACTTTTTCAATAATGAAAAAAAAGGCTTGTGAAATGAATATAATCAATCATACTAATATTTAAAATAAAGGCCGACATTAAATTGTCATAATAGAAATATATGATGAGCGGATTTGTTTATCAATTATATGCAGGCAACTCAAATCGAAACAGAGAATCAAGTGTCAGATAATATACCTATGGAAATAAACGAATTAGAAAAGCCTGAATATTATATTAATCGTGAGTTAAGTTTATTAGAGTTTAATGTGCGTGTTTTGGCGCAAGCAAAAAATGAATATGTTCCTTTGCTTGAACGCCTTAATTATTTATGTATTTCTAGCTCTAATTTGGATGAGTTTTTTGAAGTGCGGGTTGCCAGTGTTTTACAAATGGCAAATATTGATCCTGAAGCTTGTAGTTCTGATGGCTTAACCCCCAATGAACAATTAGACAAAATTTGTGCTAAGGCTCATGAATTGGTGGAAGATCAATATCATGTGCTTAATGAAATACTAATCCCTAAGCTTAAAGAAGAAGATATTCGATTTGTACGGCGTGATAAATGGACTGATGTACAAAGAAAATGGTTGGCGAAATATTTTAATGAGGAATTATTGCCAATTCTAACGCCGGTTGGTTTAGATTCTGCTCACCCTTTTCCTCGAATTCTAAACAAAAGTTTAAACTTTATTATTTCTTTAACAGGTAAGGATGCCTTTGGTCGAAATAGTGGGTGTGCAATTTTACAGGTGCCTCGGGCTTTACCTAGAATTATTCAGTTACCAGCAGAAGAAACAAAAAGTGGTCCCTATGATTTTGTATTTCTGTCTTCAATTATTCATGCCTTTGTAAATGAGTTATTTAATGGAATGACTGTAAAAGGTTGTCATCAATTTAGAGTGACGCGTAATAGCGACTTTTTTGTTGATGATGATGCTATTGATGATTTACTTCATGCAGTAGAAGGTGAATTGGTCATGCGTAACTATGGTGATGAAGTGCGCATGGAAGTTGATGAGAATTGCCCTGAACAAACGGTTGATTTTTTACGAGAACGCTTTAGATTAAATATTGATCGAATCTTTAAAACCAAAGGCCCTGTAAATTTAAGTCGCTTACAAGCTATTTTTAGTTTAATTGAACGTCCTGATCTTAAATTCGCTCCGTTTAAACCATACGCTCCTACACAGTTAGGTAGAAAGAGAAATGTGTTTGATGCGATAAAAAAACAAGATATTTTATTACATCACCCTTATGAATCATTTTTGCCAGTTGTTGAATTTATCCGTCAAGCAGCTGTTGATCCTTCAGTATTAGCTATTAAGCAGACACTCTATAGAACTGGCGTTGATTCACCTGTTGTAAGTGCCTTAGTTAAAGCCGCAAGAGCAGGAAAAGAAGTAACCGTTGTTATTGAGTTACGTGCGCGATTTGATGAGAAAGAAAATATAGGCTTGGCAGCAAAACTTCAAGAGGCCGCTGTTCATGTGGTTTATGGTGTGGTGGGGTATAAAACACATGCCAAAATGTGCCTTGTATTAAGAAAAGAAGGTAAAACCCTGCGTAACTATGTTCATTTAGGGACAGGTAATTACCATCCTAAAACTGCGCGTCTCTATACTGATTACGGTTTGTTTTCTTGCCATAAGGAATTGGGTGAAGATGTTAGGCGTATTTTCGTTCAATTAACAAGTTTAGGTAAAGTAACTAAGTTAAATAAACTTTTACAGTCTCCTTTTACACTTCACGATGGCTTAATTAAAAAAATTGAGCGAGAAATTGAGCATAAGAAAAGTGGCAAGCCAGCTAAAATTATTCTTAAGGTTAATGCTGTTGTTGAAGAGTTATTAATTCAAGCGTTATACAAAGCATCTCAAGCGGGTGTTGAAATAGAATTAATTGTTCGAGGTGTTTGTTGTTTAAGGCCAGGGATTGCAGGCATTTCAGAAAATATAACGGTGCGTTCAATTATCGGGCGATTTTTAGAGCATACGCGTGTTTATGTTTTTGAAAATGGCGGTAATTGGGAGGTCTATGGTGCAAGTGCTGATTTAATGAATAGAAATATGTTCAGCCGTGTTGAAACCTGTTTTCCTATTGATAGTAAAAAGTTACATGATAGAGTTCTAGCCGATTTAGACTGTTATTTAAAAGACAATACACAGTCTTGGATATTGAAAAGTGATGGAAGCTATTTACAACGTAAACCAGAAGAAGGTGAAGAGGTCATTACGGCTCAAACTATTTTACTTAAGGGAATGCAGAAATAGTTTTTCTGTAGAGTATTTAGTAACTGCTTTTTGGTGCGCAGGTTTTAACCTGCATTCTTGAGCGTAAGAGCAGGCTAAAGCCTGCGCGACAATAATGAACTATTTTTATTGAAGTGGCTTTAACCCATTAGCAAATTTTAATCGGTAGCTAGCTCAGGTATAAATACTTTAAAAACTGCGCCTCCAGCAGGATTATGTTCAGCCCATATTTTCCCTTTATGGGCTAGCATAATTTCTTGGCTAATCGCTAAACCTAAACCTGTCCCACCAGAACCATCTTTGGTTTTACTACTTTGAATAAATTTATTAAAAATACTTAATAATTCATTATCTGGAATACCAATACCTTGGTCTGCAATAGATATTAAAATTCCAGTAGTCTTTTTTGTGTCAGTAGCTCTTTTTCCTATAATGCTATCTGAGTTTTCAATATTAATTGTGATTTTCTTGTTTTCTGGTGAATAATTAATGGCATTAGCAAGTAAATTACTTAAAACCTGAAGTATTTTGTCTTTATCGCAAGAAATGATAGTTGAATTCTTTGCTTGATTTAGTTCGAAATTAATATTTTTTTCTTTGATTTTGGCTGAATATTCGTTATAAATTTGCTGGCTGAGTAAAAACAGATCATTCTTTTGAATGTTTAACTCTACCTTTCCTGATTCAAGTTTTGATAAATCAAGTAAGGCATTTAATAAGGATAATAAGCGCTGACTACTGGTTTCAATATTGCTTAAAAATTTATGTAGTTTAGCAGTGCTCTGATCATTTAAGGGCTGTGATTTAAATTGCTTTAGGCATAAATGAGTAAAGCTAATAATTGCATGCATAGGTGTTCTAAGTTCATGCGACATATTGGCCAAAAACTCACTTTTGGCAATATTTGCTATTTCAGCTGCATTTCTTGCTTGTTTTAAATCTGTTATTTGCTCATCAACCAAGTCTTGTAAATGATCTCTATGTTGCTCTAATTGACTTTCATATTGTTTTTTTTCTGATATGTTAATTAGAATACTTAAATATTGATAAGGTATTCCGTGTTCATCAAGAAAAGGGGTGATGCTTTCAGTAAACCATGCTTTTTCACCTTGTTTGTTTAAGTAGCAAGTCTCTCCAACCCAAGGTACACCTTGAGCTAAAAACTGCTTTTGTTGTTGTAATAGTAATTTATTATCCGAACTGTCATTAATTTCTGCTTGAATGGATAGTTCACCAATAAACTCAATACGCTTTCTTTCAAGCATACGACAAAAGTGATTGTTGATATCTATAACACGAAAATCTTTATCTCTCATAATTACGCCAGTAGCAAGCTCTAGGGCGTGTTTATGGTCTTCAAGTTCCTTTTCGAGTTTTTTATTTAGTGTGACATCCCGAAAAAAACAAACAATAACGTCATTTTCTGGATTATCTGTTATATCTTCGGCGAAAGGGTCTTCTTCAATGGAATCATCAAAAAGGACTATGTTTTCATTACTAGCTTGGCCTGTTGAAACATACAATAAAATATCAAACCCCATTCTATGTTTTCCTGATAATGGAATATCTGTTGAAGCGCGAGAAGATATAAAGTAATTGATATAGGCACCAACATTACCATCAACCCAGTCAGGGCAGGGTATTAAGTCAGGGATTTTACGGGTGATAACCTCGCTTTCACTATAACCAAATATATGCTGAGCGGCTATATTGAATGATTCAACTTTGCCATCTGGAGCGAATGTAATAATGCCATCTGAGGCATTATGAAGTAGCGATTGTAGTTTTGCTTGTGCTGTTATTAGTTTATTACCAGCCTGAGAGAGTTCGGTGTTTTGTTTTTTTAAAGTGTTTAGATCTTGAATTACTTGAGTAATTTCTGTTGATTCAGGTGTGTTTATTGACTTCATTTTAGAATAAAATATTAATCCAAAGTAAGTTGAGCGCGTACTTCATTACCTTTTCCTCTGTATTCAACTAAGGAAAAACTTAATTTGTTTGCAATAGCAATACCTCTACCATGTGAGTCCATTACCCGATTAGGATCAAAGTCCATATATGTTTCCCAGTCAAAACCTTCACCTTGATCAGTAATAATGATTTCAATTTTATTTTTTAGGCGTTGAAAATTTAGAGTGGCTATCTTGTCTTTATTTTGTTTGAGTAATAAGCGTGCAGAAATTTCTTCAACCCAAGTTCCTTGTTCATTAAGCGCTGATTTTTCATCATAAGTAATTCCCAAGTTACCATGTTCAATAGCATTAACCATCAACTCAGTGAGTCCCATCACTATCTTTTCAGGTTGGGGGCAAGCATTTGATACTAAGGATGCAATTGAACGTGCTTCATCGAGGGTTTTATATTCAAATACAGCTAAATTAAGCATTCCCATGGTGAGTTTTGTTTGCTCAAGAGATTGCTGAATTGCTTTATAACGCAGGCTGTCATTAACGGCTGTTTTAACAACTGATAATAAAACTTCTTCATTAAATGGTTTGGTTAAATAATAAAAAGCACCTGCGTTTAATCCCTCAGCAATATCAGCCACACTCGCTTTGGCTGTTTGAAAAATTATAGGGCGATGTTGCAAAATAGGATGTTGTTTTAGTTTTTCTAAAACTTCCATACCACTCATATTGGGCATCATTCTATCAAGAAGAATAACATCGTAGGTTTCCGGGTCTTTTTCGAGCATTGCCCATGCAATAGCACCGTCTGTTGCAGTACTTGTTTGATAGTCTTCAGATAGGTATTCAGTAATAATTTCTAAGTTTAACTCTTCATCATCAACTATTAAAATATGAGCCTTATTATTTTCCATGATGTAGTATCTTTATTTAATGGAGCTTTATTTTGTTATTACAATTGATTATAGATGAAAAAAAACCAAAAGGTAGTGGGGTTTGCACAATTAGGCGACCCAGTATTGAGACTGCATGCTGAAACAGTGGAAGATATTAATTCCCTTAAAATTTCTACGATAATAAATACTATGCGTTCTGAATTATCAAATTCAAACGGTGTAGGTTTAGCAGCTCCACAGATATTTGAGTCCGTATGTATTGTTATTATCGCTTCCCGACCTTCTAGGCGATATCCTCTAGCGCCTGAAATGGAAGCTGTGGTTATGATTAATCCTAGTTTTAAAGTTATATCTAATGATATAAAGACAGATTGGGAAGGCTGTTTAAGTGTTCCTGGGATTAGGGCATTAGTCCCTAGATATACAAAAATTGATATTAGTTACCTAGATGAGCAAGGTAAAAAGAAAAAATTAATTGCTGAAGATTTTGTTGCTCGTATTTTTCAGCATGAATATGATCATTTAAACGGGCTGGTTTATCTGGATCGAGTAGAAGATAATAAAGACATTATTTCTGAATCTGAATTTCAAAAGATGATGGAAGGTAACTGAATTTGATATTAGCATAATTTATATTGGGCGAACGGAATGAATAATAACAATGTATTAGAATACGAAAACATACCTCAAGTTGCTATGGATGCAATGAATGGTGTGCATAAAGATGAGTTAAATATTGTAAATAACGTACATGCTGCAATTGTTGCAGGCAATAAAAATGAGGTTTCTGTTTTATGTGCGCAGTGGTTAGAACATACTAAGGCTCATTTTGATAGAGAGAATATGATGATGGAAAAATATGGGTTTCCAGCTATTCATTGTCATCAAGGTGAACATATTGAAGCCTTAAAAGGTCTGGAATTAATTATACAAACATGGAAAAGTACACAAGATTTAAATGAATTAAAAGCTTACGTTTCTGTTGTTTGGCCTGAATGGTATGTTAATCATATCTCTACTATGGATACGGTTACTTCTGCTTTTATTAAGCAAGCTATGTTAAATGCTAACTAGCACTCCCCGTCTATTTCTTGCCAGAGTGAAGATAACAAGCTAATATTATTGATTGTATCGTGAAATGTTCCTTATTTCTTGAGGGATCTAAAGCATAAGTAGCATCGTAAAATTACACATATAAAATGTTTAAAGGAGAAAAATATGTATAACAAAATGGCAGTGTTTATCTTAATCTTTATCACTACAATTCTGAGTGGTTGTACAAGTCATTATTATAGACCTGTTGAAGATGTTGATCTGGTTGAGGTCAGTTATGATTCAGTAGATAGACTTTTGGAAGAAGTAAGCCAACCTATTCCAAAGGGATCGCTTATTGTTGTTAGTACTTTGGTAAATGTTAATGACTTAGAACAAACATCTGCATTTGGTCGTATTGTTTCAGGTCAAATGGCTTCAGCATTTAACAATTCTGGCTATCGTATAAAACGTATGGAAATGCCAACAAAGTTTTTTGTTGAAGATAAAGGTGGCATGCTACATTTAACCGATGAAGCACTTCAGTCGCTGAATAAGCATCAAGCTTCAGCGATAGTTGTTGGGGTTTTTGCTGCTGGTAGTAGAACAGCTTATGTTTCTTTACGTGTTGTTGATATTCTTAGCCAAAATACTATTTCTTCAACTGATTTCTCAGTACCTATGGGGCCAGACACTAGTCTTTTATTAGAGACAAATGACACAGGTGATGCTAGGCCTGAATCTGTATCTTTAAATTGATTTATAAGTTCATAATTTAAAGATAACAACTTTTTTGATTAGAAAAGAATAACCAGTAATTAAAATATTATTTCATGGCTCTATACAAACCACAGGTTGAGTTAGGATAATTTATTGTAGGGCGGACTTCAGTCCGCTATAAATAAGACATTATTGCCTGCATAGCGGACTGAAGTCCGCCCTACAATTGCTTCAACCTGTGGTTTGTTAATAGCCATGTATTATTTTAATTACTGGTTAAAGAATCTAAATACTACTCCCCTTAAAAACTGTATATCATCATTCAGGACATTATCAGATGAATGGGCTGAGGATAGAAAAGACCTGAATTAGTGTCTTATTCTGTTATTCCTAAAATGATGAGAAAGCAGGCAACCCCTTATCAATAAAGAAGACTGTATTTGTAGGCTATAGGTTTTTCAACTAAGCTTTCAACTCAGTTTCAGTAAGGAGTTACTCTTGTTAACTTTTAATGGCATCAAAAGAGTTTTGTTGATTAGTTTAAAGTTCATCTATAATTTTCAGCAAACGCTTTTATTATCCATATTGCCAGTCTTAGTTCTAATTCTATCCTCTAGCAATGCTCAAGCTTATGGAGAAGCTAAAAGTTTAGATAAGGGTTGGCAATATCATTGGGGTGACTCTTCATTTAATAGTGATGGGGTTCCTGAGTGGACTATTAAAAACTCTGATCAAACAGGATGGAAGAATATTGATTTTCCATCTAATCCACCCAATCGTTATGGCCAAAAAAATGTTTGGTATCGAACAACACTGCCAAATAACATTTGGCGTGATCCTGTTATATATATTTTTAGTGTAGATTTAATTACAGAGGTCTATATTGAGGGTCGTAAAATTTATCAGTATGGTTCTTTTGATAAATATGGGCAAGGGCGGTTTGAAGGCTGGCCGTGGCATATGATTAGCCTACCTAATGATTTTGCAGGCAAAGAAATCTATTTTAGGGTGTTTTCCTCAGCAAGCGATATTGGTTTATGGGGCGAAGTTAAGCTGATGGAACGCATAGATCAAATTCTATATATCTTAAATAATTCCTTAAAAGATATTGTAGTTAGTGGTTTATCTTTATTGATTTCATTATTAGCATTAATTTTTGCTTTTTTTAATACAAATCGCCAAACATATTTTTTGATTTTCTTTTTTACCCTATCATCTAGTGTTATGTTGTTTGCTCAAAGTCAGGCAAAGCAACTTCTGTTTAATGCTCCTTTAGTTTGGGATCATATTGCCGCAACAACATATTTTGTTCTACCCATTATCATGGCTCTTTTATTTAAGTCTTGGTATCAATGGCGATTTACAAAGCTTATTCAAGCAATTTGGAAGTTTCATGTTGTATTCTTAGTCCTTGCTATTGGTGGTTCAATTGCTGGTTTTGTTGAATTATCGACTATGTATTTGATGTTTGATTTATTGCTAATGGTAAGTTTGATTGTTTTATTTATGATTGCACTTATAGAATATAAAGTCGTTGAGAAAGACGTTAAAATAATGATTTTTAGCTTTGCTGTATTTAGTCTTTTTCTTTTGATTGATATGGGCGTTGCGCATAATATTTTACCCTGGACCCGTATACCTATTGCCTTGGGGCTACTGTTATTTTCATTCACACTCGTTGTTGTTTCTTTACATCATTTTTCTGTCGTACAAATTGAGTTAAAAGAGTTGAATGTGTCTTTGGAGAAAAAAGTAGAAGATAGGACTCAAGAGCTTAAACGACTTGCTGGAATTGATTCATTAACTGAATTAATGAATCGACGCGCTTTTTATACGGAATCTAATCATATCTTTAATAGCTCTAAACGACATAAGCACGATATGTCGGTATTAGTGTTAGATATTGATTATTTTAAAGTGTTTAATGATTCTTTTGGGCATGCTATTGGTGATGAAGTTATCGTTGCGCTTGCAAATTGTATTAAAAACGTTTGTAGAGAAATTGATTTAGCAGCAAGATTTGGTGGTGAAGAGTTTGTAGTATTGCTTGAAGATACTGATAAAAAGGGTGCAATGATATTTGCTGAACGACTACGCCAGGCGATTAGTGAAATTGAAATACAAAATGTAGATAAAAAGGTTACTGCAAGTATTGGTGTTAGCTATCTTAACCAAGGTACAGAAAATATAAATGAGCTTATTGTACGTGCAGATAAGGCGATGTATATAGCTAAAAATAATGGTCGAAATAACTGTCAGTTTGGGTAATATGTTGACTTGATTTTAACCTATCATCCTAGCTTTCTCTAGCCGCAGCAGAAGAAGAAGAAGGAATAACAGACGAACTTATAATCTGTGGTTTGTATATAGCCATGAAATACTAAATAAGCTGAATGAAAAAAACAGATAAAAAATTAGATAATCAAATATGCAAGGTATTGACTCATGCTTGCGAAACAGCAAAGTCTCAAGTAGATGGCTTTCAATGGCTTACGCATTTAGTTAATTACAATCAGTTTCCAGAGAGTCTATTGATCATCTGCATATTTGATACTAAGACTGAACTTGAACAAGCGCAACAAGAAAGCCAAAATTTAGTTATTGTTAGTTTAATAAAAAATGAACTTAAGCAGATAAATATCAGATTCAACGATAGAAAGAGTCATGTTTTATTCGATACGGAAGAAGCATGTGAGGTTCAGCATAATGGAAATTGGCAAAAGCGGTTTAAGGATATCTCTATTAATTAAGTTAGTAATATATGTAATCTTTCAATAGCATTCTATTTTTTTATACAGAGAGATCAAAGCTGTAAAACACTTTATTGTGACATTATTATGAAACAATCCATAAACATGTGGGAACATATAATAAAATAAAAAAAGTATAAGAATTACCCCAGTTTTTGAAGGTTAAATCTTAAATAATTAGCTAAGTACTTATTGGAAAAGAGATTATTATTTTATACACAATGGCTGTGGATAACTCTGTGAGTAAGTTCTCAATATCTCACTCAACCCCTTTAATAGATAGCTGTTGAATTAAATTGATCAGTTTTTATACAGTGACAAAGACTGTATTTAATTCAATGGCTTATGTTTGTCAATGGTATTGGCTGTATTTTATTTTGTTCAAATGTTTGACAAATTTAGTTACTTGCACAAAATGTGTATAAGTCATTGATTGTTTATAAAGTGACTTTAATTGGTGTGACTTTATAAGGTTTTACTGCAACAACTAATAATGTGTTGTTTGTTATTGTGTAGGATAAATGTTTTTTATTTTAAAAGGAAAGAATAATGGCAAAGATTTTATTTTTAGCAGCTAGTGTTAGGAAACAATCTCTTAATAAGAGGTTAGCAAAGTTAGCGGCTAATATAGCGGAAGAGGCAGGCGCTGAAATTACTTTTGTTGACCTAAACGATTATGAGTTGCCTTTATATAATGGTGACTTAGAAGTAGAGCATGGCCTTCCTGAGGCAGCTAAGCAGCTAAAGAAAATTTTTATTGCACATGATGGTTTTTTTATAGCTTCACCTGAATACAATAGCTCTTTTTCTCCGTTATTAAAAAATACAATTGATTGGCTATCCCGAGCACATGAAGAAAATGAAGTACCTTTATCAGCTTATAAAGGAAAAGTTGCTGCTATAGCTGCGATTTCTCCGGGTGCATTGGGTGGGTTACGAGGCCTTGTTTCATTACGTATGTTATTGGGGAATATTGGTGTTACTGTTGTTCCTTCTCAAGTTGCAATTGGTTCAGGTTTTAAGGCCTTTAATTCAGAAGAAGAGCTAATTGACGAGAAACAAGCGGGTATGCTTAAAGCTACAGTCGATGAGTTATTGCGAACTGCTGATAGATTAAAGTAAATAAAAAGACATGGAAATATTTGTATAAGGGGAATTGATATGAGTTGGAGGGAGAAAACACATGAAGATACATACAGTGATCAAGAAATTGAACAACGCCTAAAAGAAGAATTGCCTCATTGGTATTTGGAAAAAGGCTGGATTCGACGGAAGTATAAAACCAGTGGCTGGAAAGGCACGTTGATGGTTGTTAATACGGTTGGTCACCTTGCTGAAGTGGCTTTTCATCACCCTGATTTAACAGTTTCTTATGCTTTTGTGATTGTGAAATTAATGAATCATGCAGCAAAAGGTATTACCAATAAAGATTTTGAGTTAGCTTATAAAATTGAAGAAGTTGTTATGTGGAAACCTAGTAGTGAAGGAGGTGCTTTAGTAGGAACGCCTGATGACCCTAGGTTTAAATATATAAAATATGACAAGTAAACTCGGGTGGTATTATTTAGGGTTGTATAGACAAGGCATGCCTTGTCTATACTTTAGATAACCCCAGATAAAAGCTGGAATGATTAGCAGTCAAAATTTATGGTATTAAGAAAGGTACCGATTAACCCAATAACTTCCAGCTTAAGTCCTCGCCAGCTTTAAGGGGGGTAATTGTCTTATCATTTACTTGATAAGTTGCTGGTACAGTCCAAGTTTGTTGTTCCACGGTTATTGATTTAGAATTTCTGGGTAAATTATAAAAATCAGCACCAAAGAAACTAGCAAAGCCTTCAAGTTTATCTAATGCGCCTGCTTGGTCAAATACTTCAGCATACAATTCTATTGCGGCATAAGCACTATAACAACCAGCACAGCCACAGCTACTTTCTTTAGCTCCCGTTAAATGAGGCGCACTATCTGTACCTAGGAAAAACTTTGGGTTTCCACTAGTGGCTGCGCTGAGTAATGCTTGTCTATGGTGCTCACGTTTTATAATAGGTAAACAATAATGATGTGGACGGATGCCACCAGCTAAAATGGCATTACGGTTAAACATTAAATGTTGTGGTGTAATGGTAGCTGCTACTTTACTCGATGCGGCTAAAACAAAATCTACAGCTTCTTTAGTAGTGACATGTTCAACGACAATACGAAGATCAGGAAAGTTTTTAACAATATCATTTAAGCTGGACTCGATAAAAACTTTTTCTCGATCAAAAATATCACAATCTGGATTAGTTACTTCGCCATGGATTAACAAAGGCAAATCAACTTGTTCCATTGTTTCTAAAATAGGGTATATACCCTTTAAATCACTAACACCTGAATCAGAATTAGTTGTAGCACCAGCAGGGTATAATTTTATGGCATGAATAAACTCTGATTCAGCCGCTTTTTTTACTTCATCCTGAGTCAAATCACTGGTGAGATAAAGTGTCATTAATGGGTTAAAGTTAGAATCAGCAGGAAGTGCTTGCAATATTTCTTGACGATAAATTAAGGCTTGATCAACGGTTAGCACTGGCGGATTTAGGTTGGGCATAATAATTGCGCGAGCAAATTGATTAGCCGTATGAGCGATGACTGTTTTAAGAATATCGCCATTTCTAACATGTAAATGCCAGTCATCTGGTCGAATGAGTGTTAATTTATTCATAGTGTTTGTATTTTTCTATTAGAATAGTCGGTTATTCTGTGAATAGTACTTGAAAAATCGTATTCGAGTCCTTATTTCTAAAGATATTTTGTTTTTTTGGAGTGCCTTGTGCCTATATATGAATACCAGTGTCAGGCTTGTGGAAACGAGCATGAAGCTTTACAAAAAATGAGTGCAGAGCCTTTAGTTACTTGTCCTGCATGTAGTGAACCGGAATTAAAGAAAAAAATTTCAGCTGCTGGCTTTAGATTAAAAGGCAATGGTTGGTACGAAACAGATTTTAAAGGTGGTTCTAAGAAGAGTGGGGCAGAAGCATCTGCTAAGCCTAGTGGAGGCAGCTGTGGTAGTGGTGGCTGTGGTCATAAACACTAAAAATAATTTTATAGAGCGCTTTTCTCAGGTTTTATAAATTAAGCTTTAAAGGTTGAGTGCGGTTTCCCCCTGCTTTTCCTATATTTTAATAATATTCAATTTAATAGAGAATTAATATGCGTACGCACAAGTGCGGAGAAGTAACAAAAAAATATTTAGGTGAAACCGTAGCATTATGTGGATGGGTTCATCGTCGTAGGGATCACGGTGGGGTTATTTTTATTGACCTTAGAGATCGTGAAGGTTTGGTTCAGGTGGTTTTTAACCCTGATTCAGCAGAGACCTTTGCAATTGCAGAAAGCGTGCGTAGTGAATATGTCTTAAGAGTAGAAGGTGTAGTAAGAGATCGTTTAGAAGGTACTGTTAACCCAAATATGAAAACGGGCGAAATTGAAATTTTGGTCAGTCATATTGAAGTATTAAATGAATCGGATACACCACCGTTTCCAATTGAAAGTGATATAGAAGTTAACGAAGAAATGCGTTTGCGTTATCGTTATATTGATTTGCGTCGTACTGAAATGCAAAAAAATATGCGTGTACGTAGAGATGTAACACGTAATTTACGTAATTTTCTTGATGATGAAGATTATTTTGAAATTGAAACACCTATTTTAACTAAAGCTACTCCTGAAGGTGCGCGAGACTATATTGTTCCTAGCCGTACCCATGAGAATTCTTTTTTTGCATTACCTCAATCACCACAGCTGTATAAACAGTTGTTAATGATTGCTGGTATGGATAAGTATTATCAAATTGTACGTTGTTTCCGTGATGAAGATTTACGTGCGGATAGACAACCAGAATTTACACAGATCGATATTGAAACATCATTCATGAATGAAGATAAAATCATGGATACGATGGAAAGAATGATCAGAAAATTATTTGCTGATGTCATTGATGTTGATCTAGGTGATAAATTCCCAGTGATGACATACGCAGAAGCAATGCGTTTATATGGTTCTGATAAACCAGATTTACGTATTCCATTGCAGTTTGTTGATATTGCAGACGATATGAAAGATGTGGACTTTAAAGTCTTCTCTGGCCCTGCAAATGATCCCAATGGTCGTGTGGTTGCACTAAGAATTCCAGGTGGATCTGATTTAAGCCGTAAAGAAATTGATGGTTTAACTAAATTCGTTAGTATTTATGGTGCTAGAGGTTTAGCTTATATTAAAGTTAATGATCGTGATGGTGGCTTAGAAGGCTTGCAATCACCGATTGTTAAATTTGCACCAGCTGAAGTTTGGGAAAGCGTATTAACAAAAACAGAAGCACAAACAGGTGATTTGATTTTCTTTGGTGCAGATAAAACCAATGTTGTTAATGAAGCAATTGGCGCGTTAAGAGTTAAAGTTGGACATGACCGTGGTTTAGCTGAAGGTGAATGGAAACCTTTATGGTTGATTGATTTCCCAATGTTTGACTGGGATGATAAAAACCAACGTTGGAATGCAATTCATCACCCATTTACAGCACCAAGCTGTTCGGCTGAAGAATTACAAGCAAATCCAGGTGAAGCATTGTCACGTGCTTACGATTTAATTTTAAATGGTTGTGAAGTAGGTGGTGGTTCTATTCGTATTAATAAAACGGATATGCAATCTAAAGTATTTGATATTCTTGGAATTGGCGAAGAAGAAGCTCAAGATAAGTTTGGTTTCTTATTAGATGCATTAAAATATGGTTGCCCTCCTCATGGTGGTGTTGCTTTTGGTTTAGACCGCTTAGTTATGTTAATGACTGATTCGGCCTCAATCAGAGATGTGATTGCTTTCCCTAAAACACAAACTGCGGCATGTCCTTTAATGGATTCACCTGCTGTTGTGAGTGATGTGCAATTACGTGAATTAGGTATTAAATTACGCCAGCCAGCTGGAAAGAAAGAAGAAACACAGGCTTAAAAATTAGCCTTATTTCTAGTTCCCACGGGCTCCGTGGGAACTGATACTCGAACGCGCTGCGTTCTATTCCTGACGCAGCGCGTCATTCACCTGTATTCCCACGCGGCGCGTGGGAACAAGATGATTTATTATGACTTCTACATCACTACCCATTCAAAATTACGCATTACTAGACGATGAAGAGTGCGAAGCTCGTATTATCGCAGCCAAAGAAAAACTTGGTAAGCGTTGCATTGTTTTAGGCCATCATTATCAAAGAAATGAAGTGTTTAAACATGCAGATATAACGGGGGACTCTTTAAAATTGTCACGTGAAGCGGCAGAATCTGAAGCTGAGTATATTGTTTTTTGCGGTGTACATTTTATGGCAGAAGTAGCTGATATTTTGTCACGTCCAGAACAAATTGCTATATTGCCAGATTTGGCGGCAGGTTGCTCAATGGCTGATATGGCTAATGCCACTAATGTTCAAAAATGCTGGGATGAATTGTCACAAGTGATTGATGCTGATAATACGGTTACACCTGTAACTTATATTAACTCAGCCGCTGACTTAAAAGCATTTTGTGGAAAACATGATGGTATTGTTTGTACTTCATCTAATGCTCAAAAAGTATTGGAATGGAGTTTTGCCAAGAAAGAAAAAATATTGTTTTTTCCTGATCAGCATTTAGGTAGAACGACAGGGTTTTTAATGGGTATTCCATTAGAACAAATTGTAGTTTGGGAATTTGGTAAGCCTAATGGTGGTTTAACAGAGCAACAAATTAAAGATGCTAAGATTATTTTATGGAATGGCTTTTGTTCTGTACATCAAGTATTTCAACCAGAACATATTGATGAATTTAAAGCTAAATATCCAGAAACTAAAGTAATAGCCCATCCCGAAGCTTGTTTTGAAGTTTGCCAAAAAGCCGATTATATTGGTTCAACAGAGAATATTCTTAAAGTAGTCAGGGAAGCAGAACCAAATACACGCTGGTTAGTAGCAACAGAACTTAATTTGGTTAATCGCTTGCATGAAGAGTGTAAAGATCAGGGCAAAAACGTTCACTTTATGTCTTCAACATTAAGTATGTGCTCAACGATGTTCAGAACAGATCCTCAACATTTAGCGTGGATTTTAGAAAACTTGGTTGCCGGCCATGTGGTTAACCAAATTACAGTTGAAAAAGAAGAAGCTGTATTAGCTAAAAAAGCATTAGATAATATGTTGTCTATTGTTTAAGATTAGAGCTCAATCCCTATGTATCATTCACTATCGGCCTGCCAGAGGCTGATAGTGAATGAGTAGATGCGATTTTACATCGCTCTTTTTCGCCGGTACCCCATGCCAGCAAAGCCGATTCCTATCAACACCAAAGTAGTTGGTTCTGGGACTGTTCCTCCGCTAGACACTCTGCTACCAAAAGCTTGAAATTCACCTGTTGAATAATTATTATCATTTGCGAAACCTCCTGTGTCGCTACTTGATGCAGAAATTCGGAGGTATTGTGCCTGAATAGTAGAAAAGTCAATCCCTGAAACATATTCAGTATGTGTGCTATCTGTTGACATAGTATCCATACCAAATCCGATTTCACCATATCTATAATCTATTGAAAATAAACGGTTCCATGTCGATGAATTAACAGACCAATCTACAAAATAATCATCATTATTATCAACAGATACAAGTATGTCATCAATATTATAGAGAGAGCCTAAGTTAAGCATTAAGAAGGGGAGGGCGACTTGTCCTGGTGTTGTGTTTTGCCAATAAATGTTTTTCACATTTCTCCAGTCAGTTCCTTCGGCTGGAATAACGCCATCTGATAGTCTATTAAGGTCAACTCCTGTTGTACTACCGTTGTTGTAAAACACCCCCACACCTGAAACATCCGATGGGGTTATTAACGCAGCATTTACGGTGCTAAAGTAAAGGGCTACAAGACCAAAAATTAGATACTTCATATCAATACTCCTTTTTATAAATATTACTGAAAAATAAAGCATTTAATGTGCCGCAAAACAAACTTCTTTATTTATTAGTATTTTAGTACATTACTAAATTAGTATGTTATCATTAAGTGTAAATAATCCTGACATTTTTTGGTCGTTGTTATCAACAAAAACTGGATTGGTTGGTTTTTTTACATTTAATGGGGGATTATTCGGTAATATTATAAATAATGTAGGTTTTATGTTGAGGTGTTGCAGTATTTTCTTTTGGGGTTGTAAAATAATTTGACACTATTTGGTTTGGATTGATAATGATGCTTATTAGTATGTTTTTTTAGGTGTCCTTTTCAAATAAGGCTTCTAGTATTTTTATAGGGTGTATATATCTAAAAGTGTACGTTTTATGTGCTCAACAATGTTTAGAACAGACCCTCAATATTTGGGATAGATCTTAGAAAACTTGGTTGCAGGCCATGTGGTTAATCAAATAAATACTGATTAAAAAACTAATTGAAAATACTTAAAAGTGAAAATATATGACTATGCTTTTAAGTATTTCTCTGATTGATGGGCTGTTGAAATTTTATAACATTCTTCTGGGTTTTCTTCTACTATACTGACGATCATTTCGTCAATTTCACCTTTTTCAACCATTTCTTTTAAAATACTAACGATTTCTTTTGGTCCTAATGATTTTCGATAAGGTCGTTTTTGTGCCAGTGCTTGAAAAATATCTGCAATAGCTATAATTCTTGCTTCAATACTTATTTTTTCTGCATGGGGTTGAAACGGATAACCTGTTTGGTTCAGTTTTTCGTGGTGATAACCAGCCCATTCGGCAATCTCTTCAAGGCCAGGTATTTTTCTTAAAATCTCATAGGTTTCAAAACTATGCTGATTGATAATAGCTCTTTCTGTACTGCTTAAGAGTCCATTCTTTTCAAGGATTTCATCAGGGATACGCAATTTACCAATGTCATGTAATAAACCTGCAATTTTAATTTTTTTACATACTGATACACTTAAACCATAAGTCTCAGATATATAATAAGATAGCTCAGCGACATTAATTGAATGTTCAGAAGTGAATTTACTTTTAGCATCCACAATAACTGCAAAGATATGAGCTAAAAATTGAATATCTTCTAAAGTGACAATCATCGGTTTGGAAACCAGACATCTATCAGAAATAAAATTGTAAATATATTTACTTTCCATTGCTATCCAAAATGCAGGGCTTTGGGCTGCACTTAAAAAAGCTTGTATGATGGATGGATTAAAATGTTTTAATCCATAGCGCTCTACCTGTGCACAAATATGATCAGACTTCTCTAAAATATTTGCACCATAATAGGGGGCGGCCAAGACATTTACTTTGTCAGCAAGGTGAATAATATTTGCAAAACGTTTATGTCTGGAAGTTAGCTTTATATCCTTTAACTTTTCCCATGGTGTATGGTGATACAGAATAGGGTAGGCATATTCAGCTAAAGGGGGGTAATCTTTTATTAATTCAAACCCTACGTGACAGTGCTTATTTTCATCATCCCATTCAAAATTTTCTATTAAGTGTTTGTGCACTGAAGTTTCGGAAACACCGATATCGTGAATTAGCCCAATTTCAAATAATTCATTACAAGATTCTTCATCCAGACCTAATTTAAGAGCACATTGTACTGCAATATAGGCAACTCTTTTCCCATGTTGAACTTCATCAATCCCCACTAAATCAAGAGCATCAGAAAGTGCCATTACTGCTTTTCGTATATCAATTGTAATGTTTTGTGTCATGGTTGTGCGTTAGATGTATAGATGATTTTGTGAAAGTAAAATAGAGAAAATATGTGTAACTAATATTTTACCTTAAAAGGTGAGGTGTACTATTATTAACTATAAGTTTAGATTTGTAAAAGGGATGCAAAATCATGATAAATAAAAAAAATAATAAACTATTAAGTGATTTATATAGCTATATCAGAAAGCAACTAAAACAAGATCAGTCAGAAACGCTTGTTGAGTTTGCTAAACAATATTTTCAATTAGTTATATTTAATGATGTAGATCAGGTGAAAGTTGAAGATTTGTATGGTGCTGTTTTATCCCATTGGAATTTAGCTTTTGAGTTTTATTCTGAACATAAAGTTAAAGTCTACAACCCCACACAAGAAGAACATGGCTGGCAATCTAAACATACTATTGTTGAGGTCGTCGTCAATGATATGCCGTTTTTATTGCAATCACTTTGCATGGAAGTCAATAAGCATGGATTTGCGAATCATTTAGTTCTACATCCTGTTTATTTAGTTAAAAGAGCATTAAATGGTAAGTTTTTATCTTTGGAAACTAAAGATTCAGATGATTCTGATATATCAATAGAATGTTTAGTTCACCTTGAAATTGATCGCCAAAGTGATGCGGCGGTAATGAATTCATTACAAAAGAGTTTAAGTAGAGTATTAGTTGATATAAGAGCAAGTACTGAAGACTGGTCATCTTGTTTAGATCAGATGCAAAGTGTAATTAGTCAGTTGAAACAGTCGCCAGCTTTAATTGATCAATACAGTGATGAAGTTAGGTTTTTACAATGGTTACATGATGATCATTTTGTTTTCTTAGCTTATAGGGAGTATGAGTTTGTTAAAGAAGGAGAGAATATTGGCTTTAAAGTGATCCCGGGTACTGGTTTAGGATTATTAAGAGACACTATTGTTTCTGTGCCCAAAGATTTGGTAACGCCTATTTCTGAACAAACATTCAAAGCGATAAATACCAAGCAGCCTTTAATGATCACCAAGGCAACTTCTAAATCATCGGTTCATCGTCCTGTCTTTATGGATTATATTGGTATTAAACAATATAACGATAAGGGTGACGTTATTGGTGAAAAACGTTTCTTAGGTCTTTATAGTTCAAGAGCTTATTTTTGTTTGTTAAATGAAATCCCTCTGATTTCCTCAAAAATAAAAAAACTACAAGATAGATTTGCTTTTAAAAGAGGCTCACATAGAGCTAGAGCTCTACTTTTTACCTTACAGTCTTTACCGAGAGATGAAGTGTTTCAAGCAGACTTTGAATCATTAGTTGAAATTACAGAAGGGATGCTTCAGCTACAACAAAGTCAACGGGTTAGAGTGTTTATTCGATATGACCTATATGGCCGATTTGCTTCTTTATTAGTTTTTGTACCAAGAGATCGCTATTACACAGAAACTAGAAAAAAAATTGAAAGTATTTTACGGGGTATTTTTAAGGCAGAAAATGTTGAGTTTAGCGTACAGCTATCAGAATCAATACTCGCTAGGTTACATTTTATAATCCATAGCGTGAAAGGCTGTTGTGTTGAATATGATGCAGTGGAAATAGAAGAGCAAATCATTGAAGCGCTTGCTGATTGGAATGATAATTTAAAACAAGAGTTACACAGTTCTTATGGTGAAGCACAAGGTAATGAATTATATACTCATTATTATGAAGGTTTTTCAACCGCATATCGAGAAGAGGTTTCCAGTCGAACAGCTCTTTTAGATATAGATAAAGTAGAGTACTTAATTTCATCACAATGTGAAGCTGAAAGTTTACTGTATAGTCCATTAACAGCTATAGAAAAGAAAACACTGCGTTTTAAACTGTTTAGTAAGGGCCAAGCTTCATTATCTAAAAGTTTACCCATGCTGGAGAATCTGGGGGTTAAAGTCTGTGATGAACGCCCTTATGAAATTATAAAGAAAGACTGCCCTGATGTGTATTGGATGCATGATTTTGGTTTGATGTTGGATATTGATATTGCAACATTAAATTTAGAAAATTTAAAAACCAATTTTGAAGAGATATTTGAACAATGCTGGTTTGGAACCGTTGAAAATGATGGTTTTAATCAGTTGGTTTTACGCGCGGGTATTAGCTGGCAAGAAGTTAATATTTTTAGAGCTTATTATTTTTATTTACGCCAGATTGGTATTACATTTAGTCAGGACTATGTAGTAGCAACTTTGGCAAAAAATCCTGATGTTGTTAGATTATTAATACATTACTTTATTCAGCGTTTCGATCCATCGTTAAAACAACAAGAAAACAGTAGTAATGAATTATATAGCACTATTGAACAAGCGATTGATCAAGTAAAGTCTTTGGATGAAGACAGAATACTAAGACGCTATTTAAATCTAGTGCAAGCAGCAGTAAGAACTAATTACTTTAGAAAACCAGTTGATGATAAAGGCATCCCTTATTTTTCAACTAAGTTTGAATCATCAAAAATTATTGATATTCCATCACCTGTTCCTTATTTTGAAATTTTTGTCTATTCACCTCGAGTAGAAGGTATTCATTTACGTGGTGGACCTGTCGCCCGTGGTGGACTGCGCTGGTCCGATAGGCCAGAAGATTATAGAACAGAAGTTCTAGGGTTAATGAAAGCGCAAATGACTAAAAACTCAGTTATTGTGCCTACAGGGGCAAAAGGTGGTTTTATAGCTAAAAGATTGGAAGCATCTTTTAACTATGAACAAAGAACAAAAGAAGTTATCTCTTGTTATCAAATATTAATTCGCGGATTGCTGGATTTAACTGATAATCAGGTTACAGGTGGAATTGTAAAACCTACAGATTGTGTTTGTTATGACGATGATGATGCTTATCTAGTTGTTGCGGCTGATAAAGGAACCGCCAGCTTTTCTGATTATGCTAATGCAATATCTAAACAGTATGGTTTTTGGTTAGGTGATGCTTTTGCTTCGGGTGGGTCAGTTGGATATGACCACAAAGCAATGGGGATTACAGCAAGGGGTGCTTGGGAATCAGTTAAACATCATTTTGATGCGCTTGGCTTTAACCATTTAGATAAACCTTTTACCGTTATTGGAATCGGGGGCATGATGGGAGATGTGTTTGGTAATGGCATGTTGTTATCAAACCAAATTAAATTAGTTGGGGCCTTTGACCACGAGTATATATTTTTAGATCCTACTCCCGACCCAGAAATAAGCTTTAAGGAAAGGCAACGTTTATTTGTTTTTCCTAAAGCAAAATGGTCAGATTACGAAAAAACTCTTATTTCTAAAGGGGGTGGTGTTTATTCTAGAAGATTAAAGTCAATCTCATTAAGTCCTCAAGCTATGCAAAGGCTTAATATTCGCAAGGAGCGAGTAACGCCTCAAGAGTTAATTAAAATTCTATTATCAGCACCCGTCGACTTACTCTGGAATGGCGGTATTGGTACTTATGTTAAATCTACCGAAGAAATGAATGTTGATGCCGGTGATAGGGCTAACGATGCAGTCAGAGTTAATGCCAGCGATTTACGTTGTAAGTTAGTTGGAGAAGGTGGGAATCTTGGTTTTACTCAAGCAGGGCGTATTGAATATGCATTGTTGGGAGGGCATATTAATACCGATTCTATTGATAATTCTGCAGGTGTTGATTGTTCAGACCATGAAGTGAATATAAAGATATTACTTAATTCATTAGTAGAACAAAGTGATTTGACAGAAAAACAACGTAATAAGTTGTTAGAGTCAATGACTGAGCAGGTTGGATTGTTAGTATTAAAGCATAATTACTATCAGAATCATTCTATTACCATGATTGAACACAATTCAATCAATAAAATGACCGATGTAGAGTGGCTAATAGACATTTTAGAAAAAACGGGAAACCTTGATAGGGCCTTAGAAGGTATCCCAGAAAATGAACTATTACAACAACGCTACCAACAATCAACTGGATTGATGCGTCCCGAAGTATCGGTTTTATTAGCTTATAGTAAACAGGTATTAAAACAGAAATTAATAACAGAAATATCAGAACTGGATACAGCCGTTTTTCACCAGGAGCTGATGCAGTACTTTCCTTTGCAGTTACAGGAAAAATACCCGGAACAAATCGAAAGTCATTGCCTAGCTGCAGAAATAGTTGCTAATGGTTTAGTGAACAGTTTTGTTAATAATATGGGGATGGTTTTAGCCTTTAGATTGATAGATGAAACCGGTTGTTCTATCAGCTCGATTTTTAATGTTTATAAAAAAGTTTGTCATACTTTTGCAGTTTCTGAATTATGGCATCAAATAGAAGTAGCTAATATTGAAATTGAATGTGGGGGAGAGGCTGAGATTTATGGTGAAATTAGAAAAATAATAGAAAGGGCAATGCATTGGTTTTTAAGTAAAGACCAAGAAAAAATAGATATTCAGTTATATATAAATGGTATTTCTAAGATAAAAACTAATTTATCTTCATTTGTATCAGAAGCTGCAAATGAAGATGTAAATCATAAAATATCAGCTCTTACTACTAAAGGTGTTCCCAAGAATTTAGCATTTAATATCGCTACATTAGAAGTACTATATCTATGTTTAGATGTTATTTGGCTAAATAAGAAAACCAAGTATTCCTTACAAGATTGTTCTAAGGTGTTTTTTACCTTAATGCATGAGTTAGATCTGTTGTGGTTACGCGATAAAATTAAATTATTACCCGATAAAACAGTTTGGGAATCACTAGCTAGACGAACAGCTAGAGAAGAGTTTAATTCGGTTTGTAGTCATTTATCTTTAGCTACTTTACAAGAACAAAGTGAAGATATGAGTGACAAGGTTGATAATTGGTTACTTAAGTCAGAAAAATCGATTGTACGGTATAAAAAATTATTAGCATTAGTACATTCAGGTGATCTTATTGAGTTAGAAAAAATTACTGTTTTATTAAAAGAATTGAGAGGGCTTTGTGTTACCTCCTAGAGTTTTTGTTGTGCTGTTGTTATTACACGACGCAGGAGTTAATAAGGTAGGTTATTGATAATAAATGTATTTGTTAGTTAAGTGCTATATTAACTTTCATAGTAATAACAGTCTAAAATTAACTAATGTCGTGAAAATATGACAGAATTGTTACAGTTATGTGTGTTTCAAAAAACCTTTAAACCCTTTGTGTATCAGTCACTTAAGTTGATTGTGTTGAAGTTGGCATATGGTTTGCAGTAGTCAAAGCAGTGAATATGAAAATATTCATTAAAAACACTTTTAACTATTAAGGATTATTATGAAAAACGTATTAACTGTTTTATCAATTGCTTTACTTTCAACTGCCGTTAATGCAGAAACTGCAACAGTTGAGTTTGGTGCAGTTTTAAACCCTATCGAAAGCAAAATCAGCACACTTCCTGAAGTTGTTGCATCAAAAGAGCAAATTAATGATTCTAATTTATGGGCAACTTTAGATGTTGATAAAGACGGCTTTATCAGTAAAGCAGAAGCTACTTCATCTAAGCAAGTTTCTGATAAATGGGATGCTTTAGATAGTAACAAAGATGAAAAACTAGACACTGCTGAGTTCTCACAAGTATTTTCTCAAATGAACTAAGTATTAAAAAATAATAATCAGATTCTATTTTATCCAAAGAGCCTTTCCACAAGTTTTGGAAATTTAGAATCTGTTCTATTTTAAAAACACAACTAAGCCAAGATCACCAACAAAATTGTAACAACTCATACAGCGTCGAACCCTTAGTATATAACAGCTAAAAACAATATCAATATTTCTGTGATTTCATTCGAATTGTCACCTTATTCATTTCTATAGAGTTTCAATAGCTTTGATAGCAAATGGTATACTAGCGCCTATTATTTTATAGTCATTTTTTAGCTATTTTGACTGTATTAAAACAAATTTTGTATTACCATTTTTAAGTTAAATTATGAGAAAGAGTGATTTTGACTATCATTTGCCTGAGCATTTGATCGCCCAGAAACCTTTGGCTGACCGTGTTGCCAGCCGAATGTTAAGTATGAACAAATTAACAGGTGCTATAAAGGATCAACAGTTTACTAACCTGATTGATCTAATCAATGAAGATGATTTATTAGTTTTAAATGATACAAAAGTTATTCCTGCACGTTTATACGGCAAGAAACAAACAGGTGGTAAAGTTGAAATCTTAATAGAGCGGGTACAAGATGAGCATCATGCACTTGCGCATATTAGATCAAGTAAATCACCGAAAGCAGATAGTATTATTGAATTAGATAATGGTTTTTCTTGTCGAGTAACAGGTAGAGAAGGTGATTTATTCTGTTTAGAGGTCAATGACGAAAATACTATTTTAGATTTATTGGATAAAATTGGTCATATTCCATTGCCACCCTATATAACTCGTGCTGATGATAAAGATGATTTGACACGTTATCAAACTGTTTTCGCAAAGCAGGCAGGAGCAGTAGCAGCACCAACCGCAGGCTTGCATTTTGATCAAAACACCATAGATAGATTGGATAAAAAAGGTGTCAATAAAGCATTTGTTACTTTACATGTGGGTAGTGGTACTTTTAGACCCGTTAAGGTAGATAATTTATCTGAGCATATTATGCATAAAGAATATTATTCTGTTTCTCAAGCTACAGTTGATGCGGTTCAACAGACAAAAGAAAAGGGGGGGCGAGTTATTGCAATTGGTACTACTGCAGTTAGAGCTTTAGAATCAGCTTCTCGTTCAGGGCAATTAACAGCGGGTTTTGGTGATACAGATTTATTTATAACGCCTGGTTATAGCTTTAAATCTGTTGATGCTATGTTAACTAATTTCCATTTGCCAGAATCTACCTTATTAATGTTGATTTCTGCATTTGCGGGTTATGATCATGTAATGAATGCCTATCAACATGCTATAAAAAATGAATACCGTTTTTTTAGTTATGGTGATGCTATGTTTTTAGCATAACTATTAAATAACAAACAAAGAATAATTCACACAAAGGCACTGAGACACCAAGAAGAGAGGTATTTTCCTCTCTGTCTCAGTGCCTTTGTGTGAGAATATAAAATCAATTGATTGCGATTAATAAGGATTGACCCTAATGAGTAGAAGTACTTTAATGAAAATCCACATGTTGCTAGCAGCATTTATGTTACCTGTTGCTATCATGTATCCTTTGACAGGGGCTTTATATACCTGGGGGGTAAAAGGTGATTATGAGGTAAGTAAATATGTTATTAATCTGGAAACTCCGTTAACAAAAAATAAAGAACAACTGATTGAGCTAGTTAAACAGTCTTTAATTAAAAGGGACCTTGCCATACCAACGGGTAAAGCCAAAATAAAAACAGCAGGTACATCTTTTCAATTAGAGTGGACGGGGGCAAATAGAGATGTGATTTTAGCGCCTGGCAGCAATTTACTAAGCGCTCAATTGCAAATTAAGGAAACGACTCAATATCGACAGTTAGTACAATTGCATAAAGCAAAAGGCGGTACTGGTTTTAAAGTATATGCTGCTATTTTTGCAACAGCTTTGTTAGTTATGCTAATAACTGGGTTTATCATGGCTATACAAATGCCTAAATATAGAAAATCAGTTCTATTTTCTATGGGGGCAGGGGTTGTAATGTTTATTTCCATGGTGATGAGCAGTTAAACTGTAAAAAGTTCTTTTAGGCTTATTCAGTAGAAAATAAATGAAAGTGCTATAGTTCTAGGTATCTCTGTATTCTTAGGATTTCTGTTGTGATTAATAAGCACTCAACCTTTAAAATTTTAGAACAACTGGGTCAAAGTATGCACGCTGATGTTTTTAAAGCATTAGTGAATGAAGATAAAAATAAGCATCCTTGGGTTATTAAAAAAGTTAACCTCCAGTTTTGTAATACAGATTTAATCTATTATTTACAGCAACAGATTGACCAGTTAAATGAGCTTACACTGGTTGATACTGATATTCCCTGTATATACGCTCCAAATTCAGAAACTATTTATTTAGTCCAGCCTTGGTTTTCAAGCTTTACTTTATCTCATTGGATAAAACAGCAAAAAGAGATTTCTTTTGTTGAAATTCTAAAGATTATAATTTCCATTGCTCAACAATTAGAACAAAGACATAGAGCTGGGCATATCCATAAAAGTGTAAAGCCCAGTAATATCTTGCTTGATGAAAAAACTCTACATGTAAAGTTGATTGATGATATTCGTGTATTAGATATCAATCAAATGAGCCATTTTATATATCAGGATAATTTTCGTGTTGATACATTGCCCTATTTATCTCCCGAACAAACAGGGCGAATAAAGCATACTGTTAATTATTCGACCGATCTGTATTCTTTGGGAATGATTCTGTTTGAATGTTTAACGGGTAAACCTCCTTTTTTGTTTTCAGACCCTGTTGCTATTATCCATTCCCATTTAGCTGAAACACCTCCATTGGTTCAGTCAATTAATCTTGAAATACCTGAAATGTTGGGAAAAATTACTGCTGAATTACTAGAAAAAGCACCCGAAAAAAGATACCAAACAGCTGCTGGTTTAGTTTATGACTTAAAACAGTGTTTGCATGACTGGGAGGAGCATAAACATATTGGCCGCTTTTCTTTAAAGCAGCATGATTTTAGTAACCGAATTACTATTCCTTCCTTGATGGTTGGGCGAGACCCAGAAAAAAAACTATTATTGGAAGGCTATCAAAAAGCATGTTCAGGCCTATTCTATTCAGCGTTAATTTCTGGTTTATCAGGGATAGGAAAAACACGCTTAATACAAGAATTACAATTGCCTATTGTTCAAAATAAAGGCTACTTTACCTCGGGTAAATTTGATCAATTTAAAAAACACATTCCGTATAGTACATTAATTCAGGCACTTACTAATCTAGTTAGAGTGTTTTTAACAGAAGATAATTCACGGATTAAATATTGGAAACAAAGAATAAGCCATCAATTAGGTGAACATGGAAAATTAATTACTGATTTAGTACCTGAGTTAGAGTTAATAATTGGTAAACAACCCAATGTCGTTAAGTTGCCCCCTATTGAAGCGCGTAATAGATTTAATGATGTTGCTGGTAATTTTATTGCTTGTTTAGCTTGTAAAGAACATCCTTTGACATTATTTATTGATGATTTACAGTGGTGTGATGGTGCGACATTTGAATTGTTACAGCGCTTATTTGACAATGCTTTTGATTATCCCTATTTATATTGGATAGGCGCGTATAGACATAATGAAGTTGATGAAACACATCGTTTAAGCTATTTAATAAATAGAATTAAAACTATGCACAGGCCTTTAGTTGAAATTCGATTAAATGCACTTCAATTGTCAGATGTTAATCAGATGACAGCGTATATCTTAAATACTTATCCTTCACGAACGACTCAATTATCTAATATTATTTACCAAACTTCAGCGGGTAATCCTTTATTTGTTAATGAAAGTTTACGTTGGCTGCATAGTTATCAACATTTACATTTAGGTAAAGATGGGGCGTGGACTTGGGATAATAATCAACTCAGACATACTAAAATTCCAGAAACAGCATTAGACTTATTTAAAGATAAGGTCTCTAAACAAAGTGATGAAATACGTGAATTGCTCGGTGTTTCAGCTTGTTTAGGTGCAAGTTTTGATGCAAAAGAACTTGCTTTAGTGATGGATATGTCTTTGCCGGCTTTATTTAATGCATTAAGTGATGCATTTGCAGATAATATTTTAATGCGAGAGCTAGATTCTATATTCTTTTTTCACGATCAGGTTCAAGCGGCTGCGGAAAGTTTTTTAGATGAGATTAATAAACGAAAAGTCCATAGAAAAATTGCATTAGCCTTTATTAGTGCAATTCCTGAAAATACGCATAGTGAAAATGTGTCTAATTTGTTTTCTATTGTTGAACATTTATTATTAGGCAGAGAAGCTGATCAAGATGAGGCGGCCAACAAACAGGAAGCTGAGTTTAATTATTATGCAGGTAAGGCGGCAATGAAAGCTTTAGCTATGGATAATGCTAATTTCTTCTTTCATCAAAGTTTACAGTTATTTCCAAACCAATCTTGGGACATTCATTACGATTTTTTATTTGCATTACATAAATACCTAGCTCGTACTGAAATGTCTTTAGGTAATCAACCTGCATCAGAAAAAATACTTAAAACCTTAATAAAAGAATCTAAAAATGATTTAGATAGAATTGATTGTTTGTATGAACAAACGACGGGCTTATCGTCAATGGGAAAATTCAAACAGGCAATTGATGTTGGGAATCAAGGTTTAAGTTTTTTTAAAAGGGAAATCCCTGAAGATGATGCTCTGGCATTAGAAAAGTCTGCTGAAATTATTGAACAAATTCATGGCAACCATAACGATATATGGCAACAGATACTTGATATTAAACCGAGTGGAAACCGAGCTACAAAAATTGAAACTGGAATTTATAGTGAGTTAATTCCAGATTATTACCTTTCAGGGATGGTTCCTCAATTATATTTATCCGCAATTCAATCAACTCAGAACTGTTTAGATGGTGGTGTTGATGAAACTGTCATCTATGGGTTTTCGATGGTTGGTTTATATCTACAGCGTAAAGGGCAATATGAAATGTCCTTTAATTATGAAGATCTAGGCCTGTCACTTTCTGATCGCTACCCGGATACATTCGGTGCTACTAAAGGAATTAACGGCATATTATGGACTAATATGCATAATCGTCGAGATTCTGAATATATTATTGAACAGTGTCAGAAGAATATTCACAGAGGTAAAAGTTGTGGTGATTTATATAATGCTGGTTTGTCTTACGGGCCATATATTTGGCATTTAATTAACCAAGGTCAAGATCTTAAACAAGTATCTCGAGTAGCTGAAGAATGTAGCCAATTTTCAGGAAAATTTAATTTATCACTTTCTCTTGGATTAGCTCAAAGTGCTATTGCTGGCTGGTCAGATAATATGCTGACAGGAGAGAGCACTTATACTCCAGAGCAATTAGCTGAAAAATTAAGGCTTTGGGAGTCAGATAAACACGTGGTTTCTATTGGCGGTTATTTTACCTTAAAAGGCATAAGTAACTTCTACCTTGGAAATTATATAGATGCCGAGCTCGCATTAGTTCAGGCCAAACCCTATTTGCGAGGATTGAGCGATAATATTCTCAATAGACTTTGGTATGTATTTTGGTTCGTAAATTCCTTGAGAATAAATGAAACCATATCAGATGATGATAAATACGCATTAAAAAGTTGTTTGAAACAAGTTAAAACCTGGTCAGACTTAGGACCTATATTAAAACCCTATTTTTTATTGATGAAGTTAGAAAACAGTATTCATCAAGGTGATTTTAGTAATTTTCGGCGACATGCTTTTGATGCAATTGATTTAGCCATAGCAAATAAGTTTACCCTGTTAGAAGCTTATATCAATGAAAGGTTGGGGCAAGTTTGTATAGAACAGCAACATGAACATGCTAATTATTTTTTAAAAAAAGCGGTCAGTCTTTATCGGTCATGTTCTGCAAATGTTAAAGAAAAGCAATTATGTGAACTGTTTTCTTTAACACCTAATAAAAAACAAGATTTAACTGAACAACCATTATCAGAAATTTTAGATGTAAATTATCTTTTAGACGCTACTAGAAGTATTACTCAGCAATTAGATTTTAATTTACTATTAAGTACAATTTTACAAGCAGTTATGGAAAGAGTAGGTGCTAAAACGGCCTATTTATTAATAGCAAATGGACAACAGCTAGAAGTGATGGCTAGAGGAGATAAGCATGATTTTGTTGAAGTCACTCTAAAAGAAACAAAAAAAATAATGACTGAAAACTTAAGTATGGCTATTGCAAATTATGTTTCCAGAACAGCAGAAATATTAGTTATTAAAAATGCAAGTGAAGAGAGTGATTTTATTACTGATACTACAGTACAAAAACAACAGCTTAAGTCTATACTTTGTATACCGTTAGTATTAAAGCAAGAAGTATTAGGCGTTTTATATTTAGAAAACAAATTAATGCCTGCTGTATTTACTCGTGAACAAATTGAGCTGACTAAACTATTAACTGCTCAAGCCGCAGTTGCCTTGCAAAATACACAGTTAATTAAGGATATGCAACAAAATCAACATGAAATTGAATCCTTAAATATAAATCTAGAACAACGTGTAGAAGCAAGAACAGTTGAATTAAATAGAGTGAATGAAGAGCTTAATAATTTCGCTTATGTGGTTTCTCACGATTTAAAGGCTCCATTACGTGCAATCAATCAATTATCAGGGTGGATTGCTGAAGATTATGCATCTTCATTTGATGAGGATGGTAAAGAACAAATAGCATTAATTTGTGGTCGAGCCAAAAGAATGCATGAAATGATTGATGGTATTTTGCAATATTCTAGAATTGGCAGGGTTAAAGAAGATGTTGAAAATGTTGATCTTAAAGTTTTAATCAATGATGTGATTGATTTAATTGCCCCCCCTGAGAATATAAAAATAAATATTAAGACTGAATTTCCTGTCATCAAGTGTGAAAGAATGAGAATCCACCAAGTTTTTCAAAACTTGATAGATAATGCTATTAAGTATAATGATAAAGAAAAGGGAATAATCGATCTAAGTTGTATGCCAATTGATGATTGTTGGCAAGTATCAGTAAAAGATAACGGTCCTGGAATAGCCCAAAAATATCAAGGAAAAATATTTCAATTATTTCAAACTTTAAAGCCTAAGGATCAATCAGATAGTACAGGTGTAGGTCTTAGTTTAATTGAGAAAACAGTAACAAACTGGGGTGGAAAGATTTGGATAGAATCTGAAGAGGGGGAAGGCAGTGTATTTATTTTTACTATCCCTAAAGCAGATCAAATAATATAAATATTTGGGATTAATGTTTATTTCGAATGGTAAGATATAACTTACATTTTATAATTTAATTATTTTGATACAGATTTTAAGTATAAAGCACTGAATTTAATGAGAAGTTTTGATGGATAATTTACAGCCTATTTTACTAATAGAAGATGACCTAGTTGATGTTATGACCGTGAAGCGCGGATTTAAAGAATTAGGTGTGCTAAATAAATTGGTCGCTACAGAAAATGGGGAAGAAGCACTTAATTATTTAAGTAACCCTGAGGATGGATTACCCTGTGTGATTCTTTTAGATATCAATATGCCTAAAATGAATGGACACGAATTTTTAGGTATATTAAATAAACATTCTGTTTTTAAACAAATTCCGGTCATTATGCTAACGTCATCAAAAGAACAGCAAGATGTTGATACTTGTTTTGATCAAGGTATTTCTGGCTATATTTTAAAACCTGTTGATTACAAACAGTTTCTTGCTTCTATCCAGGTGTTAAGCCCTTTTTGGGCGCTTAAAGGTTAAAAAAATGAACCGTATACGCCTTCTCTTAATTGAAGATGATCTAACAGATCAATTAGGTTTTAAACGGTTTGTAAAAAAACAAAGCTTACCCTATAACGTCGAAATATCTGGTTCTGTTGCAGAAGCTATCACCGCATTATCTAATAACTACGATATCATTATTGCTGACCATGCTTTAGGTGATGGTACGGCTTTTGATGTATTTGAGCATATTCCTACTGAAACTCCCGTTATTTTTGTAACAGGTAATGGTAATGAAGATGTAGCTGTTAAGGCATTAAAAGCAGGCGCTGTTGATTACCTAACTAAAGACATAGATGGTAATTATCTTAAATTATTACCCCACACTATTGAACAAGCTCTTAAATCACAAGCTGATAAGCAAGAGTTAGCAAAACATCGGCATCATCTTGAAAACCTGGTTAAAGAAAGAACTAAAGAATTACATCAAGAGATTAAACAAAGAAAGAGTATTGAACAGCAATTAAGATTACTAGCTGTCGCATTTGAAACACATGAAGCAGTCGTTATTACAGATGCAAATGCAAATATCCTTAGAGTGAATAAAGCTTTTGAACATTTAACTGGGTACACATTAGATGAGGTGCTTGGTAAAAATATGAGTGTATTAAAATCAGGTTTTCAAGATGCTGAGTTTTACTGCAAAATGTGGGAAGAATTATTAGAGACTGGAAAATATGATGGTGAAATATGGAACCGTAAAAAGTCTGGGGCAGCTTTTCCTGAGCGACTAACCATAACAGCTATTGTTGATGATGAAGGTATTATTACCAACTATGTAGGGAATTTAGCTGATATATCTGAAAGAAAAAATGCTGAAGATGAAATTAAAAAACTAGCATTTTATGATGCTCTAACAGGACTGGCAAACCGTAGGTTATTACTTGATAGAATTAAGCAAGAATGTGCAGTAGCAAAACGTAATAATTATTACGGGGCTATTATATTCATTGATCTTGATAATTTTAAACCCATAAATGATACTTATGGTCATGATGTAGGTGATGAGGTCTTGGTTCATGTTGCTACAAGTTTATCGGCAACATTAAGGGAGGACGATACAGCCTCTCGTTTAGGCGGCGATGAATTTATTGTGCTTCTTCATGCTAGAGATATCACATTAGATACTGCCTTATCTAATGTGATGACGGTTGCTTCGAAAATACAAGCAGCTCTCAACACGCCTTATTGTATACAAGGTCAAGAGCATATTTTTACTGCTAGTATAGGGATTTCCATTTTCCCTAAGCATGGAACTAATTCAGAAACAATTGTTAATAATGCTGATAAGGCTATGTATATTTCAAAGAATGACGGTGGTAATTCAATTAATATTTATCAGTAATAGGCTGTAGATATTCAAGCTATATATTTTAAGCATATAAAAAAACAAATTAATAAGCTATGATGGCTTAAATCAAAGCTTTAGTATCATTTTTTTAAAAAATAGTGACACCAACGCTTCATTCAAAATATAAAAAAGAACACAATGGATTCGGATTCTGACCAAGAAAATACAAATACACCAATAGTAGATCCCTATGCTCAGCGGGAAGCTGAAAAATATGAGAACCCTATTCCTAGTCGCGAGTTGATTCTTAAGTTAATCGAAGATGAAGGTGAACCTTTACGTCGACAACAAATAGCAAAGAAATTTGGATTAGAATCAGCTGATAATCTTGAAGCATTACGCCGCCGATTACGAGCAATGGAGCGTGATGGTCAATTAATATTTAATCGCCGTCAAAAATATTGTCTGGTTAATAGCAAAGATTTAATTGCAGGTCGGGTCTTAGGTCATGCAGATGGTTTTGGTTTTGTTAAGCCTGATGATGGTTCTGCTGATTTATTTTTATCACCTCGTGAAATGCGTTCTCTTATGCATAATGATCGTGCTGTGGTTCGTATTGCAGGGCTTGACCGCAAAGGTCGTAGAGAAGGCGCTGTTGTAGAGATATTGGAACGAAATACACATCAGGTTGTAGGTCGCTTAATTAAAGAAAGAGGGCTAACTTTTGTTGCCCCTGATAACAACAAAATCACTCAAGATGTTTCTATACCCAAGGATGAAGTAGGTAAAGCTAAAAAGGGTGAAATTGTTGTTGCAGAAATCATTCAATATCCAAATAATCATCGTCAACCTATTGGACGGATTGTTGAAGTATTAGGCAAGCATATGGCACCTGGTATGGAAATTGATATGGCTTTGCGTTCGCATGATTTGCCTTTCCAATGGCCTGCTGAATTATTACAAGAAACCAATCATTTAACCAAAGATGTACCCGAACAAGCTAAAGAAGGTAGAACTGATATCAGAGATCTTCCTCTTGTTACTATTGATGGGGAAGATGCACGTGATTTTGATGATGCTGTTTATTGTAAAAAAACAGCAAAAGGCTGGAAACTTTTAGTAGCAATTGCTGATGTTTCTCATTATGTGCAAGTTAATACAGCTTTAGATGCTGAAGCTAAAAATAGAAGTACTTCTGTTTATTTTCCCGAGCAAGTAATTCCTATGCTTCCTGAGATTTTATCGAATGGTTTGTGTTCGTTAAATCCAGAAGTTGATCGTTTATGTATGGTTTGTGAGCTGTATATAAATGAAGAAGGCAAAGTTATCCGTTCTGGCTTTTTTAATGCTGTCATGCGATCACATGCGCGTTTAACGTATACTAACGTTGCAAAGATTTTAGTTGATGGAAACAAAGCATTAAGCAAGAAGTATGAATCGTTAGTACCGCAGTTAGAAGAACTTTATAATTTATATAAAGTGATGCGCAAACAACGAGAAGTTCGTGGGGCAATGGATTTTGATACTCAAGATACTCAAATTATTTTTGGGGAAGACAGAAAGATCGACAAAATCGTTCCTACGCAACGTAACGATGCACATAAATTAATTGAAGAATTTATGATTACAGCTAATATGGCTGCAGCACGTTTTCTAATTCGTAAGAAAATGCCTCACTTATTACGAGTGCATGAAGGTCCTGGTACTGAGAAACTATTAAACCTTAAAAGTTTTCTTAATGAATTAGGCTTAGTTTTAGGGGGAGGGGATAAACCTACGCCTTTAGATTATATGCATTTGATTAATTCTGTACAAGGCAGAGCAGATACACATTTAATTCAAACCGTTTTATTACGATCAATGTCTCAAGCGGTGTATAGTCCAGAAACTAAAGGTCACTTTGGGTTGGCATTAGATGCATATGCACATTTCACCTCTCCTATCAGGCGTTATCCTGATTTGTTGGTTCATCGCGCAATAAAACATTGTTTATTAGGTAAATCCCCTGAAAGTTTCTTTTATGGCCTACCTGATATGGTCGTTCTTGGTGAACATTGCTCAACTAATGAACGCCGTGCTGATGAAGCAACACGAGATGTTGTCAATTGGCTTAAATGCGAATATATGCTGGATAAAGTGGGAGAAAGTTTTAAAGGTATTATTACTGCTGTCACTGGTTTTGGATTTTTTGTAGAATTAGAAAATATCTATGCGGAAGGTTTAGTACATATTACAAACTTACCTCAAGATTATTTTCATTTTGATGCTAAAACTCATCAATTAAAAGGTGAACGAACAGGCATAAAATTTCGTTTAGGCGATAAAGTTAAAATTACTGTCGCTAGAGTTGATTTAGATGAAAAGAAAATTGATTTTGATTTGTTGAGTGGACTTCCTAAGTCAACTAAAGCAAAAAAATCGACTAAAAAAGCTAAAGATTCAGATAAGAAAAAACCTAGGTCTAAATTTAGTAAAACAAAAAATAAGACAAAAACAAAGTCAAAGCCTGCAAATAATAATAGCTCTAAAAAGAAACCGACTAAAGCTAAAAGCCCAAGAAAAAGGAAAGATAGTTAAATATGAATGTAACAAAAATATTTGGCATCCATTCGGTACAGGCTGCATATGACTTTTCAGCAGATAAAATAAAACATATTTGGGTAGATAACCAGCGACAAGATAAGCGATTACTTCCCTTACTTAAACAACTGCAAGGTTTAAGTCTTAACATCGAAAAAGCGGATAGAAAACGGCTGGATAAATTAACCGATGGTAAAAATCACCAAGGTATCGTTGCCGAAGTTGAGTTGCCCGGTGTACATTCGGAAGAAGAGCTTAAGCATATTATAAGCTCAATGGATGGAATGCCTTTCTTTTTGGTTCTGGATCAAGTTCAAGACCCTCATAATTTAGGTGCATGTTTGCGTTCAGCTGATGCCGCGGGTGTTCACGGTATTATTATCACTAAAGATAATTCAGCAGGTATTACACCGACAGTATGCAAAGTAGCCAGTGGTGCAGCTGAAACAGTACCTGTTTATCAAGTCACTAATTTATCCAGAACATTACGCTGGTTAAAAGAACAAAACATCTGGATCGTTGGCTCAACAGGCGATACTGAGCAATCAATTTTTACTACCGACTTAAATATGCCCTTAGCCATTGTAATGGGGACTGAAGGAACGGGTATGAGAAGATTAACTCAGGAACAATGTGACTTTTTAGTAAAAATCCCTATGGTCGGACAAGTAGAAAGTTTAAATGTCTCTGTTGCCGCAGGTATTATGATTTACGAAACCTTTAAGCAAAGATCGCTTTAAATATTTTACGAGGAATAAAAAATGGATGAAGCAGATAAGTCTTTAGCTGCCTATGAATCACTGAAAAATAGCATGCCTTCTATTGGCTATTTAAACCGAAAAAAAAGAATTATAGCTTTTTTAAAGGTAACAAAAAAAGCTCAAGAAATGATAGAGAAACAAGATATAAGTGAAGATAATGCACTGTATTTACTCTCCATCTTAACTAAAAAAACAGTAGACTTTCAAAAGTCAGCGATGATGGCAGCAATGCACTTAGGAACGGTTGATAGAAAAATAATACCTGCTGTAGGTTTTAGATACGCTAATGAAATGCGAGCTAATTTACAAATGTTACCTGTGGATGAGTCAATCGAGGGTTGAAACTATTCTCACACAGATAATACTAAGAATAATAGTTTGTAGGAGCGTCCGCCCTCGGCGCGAATAAAACAATGCTCTTTTCTCTAATAAATCGCGCCGAGGGCGGACGCTCCTACAACATGCATTTAATTTGATTTTTTCCTTACCCTCTTAAACTAATACAAGGCCAGTTAGCCTTAGTTGCATGATCACGTAAGATATCATCAGCATCAACCGCAAAGGGATTAGTTACAAGTTTTAGTAAAGGCAGGTCATTATATGAATCACTATAAAATGAGCTGTTTTCCATTGTCTCACCAGATTTTTCTAGCCATTCATTAAGCAAGGTAACCTTTCCTTCCTGGAAGCATGGAGTACCTTCAAAACCTCCTGTATAACGTCCATTAACAAACTCCGGTGTGGTTGCCAGTAAAATATCAATACCGAAGAGCTTGGCAATAGGTTCGGTAACAAAACGGTTAGTAGCAGTGATAATCATCACTGTATCACCTTTAAAGCGATGTTTATTAACCAGTCTAATAGCTGGTTTTAATTGAATAGGTTTAATTATTTCTTCTATAAACTGCGCACGCCATTTATAAAGTTGTTCTGGATCATTTTTTGCCAAAGGGGCTAACGAAAAGTTTAAAAACTCAACAATATCTAGTTTTCCTTGCTTGTAATCTTCGTAAAACTTAACATTTGCTGTCTCATATTGATCTTTATCAACAATTCCTTGGTCAACAAGAAACTGTCCCCATAAAAAATCACTGTCATCTGAAATAAGAGTATTATCTAAATCAAAAATCGCTAAACTCACGTTTAAAACCTACTAGGGTAAATAAAAGAAAAAGGACTATAGCGTCAGTAGTTATTTTATGGAACAATGGTTCTAATAATTTTAATACTGACTTGTTTCTTAATTTTAACATTCAGACAGCTAGCTATAAATAATATAAATCAATTTTTACTGTTTTAATTTGCTTTTTAACAAATTAAATTGAATGTTTGATTTAGTGAAAGTTTTTTATAGTATTTTAAATATTCAACTTTTTAAGTTGATGGTTTGAATGTAAATTAAAGGAATAAGAAAGCTGATAACAGGTTTTTAAATGATTGATCCAAAAGGGTACCGGCCGAATGTCGGGATTATCCTTTGCAATGATGATGGTCGTGTATTTTGGGCAAAACGTAAAGGAATGAATTCATGGCAGTTTCCTCAAGGGGGAATTGACTGTAATGAAGATCCAGAACAGGCAATGTACCGAGAATTGTGGGAAGAAACAGGCTTACAGTCTCAACATGTACAATTACTAGGGCGTACACGCTATTGGTTACGTTACAAATTACCGGATAAATATATTAGAAAAAACTCATTACCATTATGTATTGGGCAGAAACAGATTTGGTATATTTTACGTTTAGTCAGTGATGAAGCAGAAGTTCGCTTTGATTGTGGAGATAAACAAGAGTTTGACGGCTGGAAATGGGTCAACTATTGGCATCCACTGAAAGATGTTATTTATTTTAAACGTAAAGTTTATAAAAAAGCGATGGTGGAATTAGGGTCTATTATAGTACCTGAGTCTATCCCTGTTGATGCTGTAGGGTTTCTGGAACAATCAAACAAATAATTCACGGTAAAATCACTTAATATTTTGGGGCGCTGGCTTTAGCCTGCAAAGGCATGATAAAAATGCAGGTTAAAACCAGCGCCACAATTATCTGATAAATCACTTCAATATTTATATACTGAGTGAATATCGTTTTAAGCTAAAACCTAGAAAAAACCTAAAGGGTTAACATCATAACTTACCAACATATTTTTAGTTTGTTGATAATGATCCAACATCATTTTATGTGTTTCTCTACCAACCCCTGATTTCTTATAACCACCAAAAGCAGCATGAGCAGGATAGTGGTGATAGCAATTAGTCCAAACGCGTCCTGCTTGAATACCTCGGCCCATACGATAAGCACGGTTCATATCACGTGTCCAAACACCTGCACCTAAACCAAACTCAGTATCATTGGCTATTTCTAAAGCTTCCGCTTCATCTTTAAAGGTAGTGACAGAAATAAAAGGTCCAAAAATTTCTTCTTGGAAAATACGCATTTTATTGTCGCCTTTCATTATTGTAGGTTGAATGTAATAACCATCACCATGCTCACCCTCTAAAGATTCAACATCGCCTCCCGTTAATACTTCTGCACCTTCATTTTTACCAATACCAACATAATCCATTATTTTATCGAATTGTTGCTTTGAAGCTTGAGCACCCACCATGGTCTCAGTATCTAAAGGGTTTCCACGTTTAATTAATTTGGCACGTTCAATAACTTTTTCAATAAATTGCTCATAAATTGATTCTTGAACCAATAAACGAGAAGGGCAGGTACAAACTTCACCTTGGTTAAAAAATGCAAGTACAGCACCTTCAATGCATTTACTAACAAAGCTATCTTCTTGTTCCAATACATCTTCAAAGAAGATATTCGGTGATTTTCCACCAAGCTCTACTGTAGAAGGAATAATATTATCCGCAGCACACTTCATGATATGTGAACCAACAGGTGTTGAGCCAGTAAAGGCTATTTTAGCAATACGTGTACTTGATGCCAGAGCTTGGCCTGCTTCTTTACCATAGCCATTAACGATATTAATTACGCCAGCAGGTAATAAGTCTGCAATCACTTCCATTAATATTAAAATAGAAACAGGTGTTTGTTCTGCTGGTTTTAAAACCACACAATTACCTGCTGCTAAAGCTGGTGCAAGTTTCCAACAAGCCATTAATAGGGGGAAGTTCCAAGGAATGATTTGACCAACAACTCCAAGGGGTTCGTGAAAATGGTAAGCCACGGTGTTTTCATCTATCTCACCGATAGAACCTTCTTGGGCACGTATACAACCTGCAAAATATCTAAAATGATCAACAGCGAGGGGTACATCAGCGGCAAGGGTTTCTCTAACAGCTTTGCCGTTATCCCAAGTTTCAGCAATGGCTAATAGCTCAAGATTCTGCTCTAATCGGTCAGCAATTTTTAACAGGATGTTAGAGCGATCAGTTACTGAGGTTTTACCCCAAGAATCTTTTGCTGCATCAGCTGCATCAATTGCTAGTTCAATATCATCAGCAGTAGAGCGAGGAACTTTACAGAATACTTGACCATTTACAGGGCTAGTATTTTCAAAGTATTCACCCTTTACAGGTGCTTGCCAACTCCCTCCAATAAAATTTTCATATTGCTCTTTAAAGTGAAGTTTACTATCAGCTTGATTTGGGTTGCTATAGATCATATTGAAAGTTCCTGTGTATTTAATTATGCGAGTAATTAAAGGTGTTTAAAACTTATCTATTTTGGGGCGCTGGCTTTAGCCTGCTCTTGTGCTAAATAATGCAGGTTAAAACCTGCGCCCCCAAAGGTATTTACAAATGATAAGAGGTTTTAATTTTTTTTCTGCTTTAGGCCAATTTAAATTTTCTTGTATTTAATACGATGAGGTTTATCAGCATCAGTACCTAAACGTTTATGACGGTCTGCTTCATAGTCTTCGTAGTTTCCTTCAAACCAAACCACTTCACTATCGCCTTCAAAAGCTAGAATATGTGTTGCAATTCTATCTAAAAACCAGCGATCATGCGAAATAACAACAGCACAACCAGGGAAGGATAAAATGGCCTCTTCTAATGCACGTAATGTTTCAACATCTAAATCATTGGTTGGTTCATCAAGTAATAGTAGATTACCACCACTTTTTAGCAATTTAGCTAGATGAACACGGTTTCTCTCTCCACCCGATAAGTTTCCGATATGTTTTTGTTGATCTGCGCCTTTAAAATTAAAACGCCCCAGATAAGCACGCGAGGAGGTTTCATAATTACCGACAGTAATCATATCTAAGCCATCAGATACTTCTTCCCATACTGTTTTTTTAGGATCCATATCGTCGCGCATTTGATCAACATAAGCGAGTTCAACACTTTTACCTAAGGTAACTGTTCCTGCATCAGGTTCTTCAAAACCAGCCATCATACGGAATAGGGTGGTTTTACCTGCGCCATTGGGGCCAATAATACCAACAATGCCACCTGGTGGTAGTTTAAAACTAAGGTCTTCAACTAATAACTTATCACCAAAACCTTTTTTGATATTTTCTATATCAATAACTACATCACCTAGACGAGGACCTGGTGGAATATAAATTTCTTGGGTTTCACTACGTTTTTGCACTTCTTTAGAAGATAGTTCATCAAAACGAGCCAATCTTGCTTTACTTTTAGAGTGGCGACCTTTTGCACCAGAACGAACCCATTCAAGTTCGGTTTTTAAAGCTTTTTGACGTGCAGATTCTTGTTTAGACTCTTGAGCTAAGCGTTTTTCTTTTTGCTCTAGCCAGTTAGAATAGTTTCCTTCCCATGGAATCCCCATGCCTCTATCTAGTTCTAAAATCCAGCCAGCAACATTATCTAAAAAGTATCTATCATGTGTCACAGCAACCACGGTTCCTGTGTAATCATGTAAAAACCTTTCCAACCAAGCAACTGATTCAGCATCTAAATGGTTAGTTGGCTCATCAAGTAACAGCATATCTGGTTTAGAAAGCAACAAGCGACACAAAGCAACACGACGTTGTTCACCACCTGACAGTTTTGTTACATCTGCATCCCAAGGCGGAAGACGTAGGGCATCAGCTGCAATTTCAAGGGTTCTTTCTAATTCCCATGCACCCGCATTTTCAATTTTTTCTTGTAAATCAGCTTGTTCAGCCAATAAAGAATCAAAATCTGCATCAGGGTCAGCAAAGGCATCGTTCACTTGATTGTAACGATCAACAATGGCTTTAATCTCAGCAACACCTTCTTCAACATTGCCTCTAACATCTTTGGTCGGATCAAGTTCTGGTTCTTGTGCAAGGTAGCCGATCTTGATTCCTTTCTGAGGAATTGCTTCGCCTTCAATTTCAGTATCAAGCCCAGCCATAATTCTAAGTAATGTTGATTTACCAGAACCATTTAAACCAAGAACACCGATTTTTGCACCAGGAAAGAAAGATAAAGAAATATCTTTAAGAATGTGTTTTTTCGGTGGGACGATTTTACCCACACGATTCATTGAATAAATATACTGAGCCATTGTTTTTACAGTCAGAGAAAAAAGCTTATTATTTCACGTTTAATCTATGTATTAAACTTTGTTCACCAGATTTCATTACTCGACGATGATTCCACTCAAAAATTGGTTGAAAAAAGACTGATAGATAAGACATCCATGCTTTATTAGTTTCCACATTCCATTCAAATTGAATACTGGTAAAGTTGTTTTTTTGTATCAATTTACAGCATCCACTACCATTCAAATCACCAGTCGATGTAAATTTTATTAATTGGTAAGGAATAACTTGAGTGGTGCGGAGCTCAAAAACCAGTTGATAGGGCAGACAGGTACTCCAAATATATTTATGTAAACTATTAACCCCTGAACTGTTGCCCGCTTCAATTTCAACAACCTTATCTACATACTCCCACCAATCTGGCCAGGCTTTAAGATCAATGATACTAAACCAACAAGTTTCAATGGGAGCAGGGATGTTCCATGTTGTGTTTAAATGAAAAGTCGTCATATTGATAACAGTGTTTAATACTTTATATCAACGATAAAGTAACTATTTTGTAGAAATTCATTTTTAATACTGACTTCATCATCAATTGTTTTCTTTAATAAAGCTTTGGCTAAAGGGGAGTCCATACTAATAAAACCTCTACTTGAGTCATGCTCATCGGGGCCTACTATTCGATAGATAACCTCTTCTCCATTTTCTTTTTCTAAAGTTACCCAAGCCCCAAAATATACTATATCCTGGTTATCAGGTTTTTTTGAAACCACTGTGAGCGATGGTAAACGTTTTTGCAGAAAATTTATTCTGTAATCAATCCCACGAAGTTCTTTTTTTCTGTAAATATATTCAGCATTTTCTGAACGATCGCCTTCGGCTGCGGCAGCAGTGATTGCTTTTACAACATATTTTCTTTTATCCCATAAGTTTTTTAGCTCTAATTCTAAGGTTTGATAGCCTTCTGAGCTAATATAGGGAGAAGATTTTGGTCTAGGGGGTTTCCAGCGAGACATGATGATTTATAATAGATGGTTTTTTATGATTCATTAAAAGGTTTTACATGCAAATTACAGATAAGTTAGCTGTGTCTATACACTATATATTAACAAATGGAGCTGGTGAGGAATTAGATAACTCTAGAAATGAAGAGCCAATGACTTATTTGCATGGCTTTGGTCAAATTATACCTGGTCTAGAAAATGCGCTTAAAGGTAAAGAAGTATCTGATAAATTTAAAGTAACTATAGCACCGGAAGATGCTTATGGTGAAAAAAGTGACGATATGCTACAAACTGTACCTATGGACATGTTTGCTGATGCTGACAAAGTTGAAGTAGGTATGCAGTTCCATGCTGATGCTTCTAATGGCGTAAGTGTTGTTACAGTCACTAATGTTGAAGATGACCAAGTAACTATTGATGGAAACCATCCTTTAGCGGGTGAAACATTAACTTTTGATGTTGAAGTTATGGATATTAGACCAGCAACTGAAGACGAATTAAGTCATCAACATGTTCATGGTGAAGGTTGTAACCACTAAGAACTAGAATAAGCACGAAGAATATGCTGATAAAGCTCTTCTTCGTGTACTTTATTAAAGGCTATGTCACAGTTAAGTGTTGAAAAGTTGAAGTGGCTCTTAAAAGCCCTCTCCTGCTGGAGAGGGTGGGGTGAGGAGAAATTAAACAATTCTCTTATTCTTTAATATTTTCTTGTAAATCAAGAGATAAAAGAAAATTTGAATTACATGCTGTTTGTTTTCTCCTCACCCAAACCCTCTCCAGCAGGAGAGGACTTAAGAGCTAACAAAATCCACACTTAACGGTGACATAGCCTTATTAAAAGGGCACCTAAAAACCTAAAGTTGATTATGCTTATTTTTAATAAGACTAAGAAAACAGGCTGCTGAAATTCCTGATGATGCAAACATCATACACATCACCATAATTTGGTATCTTGCTGCTATAAAAGGTGAAATTCCCGAAAGGATTTGCCCTGTCATCATTCCGGGTAAAGACACCAACCCAACAGCAAACAACATATTGATAGTTGGAATAAGTGCGGCATTAAAGGCGATGTTTCGAGCTTTTAAACTGTTAGTATTATTCTGGATTTCTGATTGAAATCGTTCTGCTGCTAAGCTAAGACTATTCATCGAATTAGCAAGAATCATCCCCCCTAATGGGATAATATATCTAGGTTCATACCAAGGAGTTAATTCTAATACGCCCTCTACAATTGTAAAAAGAGTCACTACTCCCGCAACACCTAAGGATACCAAAGCCTTAAAAAACCATTGTCTGCGATGTTTTTTAACGGTACCTAAAGCAATCCAGCTTGAAAATATCAACATAAACGATAAGATTGCAACAGTCACTTGTGCTGAATCAGTGGCAAAAATTGAATTAAGAAAATAGCCAATTGCAAGTAATTGAATAAGCATTCTAGCCATCGCATACACTGAATGGGAAGTGTTTAGTCGCCATTTTGCAATAATCACTAATACAATTACGACAGGAATTAATATATAGGCTAAATTTTGTAATGGGATTGTTTCAATCGAATTCATAATTTTGAGGTTTTGTATGCGTTATCTAATTTTACTATGCTTGGCTGTTCCATTTCATACATTTGCTGAGACATCTTTGTGGAAAGTAACTAAAGGAAATTCCACATTATTTATTGGGGGGACTATTCATGTATTAAGTGCTTCAGATTACCCCTTACCTGTTGAGTTTTCTCTGGCTTATAAACAGTCTCAACGTATTGTTTTTGAAACTGATATGAAGGCAATGGAAAAGCCGGAAGTTCAACAGAAATTAATTAATCGCTTAATGTATCCAAAGAATAAATCCCTAAATGATTATATTAATGATGAAACATACAAAGTATTAAGTGATTATTTATTAACTAAAAATATGTCAATTGATATGTTTAAGCAATATAAGCCTGCAATGGTTGTAATGACTTTGTTAATGATAGAGCTACAAAAGCTAGGCATGGCTGATACAGGTGTTGATAAGTATTTTAGTGAGCTTGCAGTTCAGGATGGAAAACCTTTGGCCATGTTAGAAACTGTCGAGGTTCAGTTTAATGTTCTTGAAAATTTAGGTAAGGGAATGGAAAATGAAATGATCCTAAGCACAATTGCTGAGATTAAAGAATTACCCTTACTTATGGGTGAAATGAAAAAAGCCTGGCGTGCAGGAGATATGAAAACGCTTGAATTAATAAGTGCTGCGCCAATGAGAAGAGATTATCCCCATTTATATCAAGCATTATTAATTAATAGAAATAATGCCTGGCTTCCTAAAGTTGAAAAATTATTACTTACCCCTGAAATAGAGTTAGTTTTAGTTGGGGCACTTCATCTTGTTGGGCGGGAGGGTGTGCTTTCTCAGTTACAGAGCTTAGGGTATAAAGTTGAGATTTTTAAACCTGAGCTAGAAAACAACTAAAAACTCATACAAAAACACTGAGAGAAATCATTCTTCTTGTTGATAAAAGTAGGAGGGGCCTATTGGCCGCGACCAGATCAATAGCAGACGCGGCCAATAGGCCCCTCCTACCGATATTTTTATAAACCTGAAGTTTGTATAGAGCCATGATTAATTACGACAAAAATGCCGATAACAACTTAGTGACATTTAGCATTCCATTTTTTACATGTAATTCTATTTCATCCATTGATATTTCACCTTCAGATTTACCTGCTGCCCAATTGGCAACAACTGCAATGGTGGCATAATCAATATTCAGTTCTTTTGCTAGAGCGGCTTCTGGCATTCCCGTCATACCCACTAAGTCACATCCATCGCGTTCCATTCGAATAATTTCGGCTGAAGATTCAAGCCTAGGGCCTTGAGTGCTGCCATAGGTACCTGTCTCAGTTATTACAATATTTTGTTGAGCAGCTGCTTTAATTAACCGTGAACGTAATGTTTGAGTATAGGGAAATGTAAAATCAATATGAGTGACATTTTCTAAATCATCAGCAAAAAAAGTGTGTTCTCTACCATAACTGTAATCTATGATTTGGTCTGGTATTGCGATATGAGCAGGTGCCATTTCAGAAGTGATGCCACCAACAGCGGCTACTGCAATAATTTCTGAAACGCCCAGTTGCTTTAATCCCCAAATATTAGCGCGGTAGTTAATTTTATGTGGCGGAATAGTATGTGGATTACCATGACGGGCAAGAAATACAATTTCTTTGCCATTAATAGAGCCTAATACATAAGGTGCAGATGGGGTGCCGAATGGGGTATCTAAGTTTTCTGTCGCGTTAATACTTAAGCCTTGCATTTGACTCAGCCCCGTACCACCTATAATTGCTAGTTTTGACATTTTTTTAAGTGTAGTCGATGTGAAGTGTAGTAGATGTGATTAGTTTTCTTTACAGGCATAAATACCTGCAGCATTTCTTAAGTAACCTTTATAGTCCATGCCGTAACCAAACAAATAACGGTTTTCCACTTCAAGGGCAACAAAATCAGCTGTAACTGGTTTTGAATATTCTAAAATTTTATTCACTAATACAGCGCTGTAAACAGATGAAGCGCCTTGTTGTTTGCAATAATTTATAATAGCTTCAAGGGTAAAGCCTTGATCAAGAATATCATCAACAATAAGTACAGTTCTATTATTAAGGTCAGTTTCTGGTTTGTATATCCATTTAACTTCACCACCAGATATTTCACTTCCATAACGACTTGCATTAATAGAATCAAAAGTACAAGGGATGGTTAAGAGGGGAAATAGCTTACCCATTACAACAATACCTCCATTCATTACACAAAGAATAATAGGGTTGCTGTCTTTTAATTCGCTGTTAATTTTTTCAGCCATGGTTGCAATAGCTGATTCAATTTCTGCTTCACCGTGTAGTAAATCAGCGTTTTCTTGTACTGCCGCTATAGTTTTAAGCATGAGTTGTCATTGCATTAATTTGAGTTGAAATTGTTAACCATTTGTCTGTTTGCATAAGCTGTTCTCTGGATAGCTCAAACTTTCCTTGCATAGCATTAAGTCGTTGTTCCCTTAAAGTATTTTGACTAACAGGAATGCTATCTAATACTTCTGCCGCTGCAGTTGGATTGTTGCAGACTAAAACCATATCACAACCAGCTTCAATCGCTAATTTAGCACGTTGCTTAAAGTCACCTATTGATGCCGCACCTTCCATACTTAAATCATCACTAAACACTACACCATTAAACTTAAGTTCAGTACGTAGAATGTCTTGAATCCATTTTTGTGAAAAGCCAGCAGGTAATGAGTCTATTTGTGAATAAACCACATGAGCAGGCATAATGGCTTCTAAGCCTTCAGCGATTAATTGTTTAAAAGGTTGGATATCTTTTTCGAAAATAGCATTTAAATCACGATTATCAACAGGTAGTGTTAAATGAGAGTCTAAAGCAACAGCCCCATGGCCAGGAAAATGTTTGCCTGTAGCTGCCATTCCTGCTGAATTCATACCTTTTCTAAAATTACTCGCTAACTGGCTTGCAAGACGAGGGTCTTGAGAAAATGAGCGGTTACCAATAATCTCACTAATACCACAATCAACATCCAGTACTGGAGCGAAACTAAAGTCTACGCCCAAGGCAAGTAGTTCTGCGGCCATTAACCACCCAGCTGACTCTGTTAGCTCCGGTGAATCAGCAAAGTTAGCAACTGCTGGCAAACGAGTAAAGCCATTTTTAAATCGCTGGACTCTACCGCCTTCTTGATCAACCGCAATTAAAATATTTCCATTTCGTGCATTACGAATTTCACTTATTAACTTTGCAATTTGCTCTGGTGATCTATAATTACGAGAGAACAGTATGACAGCACCAGTATTAGGATGATTTATATTTTTCTTTTCAGTTGTTGTGAGCGTAAAACCCTCAACATCTATCATTACAGGGCCAATAGCTTGTTTTGTCATAGTGTATTTTAATATTAATAGTTAGTAAGGGAAGTGTATGCGAATTTTAGTCTTATGTTTAAGTTTTTTTGTTCTTTTTAATACCGCTTATGCAGGTGATGACGAGTCAGCAGAGCCGGTAATTGAATATGTAGAAATGACACCTAAGTTTACCGTTAATCTAGAAAGGTCTGGAAAATATTTGGTTGTTAATGTGCAACTAATGGTTGAGGGTGAAAAATATATTGAAAAGGTAAAAAAACATTTGCCAGCATTAAGGCATGAATTAATCATGTTATACAGTGGTCGTGTATCCACTGAATTACAAACAATGGAACAACGGGAAGAGTTAAGAGTTGAAAGCAAAAAGGCTATAACTAAAGCTTTGGATAAACATTCTAATTCTGACGGTTTTAGAGACTTATTCTTTACTGAGTTTTTAGTCAATTAAAAGTATTTCTTAAGCTCTTTCTTGCAAGAGAGGGCTTAATATATTTTTAATCTCCTGCTTTATTTTTTCAATCTGTTGTTCTGTATAAGGCACTGCATCAAACTTACCCCAAACAGGTGCAGGCCAAGCAATATCTGTTTTATAACGCACAATATGATGAATGTGAAGTTGGGGGACAATATTACCAATAGCAGCAATATTCATTTTATCTGCGTTATAAAGATCCGCCAGTGTTTTAGTTAATAGGCTGGATTCTTGTTGCAATAGCTGTTGATCATCAGCTGATAATTGATAAACTTCACTGATATCAGCTCGCATAGGAACTAAAACAAACCAAGGATATTGGCTATCGTTAATCAAGCGTAATTCAGTTAGGTTAAATTCCCCTATTGCAATACTGTCTTGCTTAAGTCGTGGATGTAGTTGAAAAGGCATGTTTTATTAATTGTAAGTAAGGATTAAGGGGTTGTAACGACTAAGCGTAATTTAAAAATGTAGACATATTCCACAATGATGTATTGGCAGAACTTACTTTTAAGCCCTCCCTTGCTGGGGTGGGTTGGGTGAGGAGAAATAAAACCAGTCTCTTTTACAAAATGCTTTTTTCTTTATTGCTCAAAGCAAAAGAATAAGGAAAAATAACTTATTTTAATCTCTCCTCACCCATCCCTCTCCAGCAGAAGAGGGCTTCAGAACGGAACTCTGCATTTTATGCTGAGCAATTACAAAGTTTTTCACACAAACCCTTTAAGCTTATAAAGCATATCTAAAGCTTCTCTAGGGCTTAAATTATCAGGTGATATTTCTTCTAAAAGACAAACAGCAGGGTGACATTCTTTTGTTGAAAATAAATCTAATTGATTGGTTCCAGAATCTTGTTGCTGGTCAATGTAAGCACTGTCTTCTAATTGCTGTAATTTAGCCTTGGCATTATCAATTACTGAAGCTGGAACTCCAGCTAATGAAGCAACTTGTAAACCATAACTTTGACTAGCAGGGCCATCTTTTACTGAGTGTAAAAAAACAATTTTATCGCCATGCTCCATAGCATCTAAATGTACGTTTTGAATGTTTTTATATTCTTCTGGTAATGAAGTTAACTCAAAATAATGGGTGGCAAATAAAGTAAAAGCTTTGGTTTGTTTGGCTAAATGTACAGCACAAGCCCAAGCCAGTGAAAGTCCGTCAAAGGTACTTGTTCCTCGACCAATTTCATCCATTAAAATAAGGCTATTAGCGGTAGCATTATGTAAGATATTAGCTGTTTCAGACATTTCGACCATAAAGGTAGATCGTCCGCTGGCTAAATCATCCGAAGCACCAATTCGAGTGAATATTTTATCAATAGGCCCACAGCTAACCGATTTTGCAGGGACAAAACAGCCTATATGAAGCATTAAGGTAATTAAAGCAGTTTGGCGCATATATGTTGATTTACCACCCATGTTCGGCCCGGTAATAATCAACATCTTTCTTTGATTATTAAAACTTACATCATTAGCAACAAAAGGAATATCAGATACTTGTTCGACCACTAAATGTCTGCCTCCTTCAATTTCAATGCCTGGCTTTTCAGTTAAGGTTGGTAAGCATAAATTAAGTGTATCAGCACGTTCAGCAAAGGTTATTAAGACATCTAATTCAGCTAATGCTGAAGCACATAGTTGTATGGCAGATAATGATTCAGTAATACGTGTTAACAAGTCTTCGTAAAGCGACTTTTCAAAAGATAGGGATTTTTCTCGGGCACTAAGTACTTTATCCTCAAAAGCTTTCAACTCTTCAGTAATGTAGCGCTCAACACTTTTTAGGGTTTGTTTGCGAATATAATGTTCGGGGACTTTATCTGCTTGTAACCGAGAGACTTCAATGTAAAAACCATGGACTCGATTGTAATTTACTTTTAAATTGCTAATGCCTGTCGCAGCCTTTTCACTGTTTTCCATATCAATCAAAAATTGATCAGCATTTTGGCTTAAATCACGTAAATCATCTAATTCCTGATTGTAACCAGCAGCAATAACACCTCCATCACGAATTAAGACAGGTGGGTTTTCAATAAGAGCTTGCTGCAATAAAGCAAGTAGCTCTGGCTGCTCTGAAATGTGTTGTTTTAGTAATTCAATATGTTGATTATTGCTATCGGTAAGTTGGTTTTGTAATGTTGGTAAAATCGCGAGAGTATTGCGTAAGATAATCAGGTCACGAGGTCGAGCAGATTTTAATGCAATACGTGAGCTAATTCGCTCAATATCGCCAACTTGACGTAAGCTATCTTGTATTTCTACATATAATTGCTTTTGTAAAAAACTAGTGATGCAAGCATAACGGCCTTTTAATATAAGCTGAGAACGCAAAGGGCGATTAATCCAACGTCGTAAACATCGACTCCCCATGGCAGTTGAGGATTTATCTAATACACCAAATAAAGTGTATTTAAGTTGACCTGTAGGGTGGTAATCCAACTCTAAATTTCGTCGGCTAGATGCATCTAAAGCGATACTGTCATCACTATGCTCAACTGAAATACCTTGAATATGGGGTAGGGCACTTTGTTGAGTTTCTTTTACATATTGTAATAAACAACCGGCCGCACAAATGGCAATACTTAAATGTTCACAACCAAAGCCTCCAAGATCATGTGTCTTAAATTGCTTTAAAATAAGTTGAGTTGCACTGTCTATTTCAAAATGCCACGGCGGCCTTTTACACAGGCCACTGATTTTTTTTAATGCAGAAGGTAGTGAAAGGTCCTCGCTATATAATAATTCAGCAGGATCTAAACGCTCTATTTCACTTAGTAATTGTTCTTCGGATTTAACTTCTTGTAAGATGAATTTACCACTAGTTAAATCAAGACAGGCAATACCATAAATTTGAGATGAGACACTGATCGAAACTAATAAATTATCTTTACGGTCTTCCAATAGAGCTTCATCAGTCACAGTACCCGGTGTGACAACACGCATAACTTTACGTTCAACAGGGCCTTTGCTGGTTGCAGGGTCCCCTACTTGTTCACAAAATACAACGGATTCTCCCTGTTTAATAAGTCGCGCAACATAACCTTCAGCAGCATGATAGGGAAGCCCAGCCATAGGAATAGGCTTTCCAGCAGATTTTCCTCGGCTAGTAAGGGTAATATCTAGTAGTTCAGCTGCTTTTCTGGCATCATCAAAAAATAATTCATAAAAATCACCCATACGATAAAAAACTAAAGTATCAGGGTGTTGTGATTTGATGCGTAAGTATTGCTGCATCATCGGAGTATGTAGGGGTTTTTCTATAGGCATGAATATATTCTACCAAATAAAGGTTTATTAATGATGGATAAAGAAATAATTGAGCTTTCTGAAAGGTTGGGGAAGGTTTTAAAGCAAAAGGGTTTAACCATTGCTACTGCTGAATCCTGTACTGGCGGAGGTATTGCGCAGGCAATAACTGAAATAGCAGGAAGTTCTGCGTGGTTTGATAGAGGGTTTGTTACTTATAGTAATCAGGCTAAAGTCGATATGTTGCAAGTAAAGCAAAGCACTTTAGAGCAGTATGGAGCGGTAAGTGAGCAAGTTGCCAAGCAAATGGTTGCAGGTGCTTTGTTTAATAGTCATGCTGATTTGGCAGTTTCAGTGACGGGAATTGCGGGACCGAATGGTGGGACAGAATCAAAACCTGTGGGGACGGTTTATATTGCGTGGGGAGTTGCTCAGTTGCTTGATTATCGCCATTATAATTTTTTAGGTTCCAGAGAGAGTGTTAGGCAGCAGACAGTTTTTGCGGCATTAAGCAATTGTTTGAAAGTTTGTCAGAAAGAACCTTGATTCCACTTTGTTCCATCAAGGCTACGGAATAATGTATGCTTCTTAAACCTTGGCTATGTCACCACAGCAATTCTCGCTCAAACCCAAAAGCACACAAATCTAATCGTTAATCCCATTACAGTTTAAAAAACCAGCATATTTCAATCGCTCCCCCCTTAGCAAGCAAGCCCCAATCTTTTATTACGGGCAGG